>Ga0079305_1001086_pt1 | contig 41676 bp, 31 predicted proteins | sample LMS_cellobiose_e_FD_79183 | JGI IMG/M metagenome (GOLD analysis project Ga0079305, IMG submission 79183) | Rumen-fistulated moose microbial communities from Alaska, USA - LMS_cellobiose_enrichment | ecosystem: Host-associated > Mammals > Digestive system > Stomach > Rumen fluid ... | reverse complement strand
CTATTGATTTGCAGACAGCCATTATAAGTGACGGGGCCGTAGTTTCTGATGATGGAACGCCTACTTATGTAGATGTGGAATTTGAAGAAAAAGCCGCCCCCGAAATCACAAAAGATTCACCGACAGAAGTTATTAATCCGCAGACTGGAGAAATAACTGAAGAAAGCGAAGACGATCCGTTTGCCGAACAAGCGGATTAAATAAACAAAGCCTGCCCTGCGCTCCTAAGGGCAGGCCCAAAAGGAAGAAAGGAAGAACACAATGACTAAAATCACTCAAACACAAACTTTGCAAGGACGAAGGAAATGGATCAAAAAGCACCGTGAGGGGCTTAAGATGAGCAAAGAAAAATTTGCTCAAAAGTATAATATACCTATTCGGACGCTCACCGAGTTCGAAGCAGGAAGAACAATTCGCCCTACTATAAAAACCGTGAAAAAGCTGCGAAAAATTTACCAAGATTTTTGCGATGATGAGGCCATGATCAATCAGATATACGCAGTTATTGATAAACTCGCCCCACCTACTTCAACGCCAAAAGCAAGCTTATGGCAAAGATTTAAAGCATATATAAGTGAGTTGTGGAATGGTTTTTAAATTTGATTTAAGAACGCCCCGGGGATGCGATGATTGCCACTTTTCCAAATTGATTACTGATGATCGATGCGAATGTTTTGCACTTCATTTCACCATAAAAACAGAACGGGATAAACGCCCGGATTTTTGCCCAATTATCCCACTTGATGACACAGAAGAAAGGAACCACAGCGATGGATGAAAGAACCATATCCGAAATAATAAAATTAATTAACTATGAACTTCAAGAATATACTGAACGCGAGAAGAAAAAGCTCCTAAATAAAATCGGCGACATATATGAACGCGGCAAATGCAAATGCGGGGCATTCCCGGGGATAGACGTGATAATGGCCTTAAACGATTTTGGAGTATACGCAGAACATTTTAGGCTGCGATGTCCTGCATGTGGGCTTTCTGCGGAGGCAGAAACTGTTACCGAAGTTATTCTTGCTTGGCATTACGCCAAAAACGGCATTAACAAGAAGGGGGAGGCAATATGTTAACTGGGGAACAAATAGCTATATGGCATACTCGAACTCAACCGGATGCAACCTTCGCGGAGGTTCTTAATGAGTTTGTTTTGAGCTTCAAAGCTTGGTGTAGGGCTGATGGCCGGCTACACGAACTTTATGCGAAAGCGGAAGTCTATATATACCTAAGTATATTAGCCCATCGGTTCAAGAGCAAATATAACTTCTTTGTTTTAGATATGTTTGAAAAAACCCATTTAAATCCGGAGGTGCTGTCCGCCGCGGCCAAATGCATGGCCGCTTATGCTATCAAAAAACGCACCAGAACGCCAAGGCAGCAAGTGCCAGGGGTTAAGATTACTTTGGAAGGCCCCTCCGCACGGAAGAAAAAGGGAACATATAAAAGGCGCGAAAAAGGAACAAAATGGCAAAAAACTTAAAAGTTGAAGCCCATGAGAAGAAACCCAAAGAGGCCCTAGATTTATAATTTTAAAGGAGGATTAGCGATATGTGTAAATTAGAAAAATTAAAAGAAAACCTTGAAAGAGACTTGCCTCCAATTATAGCCAGGAAAGACGTGAAAAGATATACTGGGGGTTTATATTCCCCAAAAACTTTGGCCAATGAAGATTGTCAAGGCACCGGCGTTCCTAATTTAATAAAATTAAAAGGAGGTCATCGCGGCAGCGTGGCTTACCTAAAAGCAGATTTTATTGAATGGTTTTTGAATAAGGTAGACATTCAAAAAATCACTTAATGACTACATCTTGTTTCTCAATCGCCGCAATAGCCTTTTTGAAATTATCCGGAGCAAGATGTGAATACCTTTGTGTCATGGATATATTACTGTGCCCCATAAGAACTTGAACTTCGTAGAGGGAAACTCCTGCTTGCACCAACCAACTGGCGTAAGTATGCCTGAGCGTATGGAATACGACCTTTTGTCTCCGGTCGGTTATCCCTTTATTCAAACCAACATCCTCGACCGCTCGTTTGAATGTATCCGAAACCTCCGTAATTCTATGCGTCTGTTTTCCACCCCTCGTAAAAACATAACAATCAGGGTTAAAATCGGTTGTTTTTTTCTTTATAAATATTTCCTGTAGGGCATCTGTCATATAAGCAAAACGATTAACTGAACTCTTAGGATCACGAACTGTAATTCTTCTTCGTTCAATATCGATATCAGCCCATTTTAATTTAAAAATTTCTCCTGCCCGTAACCCCGAATATAAAGATAAAAGGGACATTTGGTACATCTGTTCGCTTTTTTTCTTTATTGCTTCTAACAAAACAGCTGCTTCCTGGCGGCTTAAAAACCGGATTCTTCTATTATCAGACTTCATCTTTCTAACAGACGACACAGGATTTTCCCCGGCGAACACCTTCGCATTTTTAGCCGCATTAAAAACCTGTCTAACAAAAGCCAAAGCATGATTAATTGTGGCTGGGGCCCTCCCCTGCATCACAACCTTTATTTTTTCTAAATCAGCCGGGGTTATATCAATTAACTTTTTATTCGCAAGAACGCCCTCAACGTATTTTTTATATAAAGCGAGTTCGTTCTTTTGTGTTGGCACGGGCTTTTGATTCAAGTAATCTGGGCGATAGTAGTTTTCATAAACATCGCCGAAGGTAAGATTTTTCTTTTTATCCAAAGCTTCCTGCTTGGCGACCAGCACCCTCCTCTTATCTTCCTCTTCTCTTTTCTCCTTCAAAGAAAAAAAACCGTGTCCCTCTTTTATATTTCGTTTAATGGCGCATAGCACGTCGAAGGCGCCTTTTTCCGTAAAACCTTCACTCTCCCAGCCATAGCCTTCTTCCCTTACTTTACCCGCTATTTTGTAGCGTATAAAATAATATTTATCTTTGCGAATACCTTTCTTTCTGGTAGCATGCTCACGATATCTTACACCAACGAAGTGCGACTTAGCTTTACAATCCATCCCCATATTCTGCCCCACTATAGCCCCACTTTTTTAATATAAACATACTTATATTGTAGGACATTGAATGAATATGCTTTTATACAGCAATATCGCAAAAGTCAATGCTTTTTAAGCAATAAATTATGTTAAATGTAAATAAAGGAAAGTCGCCTAAAACATCCTCATAACCTGAAGGTCGTTAGTTCAAATCTAGCCCCCGCAACCAACATTTTCCCTCTCAATAAGAAACTCTTACGCACTTACACTAGTATGATCTTGCGTAAATAACATCAAGCTTAGCTTTTTTGTTAGTTAAAAGGCAATTTCCTTCTTCCTGCGATTGGTCTTCGGGAATACAGCGAATAGAGATTTTCATTTCCTTCATCTTATCAACGCTTTTTAAATCCTCAGACCATTTTCCGCGCACAAAAGCTACCTTGTTACCCTTACCTTCAATCCATGTATTTTGCTTTGAAAAATAATCTTGCATTTCTTCTGCGGTTTTTATGTCAGTAACCTGGTTTTCTTGTAAACGAGTATTAGCGGCATTAAATAACTCCGACTGGAAATCCTTCAATCGTTTTGAAATAGACAATACAAAGTCATCAAACGGGACGATTTGTTTCCATTCCGGCTGGTTAATTTTATTTCTTGCCCTGGCCATTAGAGTATTACCCTTAACATCACGAGGCCCGACTTCACATACAAAAGGAGCGCCTTTACGCGTCCACTCCCACATTTTATCCACAGACTCTTTATCTCGTGTATCAACTTTCACGCGAATTTTCTCCCCATCATACATCTGTTCGGATAAAGCTGAGGATAAACGCATTACATAGGACATAACCTCATCTTTTTGCGATGCATCTTTTATAATAGGAACAATAACGACTTGGTGCGGAGCAATTTTTGGAGGAACAACCATTCCCTCATCATCGGCATGGGTCATTATTAAACTACCTATCAAGCGTGTCGTCACGCCCCACGATGTTGTATATGCATATTGCAGTTGCCCATCTTTTCCTACGAACTTGATATCTGCCGACTTGGCAAAATTCTGCCCGAGGAAGTGAGATGTCCCTGCTTGTAAAGCTCTGCCGTCTTGCATCATCGCTTCAATAGAATATGTATCTACGGCACCGGGGAATTTTTCGTTTTCAGGTTTGCGTCCCTTTATAACCGGCATAGCCAAAGCGTTTTGCATAACATCAAAATACACATTTAGCATTGTTTTTGCTTCTTGCTCTGCTTCTTTATAGTCGGCATGCACGGTGTGACCTTCCTGCCACAAAAATTCTCTTGTTCTTAAGAAGATTCTCGGCCGCATTTCCCAACGAACTACATTAGCCCACTGATTTATCATAATTGGTAAATCTCTATACGAATTAACCCACTTTGAAAATGAATCGGCAATAATTGTTTCGGATGTAGGACGAACGATAAGAGGTTCCGGCAATTCCCCATCAGGAACGAGTTTTCCGTCCTGCATTTTTAAACGGCTGTGAGTAACGATTGCCATTTCTTTTGCAAAACCTTCCACATGTTCTGCTTCTTTTTGGAAATAACTTAACGGAATAAATAACGGGAAATAGCAGTTTTCATGTCCCGTTTCCTTAATTTTATCATCAAGGACACGCTGAATACGTTCCCAAATACCATATCCCCAAGGCTTAATAACCATACATCCGGGTGACGAAGATACCTCTGCCATATCTGCTGCAGCTATAACATTCTGATACCACTCGGGATAATTATTAGCTCTTGTATTCTTTAAAGTCATTTTTATAACCTCTCCGTTTTCGTGTTTAGAATACAGAGGTATATCATATCACTTTTTTTTAATCAAAGTGTTTCCTTTAAAAAATACCTTCGGCCGGCTTACCCCCTCGGAAGAAGAAGTAGCTGACATCAAAACAGCTAAGAAAAAATCCGACAAAGAACGCTGATTATAATTATCTTATAAGCATCGCCAACAAATCATCTTTTGCGATAAGCTTAAGCGCCTTTTCCATAACACCCTTTTGCGACAAAACGGTATAGTAATTCTTTTTTATAGCAGGCGCCAATTCCAAAGCCTCAATCACTTCCGCTTTTACCAAAGGCTTCTTGCTTACGAAATCAACAAACCCCGTAGCCAGCAAGGCGTGCCTGACCGTATCAAGGTAATCATTTTTCTGTAACAAGGCACACAAAAGCGTAGCCACACCGACTTGGATTCCGTGAGCCCTAGGCTCTTTTGCCACCTTATCCAAAGCATGAGAAATAAGATGCTCCGAGCCGCTCGCGGGCCTTGAAGTTCCGGCAATTTCCATAGCAATCCCCGACACTAAAAGCGAATTGGCAAGGCTTTTTTGGAACACTTCGGAATGAATGTCCGTTAAGTGCTTCGCCATCAATAAGTCCAAAGAATTATATGCCATTAACGAAGCAAAATCATTATACTTGGCAAGGCCCATTTTAGCGGCTTTTTTCCAATCCCAAAGCGCCGTAATTTTGGAAATCATGTCACCAAAGCCCGAATACAAGGCCTCGTCGGGACTATTCTTTATCACATCCAAATCAATCACCACTCCGAAAGGTATGGCGGTTTTTATGGTCTTGCGCACGCCATCGAAAGTCAGAGAAGTTAAAGGGCTGCAAAAGCCGTCATTAGAAATGGAAGTCGGCACGCTGATATAAGGCACTTTGAGCAAATAAGAAATGAGCTTCGCCACATCTAACGCCTTACCACCGCCTATACCCAAAATTGCATCAACCTCGGGCAAGGCAAAAGCGCTCTCGGTCGCGCCTTCAAAAGCAATGGAAGAAACATCTTGCTTATATAGCACTTTTATTTTATTTTCCTTAAAGCCCTCATAAAGTTTTGCCCCTAATAAATCCTCTATTCCCGAGCCGAAAAATATCGCCACATCATTCATATTTTTATCGCGCAGATATTTGCCGATTTTGGCAGTCTTTCCCGTTCCTATCTTCAAAAGATAAGGAATGCTGATTTGCCTGTTTTGATATATCGGATAAACCATTTTAGACCTCCATGATAAAATCAAAAATATCCTTAAAAGAGCCTAAGACCTTTGCCTTAACACCGACTTCGCGGCACTTTTCCAAAAGCGCGCTTCGGGCAAAAACTACATCTGCCAGCTTCGCCGCTTCAAAATCAACTTTGCCATCACCGGCAAAAAGTACAAAAAAGCCATTGTCCTTTAAACCTTGCACTACCTTTGCTTTAGACACCCCCACGGCATCATCAAAGTAAAAGGAATCCAAAGAAGGCTTAATCATTTTTAGTCCCGTTTCGGGACTATACTCTCCGCCGTTGGCAATCAATTTAACATCGTATTCCGATAAAAGACCACCGATTTTCCTTTTTATATAGTAATCCGACCCCGCGCTCACGATATAAACGGGAATGCCTTTTTCCCTGCACAAAGAAAGGACCGAGGCGAAATCCTCGTCAACTTCAATCGTATCAATTAACGCATCAAACTCTTTCTTGCCTGCTCTGACCTTTCCGAATATAGAGGCAAGAGCGTCAAAATGATCCTTTTTCCCCGCCAAATAATCATACCAAGGTTGCAAATCCTTTTCCTTAAAATAAGCATCAATCGCCACATGGAAAAAATCATTACGGGAAATAGTGCCGTCAAAATCCGTTACAAACGCAATTTTATTCATAAAAGTCCTCTATTAAAACAGTCCTAAAATACCAAAAGTCGGTGAACTATAAAATATAACCTTTATTATAAGCAATACAAACTTGTCACTACCCCGCCAAAGATGCTATAGTAGCCCCGCTAAAAAAGTTTTAGCAAACCACACAGCATACGGGACAGACCATGCAATTTGAACGAACTGCCGAGAATAACAAAGTAACCATAACGCTTCGCGGCGATTATATTGCCTGTAACAATGCCCCCTCTCCCGCACACTTTATTGCTGACCTTAAAAAGGAAAACATAAACAAAGTAGTTTTTAGCACTAAAGAATTAGGCGCTTGGGACAGCTCCCTGGTGGTATTTTTATTTTATCTTGCGAAGCTGGGAAATGCCGCAGACATAGACATTAATTTAAAAACACTGCCAAAGAACCTGGAACGCCTCATAAATCTGGCGCTTAAAGTGGACAGGAAGCCGCAAAGCAAACACTTATCAAGGCTTCCTTTTCTTGAATCACTGGGTGAACATACGCTTGTAATCATTGAAGCTTCTTTAAAAAGTATCCGCTTTGTCAAAGGCATTTTGAAATCGTTCGTGCGTTTTTGTAAATCAAAAGCGATTATGCGCAAAGTAGACTTTCTGTTTGCGCTTGAAGATTGCACTTATAAGGCTGTCGGCATCGTGTCACTGGTAAGCTTTATGGTCGGGCTGATTTTAGCCTTTGTCGGAGCAATACAATTAAAAGCCTTTGGAGCGCAGATATATGTAGCCAGCCTTGTTGCCATAGGAATGCTGCGTATCATGGGCGCCATTATGATGGGCATAATTATGGCCGGCCGAACCGGAGCTTCCTACGCTGCTACCATAGGCACTATGCAGGTAAATGAGGAAATAGATGCACTCAAAACTATGGGCATACCTATATCTGATTTTCTGGTAATACCACGCATTACCAGCCTGATTATTGCCATGCCTTTCTTGACTATCCTTGCGGACATTATGGGCATATTGGGCGGAGCGGCCGTCGGCATAACAATTCTTGGTATATCGCCGCAGGAATACTGGCAATACACGCGTGACGCTCTGGCCTTTAATGACTTTTTCGTAGGGCTTTTTTACAGCATAGTTTATGGATTTATCATTGCCGCATGCGGCTGCTATTACGGCATAAATTGCGGCCGCGATGCTGACAGCGTCGGTATAGCAACCACCAGAGCCGTAGTCTCTGCCATCGTATGGATGATTGTAGCAACCGGCATACTTACGGTCATTTTTGAGGTGTTGGGAATATGACGAAAGACGAGCACGAGCAAAGCGGCAAAAGCATAAAAATAAAAGCAACCGACATTTCCGTCGCATACGGCGATTTTGTCTTGCTTGAAAATGCAAGCTTTGAAGTCAAAGAGCGCGACATTTTCATCATCATGGGCGGCAGCGGATGCGGCAAGAGCAGCCTTTTAAGATGTCTTACGGGGCTTATGCCCCCCGCGACGGGAAGCATTGAAATAAGCGGCGTAGACTTTACTGCGGCAGATCCTTTATCCCGCAATAAAATTATGCAAAAGTGCGGTATCTTATACCAAGGGGGAGCGCTTTTCAGCTCTATGACTTTGGCCGAAAACATCGCCCTTCCTTTAGAGCAATACTCGCACTACTCCAAAAAGATGATAGCAGAGCTTGTATCTTTAAAATTGGCACTGGTAGGGCTTGCGGGATTTGAAGACTTTTACCCCTCGGAAATAAGCGGAGGCATGAAAAAGCGCGCAGGACTGGCAAGAGCCCTAGCCCTTGACCCCGACATTCTTTATTGCGACGAGCCCTCGGCGGGGCTTGACCCCATAAGTTCCAAGCTTCTGGACGATTTGATAATGGAATTGAACCAAAGTCTCGGCACAACTTTTGTAATTGTGACTCACGAACTCGCTTCCATCTTTACTATTGGCACGAATTCTATATTCTTAGACGCCGAGACAAAAAGGATTATGGGCAAGGGTAACCCGCAAGATTTGCTTAAAAACCCGCCCAACGATGCTGTATTTAACTTTTTGACCAGAGGGAAAGACGAAAATGCCTAAACGACCCGACACAAGAAAAATCGGATTATTTATGATCATAGGCTTTGCCTTTTTGATTGTAGTGTTGCTCGTGTCATTCGGTAGCAGATTCATATCAAACGACCGCTTGATAGTGATGCATTTTGATGAATCCATAAAAGGATTAAATGTCGGCGCGCCCGTGCTGCTGAACGGCGTGGAAATCGGCAAAGTAAGTGATATCATCTTAACCACCGATGCCGAGGACATGGACTTTAGCATCTCTGTCTACGCCAGCATCAACGCCAAGAATCACATTCTTTCCGCCGGCTATAAGGACAGACAAGCCTTCCTTGACGACATGATAGCAAAGGGCTTGCGCGCCAAGCTTGCCAACCAAAGCATCTTAACCGGCCAACTGATGATTGAGCTGGTCATTATACCGGATTCCGAAGCCGTGTTTAAAAGCCCCGAAACCGGCAGAAATAAAGATGATGTGCCGGAAATCCCGACCGTTCTTTCGCCCATGGGGCAACTATCTCAAGGATTGCAAGACCTGCACCTTAAAGAAAACATGGAAAAAATGACCAAGATTTTGGACAGCCTCTCTGATAATATTATCCCGGAAACAGAGGCTTTACTGACCCACTTAAACGGCATTTTATCCGCCAACAAAGACGCCGTATCGGCATCAGTCATCAACTTCAACGACGCTCTCTTAAGCTTTAAACAAGGCGCGAAATCGTTCAAGAACTTTGCCGATTACATTGAACAGCACCCCGAAGCCATACTTTCCGGAAAAGGAGAATAACAAATGAAAAAAATCATTGCATTATGTTCTGCCATACTACTCTCGGCTTGCGTCGGCGGCACAAGCAAAGCCCCTAATATTTACAGTCTTAAAACCACGGACAGCGTAAGCACTGCAATCGCCCAAAGCACGGGAACAAGCGCAGGGATCAGCGTCGGCGTCGCCGAAGTAAAAGTGCCGAGTTACATTGACCGGCCGCAAATAATCCTTGTCGAATCCGATGGCATCACTCTCAAAAAATCCGAGTTTGAACGCTGGAGCGAAGACCTTGCCACCTTGGCTCAAAGAACTCTTGCCGGCGACATTTCCGCCTATTTGCCCGGCGCTATCGTCAAGTCCAAAAACTTCATAAACGAAAAGTTTGATTTTGTGGTTTATGTAGAAATAAACGACATGACCGGCACATTCGCCGACAAAGCCACTTTGGATGTATGGTGGACGATCGTCGACAGCGACAACAATATGGTGTTTAAGAAGCAAACCAAGATACAAAATGAGCTTGGCGACACTTATACCGACTTTGTCATCGCGCAAAGCAATTTGCTGGATTTGCTTTCCAAAGAAATCGCCACCGAGTTGACAAGGCTCAGTAATCCGCAAGATTAAAGGCAAGTGCCTCACCGCCCCCTTTTTTTATAAGGGCGGCAAAAATGCTTTCAGGAGCATTAGAACAAAGGCGAACACAAGCGCAAGAGCCGGACATATCACCCATCCCATGGCTATTCTGCCAAGGTATTTGGGCCGAAGCCCCCTCCCCTTTTTCAAAATTGCAATACCGACTACCGCACCTATTACCGCCTCGGAACTTGATATCGGGACCAAGGGAATGGTCGGCAAATCATGCTCGGACAGGAACTCGTGCAAAGACTGCGATGCAAACAAAAGCATCACCAAGGAGTGGCTCATAACCACGACCCAAGCTGCCATAGGCGTAAGCAAAAACACCTTTTTCCCAATCATATTTATGAGCCTTTTGGAATAGGTAAAAACGCCCAAAGCAATCGCCAGTCCGCCTATTAAAAACAGCTGTCTCTCTGCAGAAAAGACTACATCTTTAAACAGCGTTACATCTTTAAACGGCGACGAGGTAAGAAACACTCCCACGATATTCCCGATATTGTTCGCCCCTAAAGTATAAGCTCCGAACGCTCCGGTAAGAACCAACGCAATACGAATGTATAAATCCTGATAAAGCAAGGGAATGGGAAAATACTTAAGATAAGTTTTAACCAGCGACATCAGGATAATTGCAAATAGTGCCGCTAGAAAAGGACTCGCAACCCAAGATGCCAAAATCTGCAATAAAATGGAAAAATCAACTTCGGAGCCTACAAACAACGCCCAACCTATAATACCGCCCAAAACCGCTTGCGTGGACGAAACGGGTAGCCCCAACTTCACCATCACAAAAATTGCGAGCGCCGCCGCCAAGGCCACCACAAACGCCCCCGACATCGTAGCAACAGAGCCAAGTCCGGCAATGGTGGCCGCAGTCCCTCCGCCGCTATAGACCGCGCCTAATACTATAAACACCGCACATATAATCGCTGCCGAGGTAAAGGAAAGCATGCGAGTGCCGAGCGCCGTCCCGAACACATTTCCCATATAATTGGCTCCCGACACCCAACCCAAGAAAAGTCCGCTGCTCAAGTAAAATAAAAACACTTGTTTTTACCTCTTACAAATCACAAATACCTTTTGATTGCGTATATGGAAAGCTGATCCGCTATGTCTTCGGAAAGATCGGCAATCGCGTCTATATCATCGCACAACATTCTAAGCTGGATTTTATGACTAAGTTCCATTTTCTTATCATCAAAAATCATTCGTTTAAGTTTTGTGCCGACCATATCGCCCTGCTTTTCAAAGAACATCACCTTGTGAATATGATCGTTTATCTCGGAAGGATTGATAAAGAACGCCCTGACCGAGCGCACCAAAGCCTCTACCGCGCTAACCGTGCTTTCCACCAATTCCAAGTATAAAGGCGAAAGCGACTCGGCTATTTCCGCTTTTTCAATCGAGAATTGATAAAGTTGTGCCTCAAACATATTGACGACTTTATCCATACCCTCAAGCAATTCCAGCACATCTGCTCGGGATTCCGGTATTAAAGTATGCTCGTAAAGCTCGGTCTCTATATTCCTTCTCAGTTGGTCATTTCGCGCCTCTAACGACGCCATATTGTTAAGCAAAGAAGCAAATTCGTCGCTGTCTCCGTTTAAAAGATAATCATCGACCGCCTTTGCAAAAACTATTGCAGACTCGGATATATTATTCAAAAACTCCGTTATTTTAGCATTTAATTCTTTGGTTTTTTGGAATAAAACGATTTTGCCGCCGAACATTTAATTCTCCTAAATACAATGCATCAAGGTTAGTTTTACTTAAAAACATAAACAAATACTTAAAATATCACCTCTTTTATTAAGCCTTATAAAAACAAAAGGATATAAATAAAACTATTGTATTTGTTTTAAAAATGTATCAATATCCTAAGTATTGCAGTAAGCAATGTGGTTAGGCATATTTTAGATTTTGGAGATACGGAAATGACTGAAAAGTTGAAAGATGAATACATACGCGAGGCAGCGTATTACATTTGGGAAAAGGAAGGTCGTCCTGAGTCTGACGGCTATGAATTTTGGATGAGAGCAATCAAAGAGTTATCTGCTTCGAAAGGCAAAATCGTTGCCGCAGCGAAAAAGGCAGCTGCTCCGGCAAAGCGCGCCCCTGCGAAAAAGGCTGTAAAACCTGTAGCTAAACCGGTTGCAGCCCCCAAGCCGACGGGTTCTGTCATAAAGAAAGTTGCAGTAAAGATTCCCGCCAAAAAAGTCCCTGTTTCTCTTGCAAAAAAGAAATAGCGACTTTTTTATAAAACAGAAAGCGCCAGAGGATTTATCCTTTGGTGCTTTCGTTTGTCCGGCACAAGGAAACTGCACCGCCCTCCTTACCTATTTACTTTTATACGCACCGCTGTAATATGAACGAGTTAAACCAAGTTTAAAGGAGATATAAATGGAATACATCAACTCTCTGATATCGGCCATGCTGAATGCGGGCATCACCATTCCCGCCCTTATGATAGGCTATTATTTATCCCGCAAAGGCATTACCAAATTCATCATTCCGGCCCTTGTTTTGGGTGTCATAGATCACTTGCTGGTAAAGTTGCTTTACATTTTTGAGCTCCAGCAAAGCACATTTGCGCAAATCGGCTCAAAGCTGGGACAGATTGACTGGCTTGGCGTTTTAACCAGAGGCTTTGTGGTAGATGTTGTCGCTTTCTTTGTTGTATCTTTAGCGCTGTTTTTATTTTTAAAGCTCCTTCGCAAAATCAGAATGTAGCGCTACGGCTAAAAAACACTTGAAAATCGGATTACCTTATAGTATAAAAGCCCCCTGCCGTAAGCCGGCTTAGCTCAGTTGGTAGAGCTACTGATTTGTAATCAGTGGGTCGGGAGTTCGAGTCTCTCAGCCGGCACCATTAAGGTCAATAAGTCAGTGATGAAAGGCTTTAAATGACGCACCCCCAACCTCAAAAGAAGTCACTTCCCAATGAAGTTTTTATAAACCAAAACATAAACTGGCATGTCGCCGGACTGTTTGATAAAGACAGAATCATCGCGGACTTTGTAAAAATTATAACCAACGAGTTTGATAATCCCAACCCGGTCAAATCCGTTTACGGTGCTCCTAATTACCTTTGGAACTCGGAAAGTTTCACCACATATTGCGGTAAGCCCGAAATCGAAATGACTTTAAGCACCTTTGAGCGCGAACGGATTCCGGCGTTTTTAACCTTCACCAACATAAGATTAGAGCAAAAGGACTTAGCGGATCCTTCCAGCAATTACCTTCTTGAACGCATCTCCAAAAAAAGAGGAAACGGCATTGTGGTAAGTAGCGATATTTTGTCCGACTATGTCCGCTCCAAGTTTCCGGATTTAAAACAAGTCGCCTCGCTTCCCAAAGTTGCCGCGCCCGAGAACAAGCGCGACAAAGCTTTTTATGAAAGCCTAGCAGGCCGTTTTGATAAAGTTTTCATTCACCCGAGCGACAACTTTAATTTGGATTTACTCGCCTCTTTAGATAACAAAAAGAAGTTTGAAATTATCGTAAATCTGGATTGCATAATCGATTGCCCCCACTACACAAAATGCACGGAGCCGTCATATAACTTTTTGGAGCTGGACGCGAAGCACGAGTTTTGGGAAAAAAATTGCATTGCCTGCCACAAGCAAATACTCATTGGCAAGGGCAAAGAAAATGAAAAGAGACTTCGCAATCACGGACTGACCATAGATGAAATTGACGAGCTTTACAAAATGGGCTTCACCAACTTTCAAATAATGGGCAGAGGGCGTTCGGTATTTGCCTATACCAACGACTTGACCCGCTATATTTTGGAACCGACTTTCATCGGACCTCTTGTTTTTAAATTATTGATAGGAACCTAGGCATGGACACCTTTTCTCGGGAAAAAATAAATATGTTGTCGACCGCTCTGTTAAGCGAGCTTGCTACGCTTAGCCCCGACACTGCCGATTTATTCCAAAAGTTCTGCTCCGAACCGTTGGCAAGATATAGCACTCCCGCACGCGCACGAGTACTAAGCATACTCCCTGAAGCCGCTCGCGATGCTTTTTCCATGGGATACATTTGCGGTTTTATCGGTCGCTTCGTGCAGCTTGAAGAGGAACGCTCGGGACAAAAGCCCAGCGATATTCTTCCCAAGAACCTTATAATGCAAGTTCTCTCGGACATCTTCGGACGCATGAAAGGTCCTTTTCTTGCGCGTAAAACGGTTGAATTAAGCACGGGTAAGGATAAAGACTTCGTCTCGGGCTACTTCTCCGGCGGGCGGGATTTTGATAACTTTACGGCCTTTTTAATCGAAAAAGACATCGGCAAGTATCCGCAACATTGGAGCAACTATTTGAAAGATGCAAAATAGCTACACGACAAGGAAAAAATCACAATGACCATGTTTGATAAACACCTTCCCGAGCAAATACTTCGCAAAGACGACATGGAATGGAATGTCTCCGGACTTTTCGCGCACGACAACGACATTCTTACCTTTATGAACATCGTGCAAAAAGAACTTGGCGCAAAGAACCCCATATCCAGCGTCCATGGCGCACCACCGGTAAAGTGGAACTCCGGCCGCATCACGCGCCCTTTTATCAAGAAGGAACTTGATGCCACTATCGAGGCCTATAGTAAAATCAAAATGCCGCTTTACCTGACTTTTTCAAACCATCTTTTAACTGTTGAAGATTTAAAGGACCCTGCTTCAAATTACTTGATTGATAAAATCGCCGAAACGGGTATGGGCGGAGTAATTTTGGCAAGTGATATCCTTTCCGATTATATTCACGACAAGCACCCCGAGCTGAAACAAATTGCCTCTATTATCCGAGCAGCAGTTCATAACGGACCTTTGGACAAGGAATATTATGAATCTCAAGGAAAGAAGTTTGATTGCGTCGTATTCCTTCCCGATGATGTTTTCAACTATCCGCTGTTGGAAAGCATTGAGCCGAAGGCAAAGTTTGAAATCATCGCCAACGAGCCTTGCCTTGTCGGTTGTAAGGTGCGCCGTGTTCACTATGCTTTGCTGGCTCAGCACGGCAAGTTTGACATCAATCTTGATGAGAAAAGCCGCGATTTTGAAATCAACAGATGCATATCAAAACCGCTTAGCAAGCAAATTGCCGTCCACATCGGACAAAGCAACGCTTCGCGCACCCGCAACTGCAACCTTACCGAAGACGAAATAAATTACATTTACGACCTCGGTTATCGCCGCTTTAAGTTACAAGGGCGAAACGAAAACCGCGGATCATTCTTATATGATGTAACCAAATATATGCTTGAGCCGACAATAATCGCTCCGCTTGTGTATAAAGCTATGGTGAACTAAGAAGCACCGGCGACGCAAGTCCTTGCGACGGTAAGCACCGGCAACAGCCGCTTGATATCCTGCGCTTTCATATCCTTAAAGAAAGCAAAAGGAATAATGATTGCCTGCCCGATTTTGCCGGCAGAAACTTTATCCAACTCCTCGCCGCTTTTAGCATCAATGACTTTGGCTATTTTGACTTTAAGAGGCTCAAATTGATAGGGCGAAAGGAACTCTATCTCGTCCTCTTTTTGAATGCGATTGTTAACCGTCATCACTAAAGCGTCTTGGCGCACTTCGCTCACGGTTCCGACCGATAATCTTCCGCCCGTGCTTAAAGTTGATTGATAATTATAATCCACCGCCTTTGGCATACCTTCAAAAAAGCCCAAAGTAAAACCTCGCGATTGCATGGTAGCAAGCTCGTCCATAAAAGGCTCGGCATTCCATTTTTCGGGGCTTTCATACCAAGCATCAATTGCCCTGCGATATATCCGCGAAGTCATTGCCACATAATAATCGCTTTTGTGCCGCCCTTCTATTTTCAAGCTGTCTATACCCAGCGCCAAAATATCGGCAAGCTTCGGCATAAGGCATAAGTCTTTTGAGTTCATCAAATAAGTGCCTTTATCGTCCTCTTCAATAGGAATGAACTCACCGGGGCGTTCTTCTTCCTCTAAATAAACCTTATACTTCCAGCGGCAGGAATGCGCGCATTGCCCCTTATTCGCAGGTCTTCCCGCCATGAAAGACGATAACAAGCACCGCCCCGAATAGCTCATACACATAGCCCCGTGCACAAACATTTCCAAACGGATATCCGGACACTTCTCCCTTATTTCCTTTATCTCGGCAAAGCCTACCTCGCGCCCCAAGACACAAAGCTTCGCCCCCATATCCTGCCAAAACTTCACGGTAAGCCACGAGCAAACATTTGCCTGAGTGGAAATATGGAGAGGTATTTCACTTGCATTTTCTCGCATAAAAGCAAAGACGCCGGGATCGGACACAATCACTCCGTCGGGACAAACCGCCCGCAAAGTCTTTACAAACACCGGCAATTTTTTGATATCATCGTTATGCGTAAAAAGGTTAAGAGTAAGATAGACCTTTTTGCCCATACTATGAGCATACTCTATTCCTTCCACCAAAGTATCCAAAACGAATTCGGAATTAGCCCTTAGCGACAAATCCGGAGCACCGGCATACACGGCATCGGCCCCGTAAAGTATCGCCGTCTTGAGTCTGCTGGGCGAGCCCGCAGGCACTAACAATTCCGCCTTTCTCATGGATCTTCTTCCTCTGCTTCTTCCGCCGAACTCATCATCAGCTTAATGCGGTTAAGCTGGTTAACTTCGCTGGCACCCGAATCATAATCAATTGCAACGATATTAGCCTTTTCATAGCGGCGTTTTAGCTCCTTTATCACGCCTTTTCCGGTAATATGATTAGGCAAGCAGGCAAACGGTTGTACGCAAATTATATTAGGCGCGCCCTCCTCTATCAGCTCAATCATCTCGGCCGTAAGCAACCACCCCTCGCCCATTTGATTACACACCGAAACGACCTCTTTTACCTTGTCCGCCAGTTGCTCGGTAGTCCCGAAGGAACAGAATCTTTTGCTGTTTTTAAGCGCCTTGCGAATAGGCTTTCTGAAGTAATTTTCTATAAAGCTTATGAGCAGGACACTGCGGATTCTGTGCCGCAATCTCCCCGCAAGATACATATGATTGTGCACATTATTGACCAGCACATAGTTTACAAAGTCCAAAAAGTCGGGAACAACCGCCTCGCCGCCTTCCTTCTCCACAACCGAAACCAGCTTGTTATTTGCGCCGGGGTGAAACTTTACCAATATCTCACCGACAATTCCCACTTTAGGCTTTTTAACATCAAGCAACTCCAGATTATCAAAGTCGCGCACGATTGCCTTTACATTACGCACAAAGTCCTTACGCGTGGTCTTGGCAATTTGCTTTTGCAGCTTGGCGAACCACATCTCAACCAAGTTGTCCACCGCCCCCGCATCAGCTTCATAAGGACGAGTAGCATTCGAAACCCGCATAAGCAAATCACCATAAGCAAAGCCCATTATCAAGCGCTTGAAAGCATCGGGAGTAACCTTCAAAGCCCCTTCGCTCATATGTTGCATGTTAAGCGCGATTATAGGCACATCGGGGAATCCCGCTTTAATCACCGCCGCCTTTAAAAAGCTTATATAGTTTGTCGCGCGACAACCTCCACTGGTTTGCGATATTATCAAAGCGGTTCTGCTCGTGTCATACTTGCCGGATTTAAGCGCGGATATAAGCTGCCCCACCACGATAATGGCAGGATAGCAAGCATCGTTATTCACATAGCGAAGTCCTTCGTCAACCATGGACCTGTCAAAATCGGGAAGCACTTCAATGTTATATCCGAGCGGTGCCAAGACATCATGAATAAGTCTGAAATGCACCGGCGACATTTGCGGACAAAGTATGGTGTAAGTATCCTTCATACTTCCTTTAAAGTCCTTTGCCTGTAAAGGCGGCTTTATATGCACGGGCTCATCGTCATCACGCATGGCGGCCAAAAGCGACCTTATTCTGATACGCACCGCACCAAGATTAGACCCTTCGTCAATCTTCAAAACGGTATATATCTTCCCCGCCGCGGATAAAATATCCTCAACCTGCTCGGTGGTAATAGCGTCAATTCCGCACCCGAAGGAATTAAGCTGCACGAACTCAAAGTTCTTATTCATCGCCACAAAATTAGCGGCGCGATACAAGCGCGAATGATAAACCCACTGATCAATCACCCGTAAAGGAAAGGAGAAAATCGTGCCCAGATGCGCAACGGAATCCTCCGTCAAAACGGGGATCCCTTCGGATGCGATTTTATCGGGAATCCCGTGATTGATGAACGGATCCAAATGATAAGGCCGCCCCGAAAGCACTATTCCCTTACCCTTTTCTGCTTGAATCTGTTTTACAACTTCCGCGCCTAACGCTCTGATTTCTCGTCTGAAAGTGTCGCGTTCCTTTGCCGCCGCCTTTACCGCGCGCTTTACTTCCTTCGCCGTAATTCCGAACTCCTTAAACTCGGCAAGGAACCTTTTTTTCAAAACTCGCAAATCTTGGATAGGTAAAAACGGCTCTATAAATCTGATACCCTTTTCCTTGATTATATCCATGTTGAGCCGCACGACTTCGGGATACGAAGTAACCACGGGACAGTTATATTGCGCATGAGCGTCAAAGAACTCCTTGTCCTCATAAGGCACACAAGGATAAAAAATGTTGGTAATGCCTTTATCAATCAAGTTGATTATATGCCCGTGGACCACCTTTGCGGGAAAGCAAACCGTTTGCGAAGTTATGCTATCCAAACCGGCATTAAACAGCGTTCGGGAAGACGCATCGGAAAGCACCACTTCAAACCCCAGTTCGCTAAGCAAAGTAAACCAGAAGGGATAATCCTCATACATATTAAGCACTCTGGGGATTCCGATTTTTCCTCTTGGCGCGCTTTCAATCGGCTTATAATGATTAAACAGGCGGTCATATTTATAAGCAAACATATTAAAGGCTTTCTTGCCGCCCATACCTAAACCTGCACCTTTTTCGCACCGATTACCGGAGATAAACTTTTTCCCGTTGGTAAAGGTTGACACGGTAAGCAAACAATTATTGCTGCACTTTCCGCAATGCACGGAGCGATTTTCAACTTTAAAGTCCCCGATAGCGTCCTTATCAAGCAAAGAAGTTTTCTCAATCCCTGCCTCCATGGCTATCAGCGCAGAGCCATAAGCTCCCATAAGTCCGGAGATATTAGGACGCACCACCTCGCGCCCGATAACAAGCTCCAACGCTTTTAGAACCGCGTCGTTATAAAAAGTGCCGCCTTGCACCACGACTTTGGTTCCCAAAGCCTCGGGCGAAGCAATCTTAATCACCTTATACAAAGCGTTCTTTACGACCGAATAAGCAAGACCGGCAGAAATATCCCCGACCGTAGCCCCCTCTTTTTGCGATTGCTTTATTTTAGAGTTCATAAAGACCGTGCAACGCGACCCGAGATCAACGGGATTTTTTGCCTCTATTGCTTTATTCACAAACTCGGCCATTGACAGCCCCAAGCTATCGGCGAAAGTTGAAAGGAAAGACCCGCACCCCGACGAACAAGCCTCGTTCAGGACGATTTTATCAATCACTCCATCTTTGATATAGATACACTTCATATCCTGCCCGCCTATATCAAGTATAAAAGAGACATCAGGTTCAAAATGCGCCGCCGCTTTATAGTGAGCGATAGTTTCAACCTCGCCGACATCAAACCCGAGAGCTGCTTTGATAAGCCCTTCGCCATATCCCGTAATCGCCGAGGCCTTTAGCACGCAAGCATCAGGAAGCTTTGCATACATATCCTTTACAATTTCCAAAGCCGAGTTCAAAGGGCTGCCTTGATTAGGCATATACCACGAATAAAGTATCTTTTTGTCAGCATCAATCAGCACCGCTTTTGTCGTCGTCGAACCGGCATCAAGCCCCAAGAACACATCACCTTTTGCCCTGCTCAAATCCCCGTTTTCCACGACATGCTTGCCATGAGCTTTTTTAAAAGCCGCATAATCCTCGGGAGATTTAAACAGCGCCGGCAAAGTCTTTTCGTTAAGCCCCTTCATGGTGTCTTTAAGGTCTTGCGTTTTATGATATAAATCTTTTGCTGATATAACCTTTGCGTCTTTGCTTAAAATAGCCGCTCCCAGCGCCACAAAATAAAGCGAGTTTTCGGGGAAAATCACATCTTCTTTTGCAAGTTTCAAAGTCGCAATAAACCGCTCCCGAAGCTCGGACAAAAAGGACAAAGGTCCTCCCAGAAAAGCCACTTTCCCCTTAATCCTGCGCCCGCAGGCAAGCCCGCCGATAGTCTGATCAACCACCGCTTGGAAAACACTTGCCGCGATATCGCGCCTATCCGCACCTTCGTTAAGCAAAGGCATAATGTCCGTTTTGGCAAACACTCCACACCTTGCCGCAATCGGGTATATTGTCTTAAATCCTTTTGCCAGTTCGTTAAGCCCTTTAGCGTCCGTTTTCAAAAGCACCGCCATCTGGTCTATAAAGGCGCCCGTTCCACCGGCGCAGGTTTCGTTCATTCTTTGATCAATATTGTGCTTGTCAAAGAAAGTAAGCTTTCCGTCCTCACCCCCAAGCTCAATTGCGACGGAAGTTTCCGGAATATATTTCTTGATTGCCTTGGTCGCCGCTACCACTTCCTGCACGAACAAGATATCCATTTTTTCGGCAACGCCTAAAGCCCCCGAACCGGCAACCGCCAAAGAAAAATTCGCGTCAGGAAAGCTTTTGTAAATATCGGCGATTAAGCTCATAATGCTACCCGCCATATCGGAAAAATGCCTTTTATAGGAAGAAAAGATAATTCCGCCTTTATCGTCAATGACAATCGCTTTAATCGTCGTCGAACCGATATCTATTCCCAGCCTTAACAAAGAACTATTCACCATCTTTCCCCTCAAACGGATAAAACAGTTTACCACCGGACAAAGGCTCGGGCGCTCCCGTAGTTTCGGGATAAGTAATCGGCATGCCGCACAAACTTCTTACCGCCAAAAAGGCGAAAGATTGCGCCTCTAAAGTATTGCCGTTCCAACCCAGCTCGTCCGCTTTTACCACTTCACTTTTAAGCACCTTTGCAATAAACCGAAGCAAAGTAGGATTATTCGCCCCGCCGCCATAAGCCACCCATTTAACCGGCTTTATGAACAAGTAATTATCCAGCGCCTGCTTAATGGCCGCCGCCACAAAATAGGTAAGCGTTGCAGCACCGTCAGAAACAGAGAGCCCGTCCACTTCGTGCAAAGCGAAAGAAAAGTAATTCCTGTCAACTGATTTAGGAGGTATTTTTGCGAAGAACTCGTCTTTAAGCAAATCATCGACCACCCGCATATCAGGATTCCCGCGTGCGGCTTCCAAGCCGTCAAAATCCATTTCTATAGCGTGCTTTTTGCGCATCCAATCATTTATAATCGCATTACCGGGGCCGGTATGGAAAGCCTGTATCTCACCGTTTTGCCCGATAGCCGTAACATTAGCAATCCCGCCGATATTTATAATTCCCAAAGGCTTTTCCATATCTCTGGTTATCGCCACCAAATAAGCTGCTTCCAAAGGCGCACCCTGCCCGCCTGATTTTACATCGACATTCCGAAAGCGCGACACGACCTTAACCCCAAGCTCATTTGCCAACAATTGCGGATTGCCAAGTTGCCTTGTCACTTTAAGCAAGGGGCTGTGAAAAAGCGTATGCCCGTGAAAACCGATGACATCAATATCCTCAATTTTCTTGCCTGCCTTTTCCAAAAGCTCCAAAACCGTGTCTCTGTTAAACAAGGTAAAAAGCAAATTAGCCCTGTTTAGTTTCTCCTCATTTTGATGCGTTTCGTTGCCGAGCAACGCTATAATTTCCTCTTTAAGTTCGGGCCGATAATGACGAGTAATCGCAACCGCATTATCAAAAACATCAACACCATCGGTTTCCACCAACGCCGCATCGACCCCGTCAACCGAAGTCCCGCTCATCAACCCTATTGCCGTCATGCGCCGTATATTTGTCATAGGTTCCTACTCCTCACCATCATCATTATCAGCATCGCTGAATATCTTTCTTGTAACACCGGGAGTAAGAGCGCTCAAAGGATTTACGCTTACAATCGGATCTTGCGCAGGCCCGTCAATATAGTATTTAAAGGCAATCAAGCCGCCGCCTGTTTCCCCACCGGAAAACAGCGCTCCGATAAGCGGTATTTTACCGAGCAGACTGTTCACCACATAAGCCGGCACAATGCTTCCCTCCAAATCCAAAACACCGTTTTTAATAGACCCTTCCGCCGTAAGCCCTATTGACAATCCCGAAGTATGCGCATCTTTGATATAAATACCGGAAGGCTTAATCTCAAAAGGCACTTCGGCAATATCAAAGTTAAGCCCTTCGCCTTGCAAAACATCCAGAATGCCGGTCAAGGACGCCACGCTTAAAATCTTTGCCAGCACAGGCGCTTTAATCAGCTTATAATCCGACATCACCAGTTTGCCCGACAAGTAACCCTTTTCCAAAGACGACGCGAACACCTTCAAATCTCCGCCTTTAACATTGGAAGTATATCCGAGCGCCTTAATAAGTGCACCACCATCTTTGGTATAAATCGATAAGTTATGCGCATTTTTATAAGGCTTAAAATAGGCATTTATATCCTCGCCGTTTTCCGTCTTTGCCGTAAAGGTAACATCTTCGACATACCCTTTTTCCATAAACATACTTAAAATAGCACTGTCAATATACCCATCATCGGAAAGCCAAACTTTATCAAGCATTCCCTTTAACCTAAAGGAAAGCGCCTCATCTCCTTCATCTTCTTTTGGAGAACTTTCGCCATCGCCAAGAGCAAAAAGCTCCGTCGCGTCAAAGCTCTTTCCCTTAATATCAATCTTAAACACTCCGTCTTTTTGCATAATCGCAGTAGCCGTAAAATCACTTTTTTCGGTCATAAAGCTATTCACCGTAACTTTATGCATCGCGCCTTTTTCATCAATAAAAGCGTTACCGGATAGGACAATCCCGTTATCGGAAGTAAAATTAAAATCCGATACCGATACCGGCTTATCGCCTTTGGATTTTAAAGTAACTTTAGCCTCGGCTTTAACCCCGGGCTCTTTTTTCACCCCAAACCGCCCGTCATCAATTTTTGCCTTGGATAAATCGCAGGACACCCGCGCCGTAACATTTCCTTTTAAATCCTCATTTGCCTTTATTAAGCAAGGCATATCACCGGTTATTTCCTTCTGGGAAACAGGATAAAAATCAAGTCCTAAATCGGTCCTTCCCTTATCGGTCAAAGTTGCCGAAGTCTCATATTCCGACCCTGCTTTCGGCCCCGTAAAAATCTCTGTCCAAGAAACTTTTACAGGGATATTTTTAACCTCGGCATTTCCTTTAATTTTCATTTTTTGGTTATTTACAGCCAGGTCTAAATCCGCCTTTAGCAAAGGAAAATCCTTATAGAAAGGAAGCGTAGCGTTTGCAATTTTTGCCGTAGCATCTACCTTGACCTTGTTCGCGGTTAAGTCCTTACGCAAAGGAAATTGTAAGTGTAAAGCCGTATCCACCTGCCCCTCAAATCCTTCGCGCGACAAACCTAAATCCTTTAAAAAGGCAAGCGGCTCCGTATCAAGCAGCACCATTGCATCGGACAAAGCGCCTTTGACTTTTATATCCATTCTCGCCTGTTCCTGAGGCTCCCAAATATCATAAAAATAAAGTTCGGAATCATAAAGATTAAGCCCCAAAGAACGCCCTTTATCTATCTTTATGGTGACATCATCTTTGGTAAGGAAAAGCCTTCCCGTAGTATCATAAACCAGCGGCATACCTTCTAAATAGCGAACGGTCGCACCGCTGATATCAACTTCGCCGTTCACCTTTGCAAGATCAATCTCCCCGTCGGCAGTCCCCGCAAAAAGCAAATTAAAGTCCGCCTTATCAACCATACCGTCCGATATATTAGCCATCACCCACTCGTGCGTCATAGGTCCCAATACAGACGGCCAATAATACTTTAGCTTATCCACGGGGATATTTTCCCCCATGACATTAAAGTCGATTTTCAAGGCGGCAAAATCCCCGGAATCAATAAGGCTGTCAACGCCTTCTATGTCCGCATTTCCCACGGCATAGGCACCGATAATAGTTTTCGCTTCAAGTTTAGTAAGTTTAGTATTGCTGAACCCGTCTTTTGAAAAGCCCTCTATCGTCACGCTTTCAACATCATAACTTGCGGCAACGGGCTCCTGAAAAACCAAATTACCCTCGCCCCCGTTAAAGACAAAATCCAAATCCTTCACTCTTTTGCGAAAAGCGTCAAAATAAGGATTATCCGCCAAGTCTATTTTGGCATTTATATTTCCCTGCAGAGGCATTGATACTTGAGTATCGGCAAGCAAAACTTTCCTCACCCCTTTGGGCATATAAAAGTTTTCCACATCAACATCTAAATCCAAAATACGATTTGCGGTAGCAAACAATGCCGCAATAGATATTGAGGATATATTTTCATTGCGTTGCAGCAGCTTTGCTTTACCTTTGGCTTTTACGACATCTGGGCGCTTCACCACATCTAAATCGACATCGGGAAAGCGCCAATTCGTGGCGTGTTTTCTATCGCGAATCATCACTTGCCCGTCAAGAATCGCGATTGATGATATATGCTTATAAATCGCCGTCACGGTATCCGCGTCGGTCATAAAGATTTCGGAAGCGTCTTTTTTATCCTCCTCCGCCGTATCAGAGGCATCAAATCCAACCCCTATATTACCGTTTTGTTCAATATAAATGCTGATAAAGGGGCGATACAAAAATATTGATCTGGGCACAAACTCACCTTGCAACAGCCCTTTTAAACTAAAGGACATTTTCATTTCGGAGATAATCGCCACAGGCTTTTCATCATTATCCAAAAGCCGAAAACCCTTTACTTTAAGCCCAAAAGGGAAAGGCTCTTTCACAAAAGTAATTTTAGCACTTTCAAACTTTACCTTGAAATTAGGGTTTTCCGAGGCAAGCGCCTTTTCCGTAATAGGCGTAATAAACCCCAGACTGATACCGCCTTGATAAAGATTCCACGCCGCGACCGCTATCGCCAAAATGAATGCGATAAAACATACCCTAAGCGCAATTCCGAATGCTTTTAATGATTTTATTTTCAAAACCGATAATCCACCCTATTATATAAAAAAACACTTTTGCGTATTTAAGAGCTGATACTATATGAAACAAGGTTTATATAAACTTAATTTTCCCAAAATATCCGACGCTTCAAAGCCGCCTGATTATAGTATTTTCTCCCCAAAACACAAGTCCGATGAATACCTGAAGGAAAGTTTTGCATCTATCTCTTACTTTAGCCCTTACCTTGGCAAAATCATCAGCGACAATCCGGACTTTTTTGCCGATATCCTGACCGAAGGGCCCGACGCCGCACTCGCTTCCGTTCTGGATGATTTTACAAAAAGAAAACATGACTTTGCCACCATTGCCGAGGATTTAAGGCGTCTTAAAAAGCAAGCCTCACTTATCATAGCTCTTGCCGACATCGGCGGAAAATGGAACTTGGGAAAAGTTACTTCGTCACTGTCGTTACTTGCCAAAACATGCCTAAACGCCGCTTTAGAAACCATTCTCGCAGACGAAAAGGACAAAGGGAACTTAAGCGAAGCGACCGCTGCAAACTGCGGCATTGCAATAATCGGCATGGGCAAATTGGGAGCTGATGAGCTCAACTATTCGTCTGACATTGACTTGATACTGCTGTTTGACCCGCAAAAAGTCCCCTATAAAGGAAACCGCGAGCTTTCCGGCTTTATCATCAAACTGGCGCAAAAGCTGGTAGCTTTGATAGATGAAAAAACCAAAGACGGCTATGTTTTCCGCACCGACCTTCGCATACGCCCCGACCCATCTTCCACACCTATAATCATGAGCATAAACGCCGCCCTAAACTACTATGAGTGCTTTGGCAAAAATTGGGAACGAGCCGCAATGATAAAGGGCTGCGCCATAGCGGGCGACACCGCCACAGGCAAAGATTTTATGGCTCGCATTTATCCCTTTGTCTGGCGCCGTTCGCTGGACTTTAATGCAATTATGGACATTAAGAACATAAAAACCGCAATTGCCGAGAACACGGATTCCAACATAACCAAATCCCCAAACCTTGCCGCATACAATATAAAATTGGGCAAAGGCGGCATTCGCGATATCGAGTTTTTCACACAAATTCAACAGCTTATATGGGGAGGAAGAAACAAAGATTTACAAACAGGCTCAACCGTCACAGGGCTAAAAGAACTGGCAAAACACAAACACATACTCCCCGCCGTCGCGGACAAATTGATAAGCAACTATCAATTTTTAAGGACCTTGGAGCATCGCCTGCAAATGATTGACGATGAGCAAACCCACAGCTTACCAAGCGACCCGAATGCACTAAAAAAGCTCGCCGTTTTTATGAACTTTAAGGACTTGCCCGCTTTTACAAAAGCCCTAACAAAAGCCTTAAAAGAAACCGATAGTGTCACTTCGCCTCTGTTTGATGATATGCAATCATCGTTAAATATCAATATGTTAGATGACGATAACAGTCTTTTAACTCTTCTGGCCGATCATAATTTCAAACACCCTTCGGAATGCGCGAAAATCATCAAGAATTGGTATAGCGGCATTTATAAAACCATTCGCTCAAGGCAATCACTTTCCGCCCTATCAAAAATCCTTGGTGAACTGCTTAAATCCATGGGACAAACCACGGCGCCCGACAGCTGTCTTTATAAGTTTGACAATCTTTTAAGAGTGCTTCCCTCCGGGGTGCAACTTCTTCCTCTTTTTGAATCTAAGCCCGAAGTTATGACAACCGTCATTGATATTATGGGAAGCAAAGGCAAATTAAGCGACAATATCCAAAAGAACTCCTATTTAATTGAAGACCTGATAAATCCGGACTTTTTTGCCCCCTTGCCGACATTTGCCAAGCTTAAAGAAGAAACAGAGAGCATAGCAAACCTGACTGATGAGGAAAGCGCCATAAACGCCCTGCAAATATGGACCAATTCGCAAAAGTTCCGCGCCGATATTCACCTTTCAAAAGGGCTTATTGACGGCAAAGATCTGGGATTTTTCATATCGAATGTCGCAATTGCCGCGCTAAACACCCTTGTCCCGATTATAGAAAAATCTTTTGCAAGACTTTACGGAGTAATACCCAAAAGCAAAACCGCACTTCTGGTGCTTGGTAAGAACGGCAGCGCCGAAAGCACCACCTCATCTGACCTTGACCTGATTTTTATATACGACAGCCCCAAGGACGCAATCTCCGACGGCATGGCTAAAAAGCTTGATGTCAAGACTTACTACTCCCGCTTTGTGCAAAGAATTATCAGCGTTCTCACCACCGCCGGTAAGTATGGCAAAATATGGCAAGTCGATATGCGCCTACGCCCTTCCGGCAACGCCGGTCCCCTTGCCACCAGCCTTGACGCCTTTATAAAGTATCAAAAACACGATGCCTGGACTTGGGAAAAAATGGCTCTTACCAAGGCCTCTAAAGCTTACGGAGACATAGATATTGAAAAGACAATCAAAGATATTCTTTGCACTAAAAACGATCCCCGAGAATTAAAAAAGTCTATCAGCGAGATGCGACAAAAAATCATCGGCGAGCACCCTAGCCCCGCCATTTGGGATTTAAAAAACATCAGCGGAGGAATGACCGACATTGAGTTTATATCTCAATATCTGCAACTGCGCTTTGCCTGCGAGCACCCCGAGATTTTACAAAAGAACACCACTAATACCTTGATACAGGCGAAAAAGTTGTCGCTCTTGCCTCATAGCGACCTAGATTTTCTCATAACCGCTTACAAACAAATGCTCTCTTTTAAAGCAATCCTTTCGCTAAATAACGATACGAACCTGACCGAAAGCATAAAAGAAAAATTGCTACAAATAAGTGGCGACGAAAGCGATTTTGCCAAGCTTGAAGCAAGCCTTACAACCACCGAAAACAAAATCAGCAACATATTCAATAAAATCATAGGGTTATAAAGCAACTTTAAATCCACAAACTAATCCTTTTTTTGCGGTTAAAGCAATTACGGCAAAAAAAATCCTTCCTAAAAAATATAAGGAAGGGGGATAGGAAGGATTTTTTATTTTGATTTTCTACATGTTTTGCAACTTCTTGTCTGCTTATTAGTTCCGGCAGCGACCTACTCTCCCGTGTCTTAAGACAAAGTACCATAAGCGCGACAGGGTTTAACGACCGAGTTCGGAATGGGATCGGGTGGGACACCTGTGCCATAACCACCGGAACAAATAAACAGACAAGCTTTAAAGATCTTTAATACAACATCTTATTTTACAGTAATTTCAAAAACAGCAATTCATGCGTGATTTAAATCATACGTTTGAAATAATTAAGTCAATCAGGTTATTAGTACTGGTCAGCTTCAACACATCGCTGTGCTTACACCCCCAGCCTATCAACGTGGTAGTCTACCACGACCTTAATAGGGATACCTTGTTTTGAAGGAGGCTTCCCGCTTAGATGCTTTCAGCGGTTATCCCGTCCGTATTTAGCTACCCAGCGATGCTCTTGGCAGAACAACTGGTACACCAGAGATACGTCCACCCCGGTCCTCTCGTACTAAGGGCAGCTCTTCTCAAGTATCCTAACACCCACGGAAGATAGGGACCAAACTGTCTCACGACGTTTTAAACCCAGCTCGCGTACCATTTTAATCGGCGAACAGCCGAACCCTTGGGACCTGCTTCAGCCCCAGGATATGATGAGCCGACATCGAGGTGCCAAACTCCTCCGTCGATGTGGACTCTTGGGAGGAATCAGCCTGTTATCCCCGGCGTACCTTTTATCCGTTGAGCGATGGACCTTCCATACGGATCCACCGGATCACTATGACCTACTTTCGTATCTGCTCGAGATGTCCCTCTCGCAGTCAGGCTGGCTTATGCCATTGCACTCTAACGATTGATTTCCGACCAATCTGAGCCAACCTTCGCGCGCCTCCGTTACTCTTTGGGAGGCGACCGCCCCAGTCAAACTACCCACCATGCAGGGTCCAGTTCCCGGATTCACGAAAACTGTTAGATATCAGAATACATAAGGGTGGTATTTCAACAGCGACTCCATAGAAGCTAGCGCTCCTACTTCATAGTCTCCCACCTATCCTACACATACAAACCCTAATACCACTGCAAAGCTATAGTAAAGGTGCACGGGGTCTTTCCGTCTAACCGCGGGTACTTCGCATCTTCACGAAGAATTCAATTTCGCTGAGTTGATGTTGGAGACAGTGGGGAAATCGTTACGCCATTCGTGCAGGTCGGAACTTACCCGACAAGGAATTTCGCTACCTTAGGACCGTTATAGTTACGGCCGCCGTTTACTGGGGCTTCAATTCAATGCTTGCACATCTCCTCTTAACCTTCCAGCACCGGGCAGGCGTCAGACCCTATACGTCGTCTCTCGACTTAGCAGAGCCCTGTGTTTTTAGTAAACAGTCGCTACCCCCTCTTATGTGCCCCTCACCAATGGTTGCCCATCAATGAGGCCTCTTTATCCCGAAGTTACAGAGGCAATTTGCCTAGTTCCTTCAACACCATTCTCTCAAACGCCTTAGTCTACTCGACCAATCCACCTGTGTCGGTTTAGAGTACGGTCTATACGTTGGAGCTATTTCCAGGAACCATATCACTGCATGTCCAATCCGTTAAGGAAACACAATTACGATGATTCGTCACTTCCAACAGGTACAGGAATATTAACCTGTTTCCCATCCACTACGGCTTTCGCCCTCGCGTTAGGGGCCGACTAACCCTGCGCAGATTAGCTTTACGCAGGAAACCTTGGATTTTCGGCGAGAGTGTCTCTCACACTCTTTTACGCTACTCATGTCAGCATTCTCACTTCTGATATCTCCAGGACACTTCACAATGTCCCTTCACAGACCTACAGAACGCTCCGCTACCAACCACGATTGCTCGTGATTCCGTGATTTCAGTATATGACTTTAGCCCCGTTACATCTTCGGCGCAGGATATCTTAACTAGACCAGTGAGCTGTTACGCTTTCTTTAAAGGATGGCTGCTTCTGAGCCAACCTCCTGGTTGTTTTGGACGTCCCACTTCCTTTTCCACTTAGTCATAATTTGGGGACTTTAATCGACGGTCTGGGCTCTTTCCCTCTCGACACCGGACCTTAGCACCCGATGTCTGTCTGCCATAATGTACTCATCAGTATTCGGAGTTTGGTTGAGTGCGGTAAGACTCGCGTCTCCCTAGCCCATCCAGTAGCTCTACCCCTGATGGTAATCTTATGACGTACTACCTAAATAGTTTTCGCGGAGAACCAGCTATTTCCGAGTTTGATTGGCCTTTCACCCCTAGCCACAAATCATCCCCTGGCTTTTCAACGACAGTGGGTTCGGCCCTCCAATGAATGTTACTTCATCTTCAGCCTGTTCATGGCTAGATCACCCGGTTTCGGGTCTAATCCTGCAAACTATGTCGCGCTATTAACACTCGATTTCTCTGCGCCTACACCTAACGGCTTAAGCTTGCTTGCAAGACTAACTCGCTGACTCATTATACAAAAGGTACGCCGTCACAGCATAAAGCTGCTCCGACTGCTTGTAAGCATTCAGTTTCAGGTTCTATTTCATTCCCCTTTCGGGGTGCTTTTCACCTTTCCTTCACAGTACTAGTTCACTATCGGTCACTAAGGAGTACTTAGCCTTGGAGGATGGTCCCCCCAATTTCAAACAGGGTTTCACGTGCCCCGCCCTACTCAAGGATATGCATTAATTTTACCTGTACCAGACTATCACTGTCTAAGGTGCGCCTTTCCATGCGCTTCCAGTTTATCAATACATACCACTGGGCTGGTCCGGTTTCGCTCGCCACTACTACCGGAGTCTCGGTTGATTTCCTTTCCTCTGGGTACTTAGATGTTTCAGTTCCCCAGGTTTGCTTTGTTACCCTATGTATTCAAGTAACAATACCGTATAAACGGTGGGTTGCCCCATTCGGATATCCATGGATCAAAGACCGCTCTCGTCTCCCCATGGCTTTTCGCAGAGTGCCACGTCCTTCATCGCCTCTTAGTGCCAAGGCATCCACTAAATGCTCTTAACTATCTTAATTATCAAACGCATGATATAAATCACACGAATGAATGCGTCTTTAGAAAATCTTCTTAATTATCAATCAATCAAACCTCATTGTTAAACAATGGATTCAACTAATCAACAAACATAAGATGTCAAAGTATCCAATACTTTATCTTCATAAATTATTAAATACAAAGACCTTTAAAGATCCCAACTAACAATAAATGTTAATCGTTCACTTGTGCAAAACATATTCACAATATCAAAAAATATCCTCTGTTAAGAGGTATAAACCCAAACATAGAAGCACTTGAGTTTATATCTCTTAAAAGAAATGGTGGAGGTAAGGAGGATCGAACTCCTGACCCATAGCTTGCAAAGCTATTGCTCTCCCAGCTGAGCTATACCCCCGTCTGAAAATGGTGGGCCTGGAACGACTTGAACGTTCGACCTCACGCTTATCAGGCGTGCGCTCTAACCACCTGAGCTACAGGCCCGTTTAATGGCTTAACTCCATAGCTCCCATACAACAAGAACTATAATTCGAAAAAAGGATACGTTGACGGCAATCGCTGTTCAGCAGTTCCCTGCCAAACAATTTCTTTGAAAGGAGGTGATCCAGCCGCAGGTTCCCCTACGGCTACCTTGTTTCGACTTCACCCCAGTCGCTGACCCTACCGTGGTTGCAGAACTCCTTGCGGTTATTCTAACACCTTCAGGTAAAACCAACTCCCATGGTGTGACGGGCGGTGTGTACAAGGCCCGGGAACGTATTCACCGCGGCATGCTGATCCGCGATTACTAGCGATTCCAGCTTCATGCACTCGAGTTGCAGAGTGCAATCCGAACTGAGACAATCTTTAGAGATTTGCTAAGGGTCGCCCCATTGCATCCCATTGTAATTGCCATTGTAGTACGTGTGTAGCCCGGCTCGTAAGGGCCATGAGGACTAGACGTCATCCCCACCTTCCTCCAGCTTGTCACTGGCAGTTTCTTTAGAGTGCTCAACTAAATGGTAGCAACTAAAGATGAGGGTTGCGCTCGTTGCGGGACTTAACCCAACATCTCACGACACGAGCTGACGACAGCCATGCAGCACCTGTATGGTACCCACCCGAAGTGAAGGAATCCATCTCTGGAAACCACAGTACCTATGTCAAGAGCCGGTAAGGTTCTTCGCGTAGCTTCGAATTAAACCACATACTCCACCGCTTGTGCGGGCCCCCGTCAATTTCTTTGAGTTTTAACCTTGCGGCCGTACTCCCCAGGCGGAGTGCTTATCGCGTTAACTTCGGCACCCAGAACTAAAGTTCCAGACACCCAGCACTCATCGTTTACGGCGTGGACTACCAGGGTATCTAATCCTGTTTGATCCCCACGCTTTCGCATATCAGCGTCAGTAATAGGCCAGATAGCCGCCTTCGCTTCTGGTGTTCTACCCAATATCTACAAATTTCACCTCTACACTGGGTATTCCGCTATCCTCTCCTACACTCTAGCACAACAGTTTTAATGGCAATTCCGAGGTTGAGCCCCGGGGTTTCACCACTAACTTGTCACACGACCTACATGCCCTTTACGCCCAGTAATTCCGAACAACGCTAGCACCCTTCGTATTACCGCGGCTGCTGGCACGAAGTTAGCCGGTGCTTATTCATAGGGTACCGTCATCATCGTCCCCTATAAAAGAGCTTTACAACCCGAAGGCCTTCATCACTCACGCGGCATGGCTGGATCAGGGTTGCCCCCATTGTCCAATATTCCCCACTGCTGCCTCCCGTAGGAGTCTGGGCCGTGTCTCAGTCCCAGTGTGGCTGATCGTCCTCTCAGACCAGCTACTGATCGTAGGCTTGGTAAGCATTTACCCCACCAACTACCTAATCAGATATAGGCTCCTCTAAAAGCGATAAATCTTTCACCCGTAGGCATTATCCGGTATTAGCTTCAGTTTCCCGAAGTTGTTCCGAACTTTAAGACAGATTCCTATATATTACTCACCCGTGCGCCACTCGTCATCAGAGAGCAAGCTCTCTATGTTACCGTTCGACTTGCATGTGTTAAGCCTGCCGCCAGCGTTCGTTCTGAGCCAGAATCAAACTCTCATGTTAATGAAAGGTCTAATGAATTAAACCAAAACATATCAGCTATTCTGCGCTCCTAATCACTAGCTCAAAAGAAATTTTGAAGGATTTCATTCCTTACATTATTTTTTATTTGCTTGTACATCAAGATCACATAGAACAGCCTCCATAAATACTTACGACTGCCGTCCACGTATCCCTTTTTCAAAACATATCAACTTGTCAAAGAACTGCCGCTTCTTTCGAAACGAGGTGGCGGTTTATAGCTCACCAAAAACACCCTGTCAACACCTAAAATCGAAAAAATTTCAAAAAAAGTAATTTTTTTTCATTTTTTCATTTTTTCCCTGAAAAAGAGGGGGAAAATCCCCTGTCGACTCATCTTAAGTGAAAAAGTCGTTGTTCAGGTCATTCTCTTACGAGAAAAGTCACCGACATTGGGTGAGCTTCCTTTATAGCAAAGGGTATATACCCTGTCAACACCTTTTTTGAAAAAAAGTATAAGTTTTTTCTATTAAAAGCTAACCCGTTGTTTCTATTAAAATACGCATTTAAACAAAACTCTTGATTTTTCATTTAAAATGAGAAAATATCTGCCGTCCGCACCGCTTAAAAACGGTGTAGGCAAAGCGGTTTTAGAATCGTAGCGAAGCGGAGGACAAAACCGTCGGTTTCGGCGAAAGCCGAAAAAAACTAAAGAAAGTCCACCAAAGTATGGAGGGGTGGCAGAGTGGTTGTAGAGCGGTCTTGGAGTCGTAGCGAAGCGAAGACGAACGTAGCGAAGCGGAGGACAAAACCGTCGGTTTCGGCGAAAGCCGAAAAAAACTAAAGAAAGTCCACCAAAGTATGGAGGGGTGGCAGAGTGGTTGATTGCAGCGGTCTTGAAAACCGTCGTGGGGCGACCTACCGAGAGTTCGAATCTCTCCCCCTCCGCCATTTTAAGGGCTTACAAGTATGACAAACACACAAAAGATATGCTACATCATCGGCTCCGGCGACATATATAAATATAAGCTGTCCCCGAAAGAAGGTGACTTTATCATAGCCGTTGACGGCGGTTACGACCACTTAAAGCGGCAGAAAATTACCCCGAACTTTACTATCGGCGATTTCGACTCCATAAAAGGCTCACTTCCGAAAGATAATTTTAAGCAGCTTCCAAGGGATAAAGACGATTCGGACACCCTTGCCGCTCTTAAATACGGGATAAAGCTCGGATACAAAAGCTTTTACATCTACGGCGGCTCGGGCGGAGATCGATTCGATCACACCTTTGCCAACATTCAATGCCTGACTTACCTTTCTAAAAGAGGCTGTCGCGGACTACTTTTCACAAAGAATGAAATCATCACGGCAATAACGAACGACTCCTTAAGTTACAACGAAAAATGCCAAGGAATGATATCCATATTCGCATATAGCCCCACGGCAAAAGGCATAACAGTCCAAGGGCTGAAATACACCCTTGCCGACGATTCGCTATCCAGCGACTTTCCAAAGGGATTAAGCAACGAGTTTATAGGAAAAAGCTCAAGCATATCCGTAAAAAGCGGCACGCTCATAGTAATAAGCCGCCACCTGCCGGAAGCCCGAATCGCTCTTTCATCGCCGGAAAACCAAAAGACTCGCTGCAAATAAAAATAAAATAAGAAAAAAAACAAAAGGACTAGCGCTTTATTCCCACGAAAGCCTGCGCCAGATGCTCCTCGCAATAAGGCTTGCCAAGCTCCGCCTCTTTTCCGCAAAAATGAAAATCCGGATCTTTGGGATCGCCGATAGGCCAGCGGCAAGTGCGCATATTCAAGTCCACCAAAGTGACGCCTTCACTCTTTGCCCCTTTAGCACAGGACTTCTTCGTCGCAGAACTGGCCTCGCCCGCCTTATCCTCGGAGTCGGTCTTTTCCGTTTTAGCGGCCTTGCCTGCCTTTTCGGCTTTCTCGCCCTTCCCTGCTTTACCGGCCCTAGGTGCCGCAGTTTCAACACTCTCGGCACCATCACCTCGCTTAATGGGCGAAGGACGACTTTCCAGCCCCAAACGGTGAGCCTTACCAACCACGGCATTTTTACTCATACCGATAATTTTACCTATTTCGCCGGTAGATTTGCCTTCCAACCAAAGGCGCTTTAACTCTGCAATTTTTTCATCTGTCCAACTCATATTTTCTCTCCGCTTGAACCTTTTGTCTCTGTTTTAGTCAAGAAACATATCTCAAAAGCCCTCATCCTGCAACAAAAATCTCCAATTTAAGGACCTTGTCACTGTTCCTCGGCACAAAGACATTCCACAACAACTGATTAGCCCCTTCTTTTTTAGAGGTTATCGACTCGCTGATTATCCGATACCCGACAGGCAAATCCTGATAGTAAGCCACACTGACATCACTATCCTTGGCATTGCTGAAAACAATGGTTATCTCCGCTTGATAAGCCTTATCCGACAACTTCTTAAAGTCCGTAATCTTCACTTTGGCAGTCACATCAAAGGCTTGTCCCATCTTAATTTTAACCTCCTCCCGCTTGGGAGTATGACGAATCCTATCCTCGCCCACGAACAGCACCTGCCCTTTGCTATCCGCCTTATAGACTCGGAACACGCCGGCGGGCAAAGGTATACCCAACCCCGAGACATCACTATTGATGAATTTTAGAATCACACCAGGATTCCTGGGCTGATAATCACTTTTCTGCATATTCGGGTAAAGATGGAACAAATTATCTATGCGATAATTCTTTTCCACCGCCACTCGCGGCGATGCCAAAAGCGCCACCTGCTTGGTCTGATTGGCAAGTATAGATGTCTTTCTATCCAAGGAATAAAGGTGATAATCCATAAAGCTTTCCTCACGCATACCGACAGAGGCGGCGGCAACAAAATCCATGGCATTCGCCTTCATCATACGCGCCGAGGCCATTTCCCTTTGCACCCGATTCACATCACCTGCCACAAGCTGCAAATTAGCGTTTTCGTAAGCCACACCGGAAGTATTTGTAAGTGTCACCCACCCGTTTAAGGACATAAACTTTTCATCATTATCAAGCTCTGCCACATAATCCGCCGCCCACGAAAGCCCGCTTGTAAGATAGGCAAGCTGAACATCGGTATTTCCGCCGCTCTTGGCATTTGTTTTAATAACGAGCGTAGGCCTGTCGCGCAAATTATCGGGAATATCGGGGAAAACAAGCCGCCCTTTAAAATCCGTCTCGATTCGGTTGCCTATTTTAAGGACCGTTCCGCCGTTATTACTAAGCACCACGGCATTTTCCGTCTTTTCGACTCCATTTGCGGGATTAGTTGTAATGACCTTTATTCCCCTGCCGACATACTTATCAAGCAAGGAGGAAGGCGAAAGTAAATCAAAGTTAAAATCCTGCTCCAACACGACAAAGCCTTTACCTTGCAGCAAAGCCGTCTCGGGCTGTATCTGCGCCGATACATCAACGAAGGCAATATCATTGATACCGCTGGCAAGGCGAATCGCTCTGGTATCCTTAACCAAAGCCAAATTGCCGTTATATATGGCTACAGAAAGCCCCTTTCTGGCATCGGTTCCAACCTTAACTTCACCCGCCGCCGCAGCAAATCCGGAAAGCGCAAAAGCGAAAGCAAAAGCAACAATAAAAACAGATGCAAAAGCTAAAAGCCTAAATCCCCGCATAGTTTTCCCCCTTCAAAAACCAAAACAATTAATAACTATGAACAAAGCTACTTAAAGTTAGCCCGATTCGCCCTCTTAAAAAGGCCGTATACGCCTCTACTCCTCTCCGCCTTTTGCAATTTTTGCTAAAAGCTCGGCATTTTCGGGAGCCTTTTCCATCGCCACCATACCTATAGTATTATAGCCGCAGTCCACATGGACAATCTCGCCGGTAATTGCCGAGGCCATATCGGACACAAGGAACACCGCGGCATTCCCGACTTCGTCCAAAGTAACATTCCTGCGCAGCGGCGCGTTATTCTCATTCCAGTTAAGTATGGTGCGAAAATCACTGACGCCCGAAGCCGCCAAAGTCTTGACCGGTCCTGAAGAAATCGCATTGACGCGAATTGCGTCCTTGCCCAAATCGTTAGCAAGGTAACGCACCGACGACTCCAACGCCGCCTTTGCCACTCCCATTACATTATAATTAGGCAGCCACTTCTCGGATCCGAAGTAAGTCAAAGTAAGCATTGCCCCGCCTTCCGGCATAAGCTCGGCGGCGCGCTTACATATATTGGTAAAGGAATAGCACGAAATCAGCATTGAGTTGGCAAAGTTGCCTGCGCTTGTATCGGCATACCGCCCTTTAAGCTCATTCCTGTCGGAGAAGGCGATTGCGTGCACGACAAAATCGATTTTACCCCACTCTGCCCTAAGGTTCGCGAACAAGTCGTCCAGACTTTCCTCGTTCGTCACATCACAAGGAAGAACAAGCTTGCTTCCCACCGACTCCGCCAGCGGCCGCACCCGCTTTTCCAACGCCTCGCCCTGAAAGGTAAAGGCGAGTTCCGCCCCTTGCGCATGGCACTGCGACGCAATTCCCCAAGCGATGGAGTGATCATTCGCCACCCCCATAATCAAGCCTTTTTTACCGCTTAAAATACCATTAGCCATATTTTGTTACTCCTTTTCTATAGCATTAGTTACAGCACAGCATTAGTGATTGGCAAAACTTATACCACCTTCCGCCGCCCGCTGGCAATTCATATTTAAGTTACACTTGCGAGGCGAAAGAATTGCTTATACTATAAGGATAACAAGCCCTATACAAAGGCAAGTAAAGACAAAGGGAGTAACCGTTATGATTAAGTTCAAGTTTAAGTTTGCACTTTTTCCCGTTATCGCGACGGCTTCATGTATAGTTGCACCTCTGGCCCCGTCCGCCCAAGAGACCACCGGCACCGTAGAATATATTAGCGCCGGTTGTTTTGAAGCAGAGATTAACACCCACAAAGGCATGACGGTCTTTAGGAACGGCAGGATTTACAACTGGGAAACCGACAAGAACGGCAAGGACATTTTCAAGAATCAAGTAGGCAGGAACAAATCCGCCGCGAACGAACTTTTTAAGTTCATGGACGACAGCAAGTGGGACAAGGAAACTTTCTCGTGCCCCGCCGCTGCGAACGAAACTTACTGCTATCTTAAGCACTCCTCGCCCAAAACGGGAGAAAAGGTGCTTAACTGGTCATCGGACAAAGTCACAAACGGACTTTGCACCCTGCCCGAAGCCACAAAAAAGCTTTACAATCAAACAGTTACTATCGGCGCCGATGCTATGAACGGCTGGCAAGGTCGTAATACATCCTCGCTTAAAAATCCCCCAACTCTTTAAGGAGAATCACAGATGAACAAGCATATGAATAAAGGCATTTTCACGACGCTGACCCTTGCTCTTGTAGCGGCTGTATCGGCGGCAGGCATGGCGTATGCGGCAAACGAAGCGGAAGCCCCTGCGCGGCCTTCCTCGTCCTCCTCCTCTGAAGCTTTTCAAAAGTTCATCAAATCCTCGCCCATAGCAAAGAAGGACATGGCAAAGACGCTGGGTAGCGAATCCATATCGGCGGCGTGTATGTCAAGCGCGACGGAAAGGCATAACGGCGTTACGCTTCAAAAGGACGGCAGCATTTACACATGGTATATGGCGGGCTCGGACGAAAGGGAGATAAGGCGTTTTGTAAAGAAGGACAAAGCGCTCACGGACAAGGTTTTTGCACTTCGGGACAACAGCGATTTTGCCAAGGAGACTTTGGATTATCAAATAGACGGCACTTCGTATTGCTATGTTCGCTCAAAAGCCGGCTCCACCTATAAGCAAATCACTTGGCCGAAAAACGAGATTATGAGCGGGCATAAGCAAGTCCCGCCTGCGGCAAAGAGCTTATTCAAAGCCGCCATAGACACCACCGCCATCGCCCTTGGGGAAAAGAAAAACTAATTAGGAATTAGGAATTATTTTTCCGTCATTCTCGCGCGTAGCGCGGGAATCCATTAAGGGGCTTCGCCCCTGGGTGAAAGTTTAAGGGTTAGGGTTTAAGGCTACGGGCACGCGCTATTAATTAGCCCCTTTATAAGTGATAGTAATAGAGGCGCCATGACCCGTCTTTACGCTACTGCCCTGGGAGCATGGATAATCCTCTGCACAGTAACCCGTTCCACCCCACCCTAAGTTCTTTCCGCTACTATCTGCAGGCAAGGTCCAACCTCCTCCAATGCCTGTGCTGCCGGTGTTGTTGCCCTTACTACCATCCCAAGAATAACCTTGAGGGTTATACGTATAGCCTCTCCAGTCAGCGCCTCTGCCGCCGACATACCCACCTCCGCCACAACCTCTTACCCAACCACTGGGAGTGTCGTTGCAGCGGCTGCCGCTACCGCCGGCAACCAGTTTAATAGTGCTTCCCTCAAGTAATCCTATCCCATCAAAACCTTTACCATTCTCGTTGCCTCTTCCTCCGGGTATAATTCTGATTTTCAAAGAGGTAGATCTACTAAACGTCTTGGTAGCTGTCAACGTTCCTATTGGAGAGTTTTGTACTACTAAACTGTCGAGATCTCCCTTATAAACTGTAACCATTCCTCCTATTAAATTAAATTGATATTTTCCGGCAGTAACTGTCACAGTTGCAACATCGGTGACTGACGAATAGCTTCCGTGTGTAAAACTTGCCGAATACAGCACATTACTGCAATAGCCGGAAACACAGTAAGGTTTGTTGCTTACCGAAGTGCAGTCGGAATTGGCTGTGCACGCCTTGTTCGCCCCACATGTGCCGCTATTACAATAAGGCTTATTACTCGGGCATTGAGAGTCGGCGATGCAAGTTGCCTCGCAAATGCCACTGTTGCAATAAGGTGTGGCGGTGGGGCATTGAGAATCTGCGGTGCAGGTGTCGGAGCACAGGTTCTCTACGCAATAGGGTAAGCTTGCAACGGTGCATTGAGAGCTGGCGGTGCAAGCTTTGGTATCGGTGCAAGCTCCGTCGGAGCAATAAGGAATATCGCTCGGGCAATCGCTATCGGTCCCGCAAGCAACAGGACAATCATTCTCCGAAGTGCCGCAATAGATTATGGACGCATACCCCTTCCCTCCCGTCAGCGTATTCGTCGCAAAGTTACCATAAGTAGCAGCAGGGTAATTTGTAGCTTCAACGTAGGCATCATTTCCCCCTGTAATTGTAGTACATGTATAACCGCTCGGGCAAGGGTATCCGCTGGAGCCTGTCCCTGTGCCTCCATATGAATAATAGCCACTTGAAGAAGAATTCCTACACCGTCCTCCGGTTGCTCCAATATTGCAATCTACTGAACTACAATAAGTTGTATTATTTCCAGCCGTTCCATCCCAACCATAACCATACCAAGCCGAATAAGAGCTTCCTGCCCGAACTGCTCCTCCTCCTACATATCCTCCACCGCCTACACACGCTCCGCCCCCAGCAACCAGAGTCGGTACACTCGTGGTATCTATCCCATCCCACAGAGCCATCCCTGCTCCGCCAAAACAATTACCAACAATGATGTTTCCCTGTATACCTTTTAGGGTTATCAAAGTGTCAGCGTCGTAGTAAGTGTTTGCTATTAGAATGCCACCGGCTCCATAATATCGGCCAGTACTAACTTGATATGCCACCTCCCCCATCAGCGTAATCTGATACCACCCAGGAGTCGTAATGCCGAAAGCATAATCGCCGACCTGCTCAACAGGATTCGTGAGAGTCGCGGTGCTGATATTCTCGACAATAAAGCTTGTGCCCTCGCATTTGGTAAGAATTACATCCGTGTATTCCGTGCCGCTGCCGTAAGTGAGGGTATAAATCTTCGGGCTGGGATAAGGAACTCCGGCCCTATCGTAAACTGCATCAACTTCAGAACAAGTTCGGTTAAGCTCCTTTGTATAGGCCTCTGCACACGAATCCGTCATGCCTGCGTCGCACTCTTGAACAATCCGTAAGTCCGCCTTTCTATCAACATTTAAATCTTCCCAAGATTCAATGCAGTCCTTGGCTTCCTCGCCACCGACGCAAAGCTTTTTACCAGCGACAACCTTGTTACTGGCGCGGACATCTTGGGCAATGAGCTGATCCAGCGTGCCGTTCTCGGCGGCAATGCGAACCGCATTTATCTGCTCTGCCGTAACCTCAAACTCGCCCATGTCAAGGTCGGCATCTACCAAGATGTCGCTGATGTTCATGCGGTATTTTGCTTTGTTATATTCCGTAGTGATAGCCACTGCTCCCGTGGGAATGTTCGTAGTATCAAAATACCTCGACAGCGGCTCACTCCAAAAACCGTTTATCCCCCAAGCCGCGTCAGGGTCAATCGCCGTATATATCCCCGCCGATAAGCCTATCAGCTCAGCCACTTTCGCGGCGCGGAGGTCTGAGCCCGTGTGGACGGTGTCTATTATCATCGCTTTTAGGACGGGCTTGTTGTTCTCGTCCTCACGGCGGATGCCCACAATATACCTGCCGTCAAAGTTACTGCCT
>Ga0079305_1001083_pt1 | contig 41794 bp, 34 predicted proteins | sample LMS_cellobiose_e_FD_79183 | JGI IMG/M metagenome (GOLD analysis project Ga0079305, IMG submission 79183) | Rumen-fistulated moose microbial communities from Alaska, USA - LMS_cellobiose_enrichment | ecosystem: Host-associated > Mammals > Digestive system > Stomach > Rumen fluid ... | reverse complement strand
CGCCACGATCACCCGTTCGGGCTGATCGGTCAGCGTGTCCGCGTCAAAGAAAAACGGCGACGGGGCCGCGAATTTCGCAAGCTCCCCGAGCAGCTCGTCCACCGCGTCCCCGCGAAGCGCCGAAATCGGCACGATCGCCTCAAAATCATATGCCTGTGAAAAGGCCAGAATCCGGCTCATCAGCTTTTCTTTTGCGCTGACGGTGTCGATCTTGTTGATCGCGAGGATCGCCGGGATGCGCTGCGCTTTAAAGGATGCGATCAGATCCTGTTCGGCCTTGTGGATTTCCCCCATGGGTTCGACCACCAGAACGGCGACATCCACGTCCGCGACGCTGTCAGTCACCTGCTGGTTCATATATTCGGAAAGCTTGGTGCGAGGCTTGTGCAGGCCCGGCGTATCGATGAACACGAACTGGGTGTCGTCCTTTGTCAGCACGCCGGTGATCCGGGTGCGGGTGGTCTGCGGCTTATTCGAGACGATCGCCACCTTTTCCCCGACCAACGCGTTGAGAAGGCTCGATTTTCCCACGTTCGGCTTGCCGACAATGGCAACGAACGCCGATTTTGTCTCATACTGAGGTTCCGTATAATTCATAAATTTTCCTTTCATTTGGAGCTGCCGGATTCTTTTGTACCGGCGTCCTTGCGCTGTCCGCTGTAGAAGATAAACCAGACCGAAAACGCGGCGGACAAAACGAACGCGGCGAGGGCGGGCGGAGCCGCCAGCGCCGCTTTTGCGAGCAGCAGCAGCTTCGCGGGACGCCAGAGCAGCGAACAGCCGATCCCGACGCTGACCGACGCCGCGACAAGCACCGCACCCGCCGCCACATCTTTGGCTACCCGCGCGAGCGGATGCACCTGCGGCGACGCAAGGTCCACCACCGCTTCCACCGCCGTGTTGACCATCTCCATGACGATCACGGCCCCAGCAGTCAAAAGCAAAATTGCAAAATCCGTCCCGTCCACATCGATCAGCAGCGCCAGCGCCAGCACGTAGGCCGTCGCGACCAGGTGGATGCGGAAGTTTCGCTCGCAGAGCACACAATATTTCATCCCTGACGCGGCGCAGGCAAAGCTTTTGGCCAGGCTGCGAATCCTGTTATTCATCCTCGTCGAGCACGTAGCTTGCATCCCGGCGCAGCCCGAGGCTTGCAAGGATGCTCTCCTCCTTCTCGCGCATGCGCACCTGTTCGAGCCCGCCCGCTTCGTGATCATAACCGAGCAGGTGCAGCATCGAATGCACAGTCAGGAAACCGATCTCCCGCTGCAGGGTGTGCCCATACATCCGCGCCTGTGCAAACGCGCGTTCGATCGAGATGACGATATCCCCCAACTGCAGCGCGCCGGTTTCCATATTGCGGTCGTAGACGCCGTTCTCCCCGAGCGGGAAGGAAAGCACGTCGGTCGGCATATCCTTATCGCGGAATTCCTTGTTGAGCTGACGGATCTGTTCGTCGGTCACAAAGCTGACGCTCACCTCCGCGTTCTCGTGAAAATCCTCCGAAAGCAAAACCGCATGGCAGCAACGCCTGATCAGCAAACGGATACCGCTGGGGATTTTCACTTCTTTCTGTCGGTTTGAAATCAGGACCTTGATACTCTCTGCCATTTTGTTTGATTGCCCTCCTTGTATTTTTCCCGCCGCGCAGTGTTTTTTGCATCGGCGCACGTCATGCCTGCTGATTGATATACGCATCATCCGGGCCGCCTCTGGTGGGCGTTCGCGTGATAATATTTTTCATATGCTTTGATGATCTCCTGCACCAGGTGATGGCGCACGACATCCTTTTCGGTAAAGTGGATAACCGCAATGCCGTCTACGCCTTTCAGGACTTTCACCGCTTCCACAAGCCCGGAACGGCGCGGGTCAGGCAGGTCGATCTGGGTCACGTCGCCGGTGATGATCGCCTTGGAATTAAAGCCCAGGCGGGTCAGAAACATCTTCATCTGTTCGGGCGTGGTGTTCTGCGCCTCATCGAGGATGATGAAGCTGTCGTCGAGCGTGCGCCCGCGCATGTAGGCGAGCGGCGCAACCTCGATCTGCTGGCGCTCGACATATTTCTGGAAATTCTCCGCGCCGAGCATATCGAACAGCGCGTCATAAAGCGGCCGCAGATACGGGTCGACCTTGTTCTGCAGATCGCCCGGCAGAAAGCCGAGCTTTTCGCCCGCTTCGACCGCCGGGCGGGTCAGGATAATCCGGTTAATCTCATGCGCGCGGAAAGCCCGCACCGCCATCGCCACCGCAAGATAGGTCTTTCCGGTGCCGGCCGGGCCGACGCCCAGCGTGATGGTATTTTCACGGATGGCCTGGATATATTTCTTCTGTCCAAGAGTTTTCGCCTTGACCGGCTTGCCCGCCGTCGTGATGCAGACCACGTCGTCCGAAAGCGCCGCGACTTTTTCCTCGGTGCCCTCGCTCACCATGGCCATGACATAGCGCACATTCTGCTCGGTGATTGCCTCGCCTTTGTTGATGAGCGAAAGCAGGCCGGTGATCGCGCGCACCGCGAACGAAACCTTTTCCTCATCGCCAAACACCTTGATTTCGGTGCCTCGGCAAGTGACCGTTACACTGTATTCCTGTTCGATCAGCCGCACATTTTCGTCGAAGCTCCCAAAAAGCGCCAGCGCATGTTCCATGCGGTCGATATCTACCAACTGTTCGATCATGTTTTTTAATCCATCCTTTTGGAAGCCCGCCAGATTTCACCGTTTTTTCACAGTGCTGGCGTATCTCTGTGTTTCCATTTAACAGTATAGCAAATTGTCGGAAAGATAACAAGCATATTTCACATAAATTTATGAATATTTTGTGAAACTTCCCTAGTTATTTTTCCCTAATATCCGCCTTCTCGGATCGGTTTCGGGTCCTCCAGGTTCTTTCGGTCGTGAACCGGAATCTCCACCTGTTCAGCAATATCCACCTCCACGACGTACTCCCCCCGCAGGGTCAGTATGCCGTTTTCGGTAGAGGCCGCAGCCTGCCGCATGAGGATTGCATCCCCCCAAGCGGCCTGTTCTTTTTTGAGCAGCTCCCGCTCGGCCATCCGCAGCGCAAGCTCGGGGCTGATCTCCTGTTCGTCGCGTTCGTAGAAAATATAAGTCTCCCGAGATATCTCGAACGGCAGCTCCATCCCAAACACCGTCGGATGCAGACAGGTCTGCTCGAGCTTATAGTCCCCCTCCAGCCCATGATAAAGAAAGAGCGGAACCCGAAGGCCCATCACCTCCAGATACCGGCGGCGGGTCACTTTTCCGGTCTGCCGCACCTGTTCCTGCAAAAGCGGCACCTGCACCTCGAGCGACTGCGGCACATGCGCAATCACCTTCGCGTTCGCGCGCATAAAGTGCGTGAGGCCCCAGCGGTCCTCGTATACGCCACTCACAATCAGGTCGCCCGCGCGCACCGCGTCCCCGGCCTTGCAGACCGCGACCCCGTCGGTCACCTCCATCCGCTTGATCTGCCCGTCCTGCGACGCCACGACGTTCGCCGGCACGCCGGTGTCGATCTTCCGCGGGGGCTTCGCCCGTTCGCGCACCACCAGCGTCGCGGTCGTGCCATGCAGATAGACGGCTGCAAACGACAGATCATCCACCCGGAGCATCATCTCCCGCCCCACAAATCCGGTATCCACATTGTGCTTGAGCACTCCGCGGCGAACACCCGCCTCCGAAAGCGCATTCTGCAAAAGCTGTGTATCCACAGATTCGTTGCCTTCTACCTGCACCACCCAGATGAACTGCTGGGACAGGAGCATCGCCAGCGCGAACAGGACCGCGCCTGCCGTGATGCCGATCCTCCTGCGGTAACGGAAGGTCAGAAACGGCAGGCCGTGCCGTTCGCCCACGCGCAGGCGTACGCCCGCTTTCCGGGAGAGGCGGTGCATCCGGCGGTAGCCGTTCGCGGAGGTGTACCCGGTGAAATGCTCCTCGGTCTTGCGGCAGCCCCAGGTCGGGATGCCGTGGTGCGCACAGAGGTTGATAAACCGTTCTATCGAACCGCCGCGTGCAAAAAAACGCACATAGCCGCGCAAAAAGCGCAGCAGTTTCACGATGTACAAAGCGGCCGGCCCCCTAATTTGTGAATTCGATGGAAGTGAAATAACCCTCCACCACCACACTGCTGTCGGTCATACTTTTGAGCTGCAGGTTTCTGCCGGTAAATTTGAGGTTCAGCTTGCCGGTATTGAGCCGGATGACCTTATCGTTATATTCAAGCACCCCCTGGCAGTGCTCGATCACCGCTTCCTTATTCCCCAGCAGCTCGATTTCCGGAAGCCCCTCCACCACGTCGACCGGCAGCCCGGTCAGCCGGGTGAGCTGGTCGGCGAAGGTGGGCCGCTGCTCCTGTCCGCGTTTCTTTTTAAACATATCCGATTCCTCCATACGGGCCTGTTCGCGCAAGTGGGAACGTCCCGGTCATTCTTGTACGCTTCTCTTCATATCTATTAAAAAACATGGGAATTTATGAGGCGGTGGAGGCGTTGGGAATGAAACGGTACGGATGGGTTTGGGCGGCGCTCGCGGCGGTGGCGGCCGCAGGGCTTTTGTGGAAGACGCAGGAGGTCTGCGCCGGAGTGCGCACGGGCCTTTTAAACTGCGCAAACGTGCTGATCCCGTCGCTCTTTCCATTTATGATTCTGGCAGGGCTCATCTCCCGCACTTCGGCCGGGCCCCTGCTTAGCCGCTGCGTCGGCCTCATCACCCGGCCGATGGGGCTTCCCGAACGACTTGGCTCGGTGCTGCTGATGAGTTTTGTGGGCGGCTTCCCGGTCGGCGCGCAGATGCTCTCCGAAATGCTCGCGCGTCGGGAGATCAGCCGCGATACCACCGAGCGCGCGCTCTGTTTCTGTGTGAATGCGGGGCCTTCGTTTCTCATCTCCGCCGTCGGAGCGGGGATGCTCGGCAGCAGGACCGCCGGGCTGGTACTGCTCGGCGCGCAGCTTCTTTCATCGCTCACGGTAGGATTCCTGCATTTTCACGGCGGAAACATCCGGCTTCCGCCGGTTTTGCAAACGCCTTCCAAAGATGCGTTTGTCGAGAGTGTGCGCGGCGCGGCCGCCGGGATGATCGGCATCTGCGCGTTTGTGGTGGCCTTTTCCGCGCTGGCGGCGCTGCTCGACGCATTCGGCGTTTTCCGGCTGCTCACCGGAGTCCTGGCCTCCTTTTTCCCGGCGCTTGGGGAACGTTTTTTTTCAGCGGCGCTCACTGGGCTGCTTGAAGTCACAAACGGTTGCATCGCCGCGGCCGGGCTGCACACCTTCCAGGGATTTGTGCTCTGCGCGTTCCTGGTTTCCTTTTCCTCCATAAGCATCATCTTCCAGGTAAAGAGCTGTTTTCCGGCCGAAACGGAAATTTCCTTCGGTAAATTTTACCGGTCGCGTCTCCTGCACGGCGGCATCACCAGCCTGCTGGCCGCGCTCGGCTACCGGCTTATCCCTCCCGCAGAGCTGGCCGCGGGCGCAATGGTCTCCCGTCCGGTGCCGCAGGCCACACCGAACATGCTCTTCACCTGCGCATGCCTCATCGCGATGTGCACCATCCTCATCCTGCCGCAGCGCGGGAGAATTCATAATTAGCCATAGAAATTGTCGAAAACATACGGTATAATTGTAACGATATGATTTCAAAAATCGCGGAGGTTCAAAATGGGTAAACTATCGTTGTTCTCTAAAGAAATTCCACCGGCATGCGAATACTGCAAATACGGTTTCCTCACGCGGGACGGCAAGACGGTGCTCTGTGAAAAAAAAGGGGTCAGCAATCCGTACGACTCCTGCAGGAAATACCAATATGCTCCGCTCAAACGGGTCCCAAAGCGCCCGAACGCACTGCCGAAATTTGATAAATCGGATTTTTCGCTTTGAACAAATCGATTGAAGGAATGAAACGATGATGAATCATTCAAAAAGACACGTCATCTGGCGCACGCTGGCCGTTTCGCTGGCGGCCGTCCTTTTGACCGTTACAGTGCTCGCCGCCAGCGAGCTCTTTTTCGGGGAGATCCCCCGCAAGACCTATCCCGACGGCATCCCTGCCCCGCAGGGGGAGCTGCGCGCGCTGACCGTGCGCACGCAGGACAACGCCGATTTCCCCAGCGCTCCCGGCCTTCCGGCAAAGATCCTGCAGGACGAACTCGACGAGCTCGCCACTTTTGCCAAGACCTACGGCTACAACGCCATTTTTTTTGAAGCTTCGCCGCAGGGCGACGCCTTCTACCGCTCCTCCATCCTGCCGTCGAGCGCTTTCTGGACCGGCGAACAGGGAAAATTCACCTTCTTCGACCCGCTCAAATACCTGGTCAACATCTGCAAGGAAAAGAATATTCAGATCTACGCGGTCGTCAATCCATTTCACCTTGCGGCCGAAGTTTCCACCGATTCCCCCGCCGCAAAGAACCCATCCTGGGTCTCGGCGGGCAGGCTCAATCCCGCAGAAACCGGCGTGCAGAAACTGGTCGGCAAAATCACCGAAGAGCTGACCGCCAACTATGACGTCGCGGGCGTGCTGCTCAGCGGAGTGGATTCCGAGGCGTACGACGCGCAGGACTATGCGAAAGACCTTGCCAATGCTGTGGGGTACGCCCATGACGCGGTAAAGCACAAGGACAGCCAGCGGCTTGGGCTGGTGGTGAACAGCGGCGCGGTCCTGCCGGAAAACGGGATGCGCGATCTTTCCGCCCTGCCGCTGCAAAACGGCGATCTCGATTTTGTGGTGCCGGTTGTCCCGGCCTCCACCGTGAACGACGCGGCGGCCTATGCGGCCGAACTTTCCGCCTGGGATCTGCGCTGTGCGGACAGCGGTTCTGCCGCCTACTACCCGCTGCATGCGGTGGACGACGGCACCGCCTTCCTGCATGTGATCGACAACGGACTTTTTCTCGAACGCCAGCATAACGCCGACGGCGTGGTGGTCAGCAACTATGGCGCGCTGAACACCGAGGCGCGGGTCGCCGCCTATTCGGTTGCGGCCACCTTCGCGCAGGAACCGTCCGCAATGATGCCGGATCTCAGCTATCCCCAGACCTTTGCGGTGACCCGGCCGGCCCAACGGCTCACCACCTCCTATGACAAGTATTTTATCACCGGCACCTCCGATCCCTCTCAGCCGCTTCTCTATAACGGGCAGGAGGTTTCCCGCAGTCCCCAAACAGGGCTTTGGGGACTGCTTGTGAACGTCCCCTATGGAACCAATACCTATTCCTTTTCGCAGGGCGGCGCCACCAAAACTGTGACGATCGTACGCCCGCAGCCATCCGGCGCCGTCGCGACGATCGATTCCATCCAGAAATCCGACCTCTACCCGTCCGCTGCCGAAGTTGTGCTTGACGGCGACGTGCTCAAGCTTTCCTGCGTCGCACCGGCGGGTGGCACTGTGACCGCCTCGGTCGGCGGGCTCACCCAAACGCTTGAACCGCTTTCCGCCGCGAGCCAGAACGGCATTGCAATGACCTACCAAGCCACGCTTGACCTTTCCTCTGTCGCGGTTGCCGGACAGGTCAAAAAACTGGGGCCCATCACCTATAACCTCAACTATGCGGGCATGAATTCCTCCCAGCAGTCGGCGGGCGAGGTCTTCGTAACCGGCGAAGGGATTGTCCCGGTCGCAAAGATGAAAAACTTCTCGCCCATCAGCCAAAACGGCAAGGACGACGGCGATTATTCCACCCTGCTGAAAAAGGACTGCGTCGTGGAGATTGCCGAAAACCCACGCGGCGGCTATTACAAGCTGGTTACAGGCGACTACGTCCCCAAATCGAGCGTCGATATCCCGGAAGGCGCCGTGACCGCGCAAAACAATGTCACCGCCATCTCGCTTTCACGCGTGCCAAAGGGCGAAAAGATCATTCTTACCGGCACGGCGCGGCCATACTTCAAAGGCGAGCTCGTGGATGGGAAGCTCACCGTGACCCTACAGAACATCACAGGTTTTGAAAAGCTCAATGCCAAGGGGCTCGAAAGCCAACTCTGCGAATCGATCGACAGTGAAATCGGTGGGGATCAGAGTCTTACGCTGACCTTCACCCTGGCCCAGGGCGTCGACCTGCTCGGTTGGGACGTTCAGTTCGAAAACGACGATACCATTATTTATCTGCGCAAAAAGCCGGCGCTCCTCAAAGACACCGCCACACCGCTCGCGGGCGTAACCATCCTGCTCGATCCGGGTCACGGCGGCACCGACCCCGGGGCGCTTGGTATTCCGGGTGAGACGGGCCCGATGGAAAAGACCCTCAACCTTGCAAATTCCTACGCCCTGCAAAGCCGCTTTGCGGCACTCGGCGCCGAGGTCCATGTGGCCCAGGCGGATGAGACAATGACCCTGAACGACCGTATCCAGCTCGCCGAGACGCTCGACGCGGACGTATTCATCTCGAGCCATCACAATTCACTCGGAGAGAACGTCGATTCCAATGACGTTTCGGGCATTGAGGTTTATTATTACAACAGCCAGTCGGAACCCTTCGCGCAGGCGATTGGAGAAAACCTTTCGCAGGACACCGGCCGCAAGCTGCGGTGGGCCCAGTGGTCCTGGTACCGGGTCACGATGATGACCGCGCGGCCCGCCGTGCTGATCGAATCGGGTTACATCTGCAACCCGTCCGAGTACGAGGAGATTGCAAATGAACAGGCCATGTACCGCTACGCGAACGCCGTCGCGGATGCGGTGCTCGCCTACTTCGGGGATTGACACGAAGGGCTGCCACCCTTCGCAGCCGCCAGTTATTTTACAGTCATTACACCCTTAAGATGGGTGGCATGAGGGGCCGTCTATAAGGCCATAAGAGAAGCCAGCGCCTAAAAGACGCTGGCTTTCACTTTGTTCAAGCCACGGTGGTATGTACTTTAGATTTGCATGCCGCTCAAACATCATCATTGCACTTTTTCCTTTTAGATATCCCATGATTTGCGACGCACTCTGCTTTGACGGTATACGGAGGAGCAGATAGATGTGGTCGGGCATCATACGCCACTCTATAATTTCTATTCTTTTCCGTTTATCCTTTTCTTAGCGAAAGTCATAATGAAAACCGCCGGACCCTATCAGGCCCGGCGGTTTTCGGAAAAATGGCAGCAAAAAAGCGGCTGCTCGTACAACCGCTTAATTGTGGGGAGTTAAGGCTGATCAGACCTTACGCATTTTTCAAAACTGATTTTTCAGGAGGAAGACTTTCAAGTAATTGAAGTCTTAACCTGTTTTTATTATATGATACGCAAGGGATAAAATCCGCCTTTTTAGATTACAAAGCGGTAACAAAATAGTAACAAAAACAAGGGAAAGATTACAAAGCGGTTACATCTGTCTCCAACCACCAGATGTTGTGGTTGGCTAGCTGATATAATCCTCAATCAGCGCGGTGAGCTCCTCATAGCTCTGCACCCGCACGCCCCGTTGCAGCTCCTGCTGGTCGAGTTCCGGCAGGGTGCGGACATATACGTCGAACACCATGTCCGGCTGCACAAGATCATCGGTAAATACCGCCAGCTTCCCTTCATAATTGCGCAGAAGATATGGATACCCCGTGGTATCTTCAATCGGCGGCGGTTCAGGCATGCTGGAGGAGGTCATCTCTGGCGGAACCGTCTGCGGCACCGCATAGGCGACTCCGATTGTGATCAGGGACACCACCAGAATTCCTACAAGCGTCAATATCACTGCATTACGCATCTTAAAACTACACCTCATTCCGGGATCGGCCAAAAATCCATTTGGATGAATTGATTTACAATATTTTGCACACTGTTTAGGTAAAATATTCAGTAAGCGGTTCCCTGTTTTTGTTTTTCCGAAGCGCCTGCCTCATTCGTTTAAAAAACTGTAACACTTTACCTTTATTCTGTGGTATAATAACCGCATGGCCTTTTTTCAATGCGGTTATTATACCGCTAGGCGCGGGACGATCCGCGCCTTTGGCGCTCCCGCCCCAGTGCGCAATTCTCCCGCCGCACGCTTCGCTCTTGCGGGAGAATATCCGCATGGCCTTTTTCCAATGCGGTTATTATACCGCTATGCGCGGGACGATCCGCGCCTTTGGCGCTCCCGCCCCAGCGCGCAATTCTCCCGCCGCGCGCTTCGCTCTTGCGGGAGAATATCCCATATGCAAATGCATCATCCATTTTTCTCTGTTTTATGGCATACTATTCTATAGATATGTAATCCCAGTAAAAAAGGTCTCTGCATTGCGCTCATCTGTAAGGAGGATTCTACCGAATGGGGTCTAACAAAAAATATTCTGTTGGCAGCATCGTCAAAGGGACGTTTGCCAACATTGGCCGCGTGATTGCTGCGCTTATCATGGTCGGTATCATCACTGGCTGTATCGTGGCTTCGGTATTGACCGTCTATATCCTGCGCTACATCAATTCGGACGACCAGGTCAGCCTCGACAACCTCCCGCTCAAATACACCACCATCATCTATGCCGATGACCCGGCGACCGGTGAACCTTACGAACTGCAGAGCCTGCAGACCGCGGAAAACCGGATATGGGTATCCTACGATGAGATTCCTGAGCACATGGTCGAAGCACTGGTCGCAATTGAGGACAAGCGCTTCTGGGAGCATCAGGGCGTCGACTGGAAGCGCACCTTTGGTGCATTCGTGAACCTCTTTGTCCCCATCTATAACACCCAGCAGGGCGGTTCGACCATCACCCAGCAGGTGGTCAAGAATGTCACCGGGGATGATGACCTGCGCATTGAGCGCAAGGTGCAGGAGATCTTCCGCGCGCTGAACCTAGAAAAACGCTATTCCAAACAGCAGATCCTGGAGGCCTACCTCAATACCGTCTACTATGCGAACTCCTGCTACGGCGTGCAGGCGGCCGCCAATACCTATTTCGGTAAGGATGTAAACGAGCTTTCGGTAGCTGAATCGGCAGCCATCATCGGCATCACCCAGTTTCCCGGCCGGTATGACCCGTTTGTAAACCCCGATGACAACAAGGAGCGTCAGGAGCATATCCTTGCGGAGATGCACGACCAGGGCTATCTGAATGACAAGGAATACGAGGATGCTGTCAATGAGAAACTCGTTTTCCAAAAGGACATCGCCTACGCCAAAAAGAATATTATCTACAGTGATTTTGTCGACCATCTCATCGAGGAGGTAATCGCCGATCTGGTATCGGAAAAAGGCTACACTTACGCTTATGCGCAGAGCCAGGTCTTTAACGGCGGTTACCGCATCTATGCGACTGTAAACCAGCAGATGCAGGACAGCCTTTCGGCCTATTATAAAGATGTCGCGAACTTCCCTCAGACCGTCTACAATGAAGAATACCCGCAGTCGGCCTGTGTGGTCACCGATCCAAACGGTAAGGTGCTCGCGGTCGCGGGCGGCATCGGTGAGAAGGAATATTCCCGCGCGCTCAACCGCGCTACCCAGTCGCTGCGCCAGTGCGGATCGTCGATCAAGCCGATCTCCGCCTATCTGCAGGCGATCGAAAACGATGTGGTCACCTGGTCCACCAAGCTGGAGGACTCCCCCATCAAACTCAACGACAAGGACTGGCCGGTCAACCATTATGGCCGTTACCTGGGGCCGATCACCATCGATGAAGCGATCCAGCGCTCAACCAACACCATCCCGGTCAAGCTGATCGAGATCATAACCCCCCGCCGCGCTTTCGATTTCCTGCACGACAAGCTCGGCATGGAAACGCTGGTCGAACGGCAGGTGGTCGACGGACGGATTCTCGGAGACGTCGATCTCTTCCCGATGGCGCTCGGCGGGCTCACCAACGGCGTCTCGGCGCTTGAAATGGCGGGCGCTTACCAGATATACGCGAACGGCGGTTATTTCACCAAGCCATATGCCTACACCAAGGTGCTCGACGCGAACGGAGAAACGATCCTTGAGCGCGACATTACGCCGCGCCGGGTCATCACCCCGGAAACCGCCACCATCGTCAACAAACTGATGCAGCGGGTCACCACCGGGCCTTACGGAACCGGCGCGGGTGCAAAATTTTCCACCATGCCGGTTGCAGGCAAGACTGGAACCACCGACGACGACCGCGACCAGTGGTTTATCGGCTGCACGCCCTATTATGTCTGCGCTGTCTGGATGGGCTACGACACCCCGGAACGCATCCGCTATTCCAGCTACCCGCCGCCGCTCGTTTTCAAAGCGGTTATGGGACCGCTGCACGAAGGGCTCGAAGTTCAGCAGTTCCCTGTCTGGGGCAATGTGGTTGAGAAGGCCTACTGCACCGAAAGCGGCGACTTGGCGCTCGACACCTGCCCAACCACTGCTATCGGATGGTATAAGGAATCCTACATGCCAGGCACCTGCACGCTCCATTCGGATGTCACCGACTCGATTGACCTCGACGATCTCACTCCCGCCGAGCGGCGCGCGCTCCGGTTGAAGCAGAAGGAAAAGGAAGATAAGGACGATCTCAAGATCATTGACGACGAAGATTAATCAAACTAAAGACAGGAGGCTGCCGTAGGCAGCCTCCTGTCTTTAGTTTTCACGCAGGCGGATACATGCTGATTGCGCGCCCTGCCCAGTGCGAAAAAACAGCCGCAAAGCGGCTGTTTTTTATGAAAAGTTCTGAATCATCTGGTAGACCCGCCGGTCGAACGCGGCAGGCGGCGTGTATTTGTCGGTCCCGGTCCCGCTCGAGCCATAAATCGCCACGCCGATTTCCGGTCGTTCGATGTCCACAATTTCGATCCCCATATTCACCATCTGCGCAAGAAGTTCCCGGTCGCGCCCTTCCCGCCGCAGTTCCATCTGCGCCAGCAACCCAGCCAAGCCTTCGCGCACCACTGCCTGTTCCCATGCGGAAAGGCTTGCGAAGGCCTCCTGATTGGCCACCAGCCAGAGCGGCGAAAGATTGTGGAAGGTACGGATCAAATAGAGCGAATCAGGATCGGACAGCAGCTGGAGCGCCTGTTCGAGGTCAACTTCAATCGTATCGATCGTGACAAGGTCGCCGGGCTTGGTCAAATCATCCGGCAGGATTTCCACCTCCTGCCCAAGCATTGGCACGAGCGAGGTATGCGAATACGGCAGCACCCGTGCGCCAAGCACCTCAAACATTCGGATTTTTTCAGCGTTGTCGGTGCGCATCGCAATTGCCAGATCCCGAAAATCAGAAGGCACCCGCAGCTCCCCACGATTGGTGACCAGGCAGGAGGTACCGTTATAGAGCGCCATCATCGGCAGCAGATTGGTGCCGGCAAGCCGGTCGGTCAGCAGCGTGAGCATCTCCTCCGAATTGAGCGCAATGCTCATATGGTTATAGTCGTCATAGGTAAACGGCAGCGAAAGCATCCCGAACAGGCTGTTCGCCTGCGCCATCTGAATGTTGCTGAGGAACGCGAAATCCGCCTCTCCCGACGCCACCGTTTCATGATCTGGAAAACCGCTTTGCACCTCGATTTCGAGCATCCCGCCGCTCAATTCAGAAACCCGCGCAGCGAAGCGCTCCGCCTCCTCACGCACCATCGCGTCCTTTTCACTCACCTGCATGGTCAGGCTGCGGGTGATCTTCACCGAAATCTGCCGCATTTCAGCTGTGCCAGAGGCGCACCCGCCCAAAACCAGCATCGCCGAAAGCAACAGGATTACAGCTCTCTTTGCTTTGCACATGGCGCGCACCCCCTTTTTCGGAATTTATCCGCCGTCCATGTTCTTCTTCTTTTTGGCAGACCGTTCTCGGTCGTCCATCTCTTCCTCATCGTCCGGCTGCACTTCGGAGGAGGATTTCTCCATCTGCTGCTTTTTCGGCTTTTCCTCCGTTTTGAGTTCAGCAGGTTCTTCCTTTGCGGGTTCCGGCGCCGGCGGGACAAAGACCTGATGCCGCAGGTTGTCAATGCAGCGGATGTGGTACGGTGTGCATGCCGCAAAGGTGTTGTTGGCAAAGACAAGCTCGTTGATCCCATGTTCCCTGATGAAATCGACCGCGCCAAGCTGGAAGTACCTCTGGTCAACGATATAAACTTCTTCGTAGTGATTGATCAAAAAGGGCGCGAACGCATTGCCGAACGATTCCTTGACCACCATGATTTTGCGTCCATTCGGGATGCCTGTATGCACCTGGATCAGCGGGAAATCACCCTGCAGGAAAACCGAATAACTGTTTGGGCTCTGCGCATATTCGCCCCACAGGTTGTGCCGGATCGGATAATACGGCGCGTTTGGCATGAACCGTTCGGCCGTGTATGGCTGTTTGAAAAGATAATAGTCCACATAATCCGGTTCTTTGAGCAGTGTGGAATCCTGCGTCTGCGCATACATGGTGCCGATAAAATCGGTGAGCCTGCGCGTTTCAAAGTCACTGACCGAAAGCGGTTCAAAGCCTGCCTGTTCGCAGAAAGCGGTGTAGGCATAATAAGCGCCCAGCCCGGTCCAGTGGTGGTCAGTACGGAAATAGATATATTCGCTGGTGTGCTCGGCAAGCTTCGTCCAGGCATCCACCTGTTTGATCGCCGGGTCGAGCGTACTGTAGATGTGGTCAATCATCGCCTTCTGGCTCTGGGTGAGGTCGCGGTACCGTTCCGGTACATAGAACTCGCCCGCCGTCGGGATCACCATATTATAAATCTGCACATCCGGCAGTTCCTCGTGATAGGCATTCAGAACCTGCGCATACCATTCGCCGTTGGCGGGCAGCCCGCCGAAGAGCGACATCGCCCGGCCCTTATAAACCAGGATGCCATTGCTGATCGTGCTCGCTTCACCCGTGCCGTCGTCCTGGGGCGCGGCCGGTTCGGAAGGCGCCGGAGATTCCGGTGCGCTGCTCTCGGGCATATCCGCTTCGGACGGCGCAAAAGCCCCCGAAGACGCTTCGGCGGCGGAAACGGCGTCCGTTTCCGGCTGAGCAGGCGCTTTGGCGTCGCCGGACGCTGTGACCGGCACATCCTGGACCTCATTCATGCCGCCGTTATGCACGATACGCACATCGTCCTTCCGGATGCCGTGCGCTTCATCGATCACAGCGGAAAAACTTACAAACCATTCGCGCAGCGGGAAGGTGTCCGCGAAGTAAGTTTCCAACCCGCGGGTATATTCCCCGGAAAACAGTGTTTCTGCCGAAAATTCCGGGAGCTTGGCAAGATCCCGTTTCTCGACCTGAGAAAATTCCGGTTTCGGCAGGAAGATCCCACCCAGGAAAAACATCCCCAGCACACATAGGAACACAGCGATATTCACCCAGGAAACCCGCCGCAGCCATTCCATGGAAAGCTTTAATCGGATCAGCAGATAATACCGTTCCCGCGTATCCTCCGGGCGCGCCACACGCGGCGATCCGCCTGCGGCAGGCGGCCGGTAGCGATATGGTTCTGATTTTTTGTTGCGGTCTCTCATGCGGTATCTCCAGTCGGAAGGATTTTAGAATCGATAGTAAAGAAACGGATTGTAGCTCTGCCCAACAAGCTGGGCGGTGCAGATGAGCAGCAGCGCCAGGTTTATGAACGCCTGCCCGCACAGGGCGACCTGGATGCGGCCCGCATTCATCCGCTCACTCACCTCTCGCTTGATTTCCTTGACAATCGGCAGGCAGAACACGACCGCCAAAATCAGCCAGAAAAGGTTGTTGATCAGGGTGATTTCGACCTGGCTGTCCCACAGCCGGTTTCCCGAAAGGCCGAACATCACCGAAAGGTAGCCGCCCAGCCGTTTCATGTCGGTGAAATAGAAAAGCACCCATCCGACAACCGCGATCAATAACAGATAAAGATGCTGGACAACGGCCGGGAGCCGCTGCAAAATCCCCAGCAAAAATTTCTTTTCCAGCGCGATGAAAAAGCCGAAATAAAGTCCCCACAGAATGAAATTCCAGCTTGCTCCGTGCCAGAAACCGGTCAAAAACCACACCGCCAGAAGGTTCAGGTACTGATGCTTGCGGTTGCCGCCGAGCGGAATATAGACATAATCCCGGAAAAACGAGGAGAGCGAAATATGCCACCTGCGCCAAAACTCGGTGGCTGATTTCGCGATGTAGGGATAGTTGAAGTTCTCCTTATAATGAAAACCGAACATCCGTCCAAGTCCGATGGCCATATCGGAATAGCCGGAAAAATCGTAATAGATCTGCAGCGTAAACATGAGTGCGCCGAACCAGGCCCCCGCCACCGAAAGGCCCGAAAGCCCAGCGCCCATATACTGATCCACCAGCTTTCCAGCCGCGTTTGCGACGATTACCTTTTTGCACAGCCCATAGATAAGCCGCGTCGCGCCTTCGGAAAAGCTTGCGGCGTCGACGGTGCGGTGCCGTATTTCACTCGCCACGTCGGCGTAGCGCACAACTGGCCCCGCCACCAGCTGATGGTACATCGAAAGGTAAAGCAGGTAGTAAACTGGATTCTGCTGCGCCTTGGTGTCTCCGCGATAGACGTCGATGACATAGGAAATGGTCTGGAAGGTGTAAAACGAGATGCCGATCGGCAATGCAAACGCGGGAACCGGGAACGCCGTCCCCAGAATAGCGTTCAGATTCTGCACCAGAAATCCACTGTATTTGAAGGTGATAAGCAGTCCCAGATTGAGACAGAGCGACGAAACGACCGCCGCTTTCGCCACCCAGGAACCACGGTACCGTTCGATGAGCCGCCCATGCATATAGTCAAACGCGGCCGAGGTCATAAGCAAAAAAACCCAGACCGGCTCGCCCCACGCATAAAATAGGAATGAGAAGCAGACCAGTACCAGGTTGCGGTATACAATTTTTTGGGAAAGAAAGTAAAACAGCAAATTCAGCGGCAAAAACAGATACAGGAACAGCAGATTTGCAAAAACCATTTATTTCTCCTTGACCGCCCGCATGAACAGGCGGCAGAACAATCTACACCGCAGCGGCGGCAAAAACCAGTGCGCCGGATAAGCCCCGCCGCCATCCGAGGGGAGCGCTTTTGCCTTGAAACAGAAACCGTCCCCAACAGGGCCGCGCATGATATTACTATTATACACAGAACCTGCCAAATAATAAAGTGGAATTTTCTAGTACGGCTTGTTTTTTCCATGCAATTACGGTAGTATTAGACTATGTTTGTGAATTGCAGAATGGCAGGGGATTTTTTGATGAAAGCGCTCGACGAACAGAAAAAAGGCATGCTGATGATGTGCGCCTGCGCGGGGCTTTGGAGTATCTCCGGGCTCTTTATCAAGCTGCTGCCCTGGAACCCGTTGGTCATCACCGGCTGGCGCAGCCTGATCGCCGGCTTCTGCGTCCTGATCTATATGCGGTTTTCCCGGCTGCGCGTGCGGGTCAATCACTATTCCCTGGCGAGCGCGTCGCTCATGGTGGTCGTTATGTTTGCATTTGTCAGCGCAACCAAGCTCACCACCGCCGCGAATGCGATCGTTTTGCAGTTCACCGCGCCGGTTTTCGTCATGATTCTTTCCGCGCTGCTGTTCCATCAGCGTTTTTCACGCGCCGATATTTTCACAGTCGCAGCTACGATGGGCGGCATCGCGCTCTTCTTTTTTGACCAGCTCGACCTCGGCAGCCTGATCGGGAATCTGCTTGCGATCGGCGCGGGCCTTGGCTTCGGTTGCATGTTTTTGGTGAACAGCCGCGCGAATATGGAGGAACGGATGAGCGGCATCCTGCTCGGGCAGTTCGTCTCGGCATTCATTGGCATCCCCTTGATGTTTGTCTTTGACACGCCGCTGAACTCCGCTTCCATCTTCTCGATCCTCGTTCTCGGCATCTTCCAGCTCGGCATCCCATATATCCTATACGGCTGTGCGCTCAAAAGCTGTCCTCCGCTCGCCTGTTCCCTGCTCGACGCGGTGGAACCGCTCCTAAACCCGGTCTGGGTGTTCCTCGTGACCGGCGAACGGCCCGGCGCATTTGCGCTGTGCGGCGGTGTAATTGTCATCGTCACTATCACGCTCTGGTGTGTGCGGCGGGACAAGGTGGTGGGGTCTGAAGTCTGAAGCAGTGGACGCCGGGAATTGACGGGACAGGCCCTTTATTGTATAATTTGAATGTTTTCATTCCAGAATAGCGATATGAATAAATTGGTAAGGCAGGCGTTTTAAATGGCAAACGAAGTCAATGAAGCAAACCAAGCCGCCGGGCAGCCGGAAGCGGCGGCCGGATATGTGGTAAATCCGGAGAAGAACGAAGTCATCACAGTGGACGGTGTGGATTACCGCAGGCTCTGCATCAAAACCCATGTCATCACCGATGCGGACAACATTGTTGAGGTTGCGGACAAGTATGGCTCCCCGGTCCTGCAGGATGGCGACATCCTTTTCATCACCGAGAAAGCGGTCGCCTGCACCCAGAAACGCGCCATCCCCCTGAAGGACATCCATCCCCGCCCGTTGGCGCGGTTTTTAAGCCGTTTTGTTCTGCGCACCCCCTATGGCATCGGCCTCGCGATGCCCGAAACCATGGAAATGGCCCTGCGGGAATGCGGTACTATCCGCATCCTTTTTGCGGCGGCGGTTTCCGCCGTTGGCAAGCTGTTCGGTATCCGCGGATGGTTCTACAATATTGCCGGCTACAAGGCGCGCAGTATCGACGGGCCCTGTGATTTTACCCTTCCGCCATATAATGAATATGTCGTCCTCGGCCCGGACAAGCCGGACGAGGTGGCCGCCGATATCGCAAAAAAAATCGGGCACCCGGTTGCCATCACCGACATCAACGACCTCGAGGGACAGATCCTCGGCACCTCGGACAAATCAATCGACCGCGGCCTGCTCTGCAAAATTCTCAAGGACAACCCCCTTGGCCAGTGCAGCGAACAAACCCCTATGGGCGTCATCCGCAAAGCGTAAAACCAAACTCCCCGACCGATTGGCCGGGGAGTTTTATGTTGCAGCATGGAGAAAAATCTCTTTCATTTTTATATAGATTGCCAGCCGTTTCCGGCTGGCTTTTCCTTTGTTTTGTGCGAGTTCCCAAAGAATGGCTCTTTAAAATATACCATATTTGTATAAGATAATTTTTTATCAATTCGAATCAACTAAAATCTCATTAAAAGCTCCATCAAAGCGCATTAAATACCAATTGTGAAAGAAATATTAAAATTGACAATTTAAAAAACGGATGATAATCTAAAAGCATCCAATAAATTATTATCATTCATAGAATGGAGGAATGCATCAATGGCAATCTATGTCATGACCGGCGCGACGACGGGCATCGGTGCCGCTGCCCGAGAGAAATTGCAGGAACAAGGGCATGAGGTATTCAATATTGACTACAAGGGCGGCGATTACACCGCCGACCTTTCCACTCCGGAAGGCCGAAAAGGCGCCATCGCAGAAGTCCACCGGCGTTTTCCGGACGGCATCGACGCAATGATCTGCAATGCAGGCGTCGGCCCCACCGCGCCGATCCCCGTGATCTTCGCGCTCAACTTTTTCGCTTCGGTTCAATTGGCCGAAGGAGTCCGCGATCTGCTCAAAATGAGAAAAGGATGCTGTGTCATCACCTCCTCCAACTCGATCACCAATATGACGGTACGAATGGACTGGGTCGACATGCTCGCCAATGTCATGGATGAAGAACGCGCGATGGAATTTGCCAAAGACCTCCCGCGCGAATTGGCCCCATCCGCTTACAGCTCCTCCAAACGCGCGCTCGCCAAATGGGTGCGCCGGGTTTCGCCCTCCTGGGCTGCGGACGGGCTGCGGATTAACGCGGTCGCGCCCGGCAACACCACCACCCCCATGACCCAGAGTATGACCGCCGCGCAGATGGATGCCGCGCTGCTGATCCCGATCCCCACCCGGTACGGCCGCCGGGAATTCCTCGATGCGGTCGAAATCGCCAACGGCATCTGTTTCCTTGCCTCAAAGGAAGCAAGCGGGATCAACGGTATCATTCTCTTTGTGGACGGCGGCATTGACGCGCTGCTGCGCTCAGAACAGATTTAAGGAAAGGAGCATCCGAACGATGAAAATTCTCGAACAATATATTCACTGCATGCAGGAAGGCAACTGCGCTTGCCTTGCGGACCTCTTTAACGATTACGGCGTGCTGCACGATTCCTCGCTCATCAAAGTAGGGCAGGATACCCTGCATCTCGAAGGGAAAATGGCCATCGAAATGATGTTCCATCATAAATTCGGCTTTAATGGCGGCCCATTCCGGATCACTTCAGTGAAACACCTCAACGACACTACCGTCTGGTATTTCATCACCTATAACGGCAAAGTCGTTCCGGTCACCGCCTTCCTTTCCGAAATCGACAGCGAAGGGAAAATCAAACGCCTCAATATTTACCCACTCTGAAGCACGAAAGACTTGCGGCTCCCGTCCGCAAGTCTTTCGTGCTCCTCGCCCTTCCCCACGGGCCCCTTCCTTCCAAAGTGAGAGGCCCAAATCGTGCCGCAGGCACTCCTTGTACCACATCCGCCGCTTTTGGCGGCGGGCCGTCGCAGACGGCTCCCTGCGGGGGTTCCGAAGGGGGCCTGCGGCCCCCTTCGAGCGGCCATCGCGCCGTCGGCGCGCTCCGGCGAATGCCGGACAGCGCAGGCTGTACGGCTGAACCGGGCAGGCCGCGTCAATTGGGCCTGTCCCCAACGGCATCCATCATTCGTTCAACGGCGGTTTTGAGCGCGGCGTGTTCCGGCGCTTCGAGTGCTGGATCCTGCGCCAGCACGATCCGCGCCGCCTCCTGCGCTTCTTCCACCTGGCGCACGTCGGTGGAAAGGTCCGCGATACGCAGCTGCGGCAGGCCATGCTGCTGCTGGCCGAGGAAATTTCCCGGACCGCGCGTTTTCAAGTCGTATTCGGCCAGCTCGAAACCGCTCTGCGAGCGGCAGAGCATCTGAAGCCGGTCCAGCGTATCCGGACTGCGGCTGTCGGAAAGCAGAATGCAGTAGCTTTGCGCCCTGCCGCGCCCAACCCGTCCGCGCAGCTGATGCAGCTGGCTCAGGCCAAAGCGTTCGGCGTTCTCGACCATCATGATCACCGCGTTCGGCACGTCCACTCCCACCTCCACCACAGTGGTGGAAACCAAAAGCTGGATTTTCCCATCCTTAAAATCGGACATCGTTCGATCTTTATCGGCTGCCTTCATCTTCCCATGCAAAAGCCCCACCGTGTAACCGGAAAACGCACCCGAAGCCAGCGACAGGACGTAATCGCTCGCGGCCTGCATGCCAGTCTGCTCCTCGCCCGCTTCAATCAGGGGACAGACAATATATGCCTGCAAGCCCTGATCCAGATGTTTCCGGATGAAACTGAACGCCCTGTCGCGCTTTCCTGAGCTGATCTTGTAGGTCATGATCGGTTTGCGGTTTGGCGGCAGCTCATCAATCACCGAGATATCCAGTTCCCCATAAACCATAAGCGCCAAAGTGCGTGGGATCGGCGTGGCTGACATGACCAGCGTATGCGCATGCCGACCCTTCTGCTGAAACGCGGCGCGCTGCGCGACGCCAAACCGATGCTGTTCATCAGTGACGACCAGTGCAAGATTTTGAAATTCCACCCCATGTGAAAGAAGCGCATGGGTCCCGACACAGAGGTCGATCTCTCCTGCCGCCAGCTTCGCGTGCATCTCCCGCTTTTGTGCAGGCGGCATCGATCCGGTAAGCAGTCCGACCCGCATCCCAAGCCCGGACAGGAGCGGTAAAAGTCCCTCATAATGCTGCCGTGCCAACAGTTCGGTAGGAGCCATAATGGCTGACTGTGCGCCCGATAGGAATGCAAAATAGGCTCCCGCCGCGGCAACCATCGTCTTTCCCGATCCGACGTCTCCCTGGACCAGGCGGTTTGCCGGGACTGTGCGCTGCATATCCATTGTCAGGTCGCCGATCGCGCGCTGTTGCGCACCGGTCAGGGTAAACGGCAACGCATCATAAAATTTCTGCAATGAATGCGGCTGCATCGAGGCCGCCCGGCAGGTCTGCGCACGCGTTTTCAGCACCCCCACGCCCACGGCAAGCGTAAAGAGTTCTTCGAAGATGAGCCGTTTTTTCGCTCGTTCCAAAGCTTCTGTACACGCGGGCAGATGGATTCCCCGAATTGCCTCCATGATGCCATCCAACCCGTAACGTTCCCTGATTGGTTTCGGAAGCACCTCCGGCAGCTGCGGATTCTGTGAGAGCGCCTGTTCCACCAATCCGGTCAACACCTTTGCAGAGAGCCCCTGCGTCAGCGGATAAACCGGAAGATAGGGGCGGTCCGCCCGCGCCGGATAAACCTGAGGCGCATTCATTGTACGGCGCAGAAGGTTGCCTTCGACCCTTCCGTAAAAAAGATATGGAACATCATATTCCAACGCGTCAACAGTAAATTTGGCATTATAAAAAATAAGCGTCATCGATCCGGAATCATCCGCGACTGTGATCTTATAGAGCTTGAGCCCTCCGCGCAGACGCGCCTCTCCGTGTTTTTTGATCACTGTCGCCAGCACCGGGCATGGCGTCTCAAGCGGTGCGGCAGCGATTTCACAGGGTTTGGACAGGTCGATATACCCGCGCGGGTAATGCATCAACAGGTCTCCAACAGTCCTGACGCCAAGCTTTTGCAGCGTTTGTGCGCGTTGCTCGCCTACACCGCGCAGTGCACGGATGTCCTGCTGCGCATTTGCCATACAGCTCATCTCCCGTCAAGCCGAATATATGTTCTTATTTTACCCCTTTTTATAATTTTTGTCACTAGGGTTTTTCTGTCGGGATTTGTCAAATCAGTTTTCTATAAAAAATTCTGGCAAAATAGTTGACAAGCCCTCCTCTGTTTGCTATAATAATCTAGCGTCGTACAGAGTGCTTCTGTTCTGACTGCGCAGAATGATCCATTAGCTCAGCCGGCAGAGCACCTGACTTTTAATCAGGGTGTCCGGAGTTCGAATCTCCGATGGATCACCATATCTGGGGGCGTAGCTCACCTGGGAGAGCGCTTGAATGGCATTCAAGAGGTAGAGGGTTCGATCCCCTTCGTCTCCACCACAGAACGAAAACCTTGTAAATTGGCTTATCTAGCCGATTCGCAAGGTTTTCGTTTTTTGAGTTGAGAGACTAGAATCAAGGTTAGATTAATAGCAAAAATACTTAACATCTAACGAAACAGTATGCCACAAATCATGGAATCTGACATACAAAAAATTCCTCCAGTTCCAATTGGAACTGGAGGATATCGCGATATAAAAACAGGGGCGAGAGTCATTTTCTCACCCCTGTTTTTATGTCGCTCTCCACCTGATTTAAAATGTACGATTGTGGGGAGGCACCGCATCTTCCGCTCTTTTGATGCACTTCTTTTTATAGCATTATTCTGTAATGACAATAGAAAATCAGCTTCAAAAACGCCAAACATTCATTCTGTGACAAAAATCGTGTGCAGCGCGGCTGTCTGAAAATACTTTTTCCGTTATTGGAAATAATTTGCATCCCTAGATTCTGCCATAAATCGATCGATTTGTTCCGCGAGCTCTAAGGTACCAAGTCCTCCAGACTTCGATATCACACAAAACGGCTGATCATTTACTTGCGACATAGACACCACCACACCAGAAGACAACTCCATCTGTGGTTCTATTCCTTTGCTTCCGAGCCGTTTCATGGTCTCGTAAAGAGAATCACCACCGAATACAGCCAGGCTTCCAAGCTTGACCTGCTTGAAAACCATGACAACCAACTCACTGATATTTTTGCAGACAAGCCCCCGCATTTTTTTTATGAAAAAGCCGTCTCTCTGGCAGGCATCCGCCACATTCAACTGGCTTCTTTCGCTGACTGACTCGATCAACACACGTTTGTGTTTTTTAATCGTATCTGCAATCTGCTTTGCTAACCTTTCACATTCTCCGCCTTGTACAAAATCTGAGGAGTATTTTTGTGCTGGTGTTAGAGTAAATGATGCATAACCTATCTCTTTGGCATATTGCATTTGGTCAATCGTAATTTGATTTACACTTCCCGCCACTAATAACACGGTTTCTTCCGGGCTTCTACAGAAGGGATGTTTGATCTGATCGGGAAGTATTCTGCACAAAGCATCTGCAAATCCGGCGCATCCGGATAAAACACACGTCTCATCTTCCTTAAAGACACGACCTCCAATTTTATCCAAATCAGCATCCGTACTGGCATCATAGACAACTATTTTAGGAGTAGGAGAAACATCTGTGCTCCCCCAATTCCCATCGGCTGAAATCTGGATTACAGGTGTTTTGCTTTGTTGGAAAATGATATCTGACACACTACTGAATTTTATTGGCTCAAAGGGGTCTTTTGCGAAAACGCTGTTTTCTAAAAGTGTCCCATTTACATACTGGAGCCCATTTTTTGTGATACGTCCATTTTGAGGAAAAGCAGGAGCAAAGTGCAGCACATCCATTTTGGATGCATCTAGCAGTGCGGATAATTCAGCTCCAATGTTCCCACGCAAAGCGGAGTCCGTTTTTTTATAAAAATGACGAACCCCTGCCTTGTAGGCAGCCAAAGCAGTCCGATATACAACCGCATATGCTTCCTCTTTTGTCAAATGCCGCGTTTCCAAATCCATGGACAAAACGTCATATTTAGAAAACAGATATTTGAAATCCGGGAAGCGCTCGGCGGTTACCCAAGTCCGAAACCCCTTTTTCGAAAACTGAACGCCGGTGTCCATTGCTCCTGTGAAATCATCTGCAAGAATTAAAAACCGTACCATTTTTGCATGCTCATTCAATATCTTGTGATGTCCTAGGTACTAAAATCATTTTTCCGGGCTTTCCAGCCTGAATGTCATCAAAAGCGGACTGAAATGATTCCAGCGGATAAATACCGCCTACCACGGCGTCTAAATGAAAGTCGTCAGATTCCAGAATTTCTTCACACTCTTTCCAGGTTTGATACATCAGCCGGCCTGTTACGCCAACGATCGTCAGCTCCTTATAAATGATCTGGTTTGACAAATCGAGACTTAATTCTTTATTTGTCAATCCCACCAGAACCATTTTCCCACCCTTTTTAACAGAGGCAAGTCCCTGTAAAATGGCCGAATTTGCGCCTGTATAATCGATCACAACATCGGCATATGCACCGTCAAATGCCTTTGGAATGATTTCCGTGGCTACTTGGAACTTGGAGTTTACGCAGACAGCCGCGCCCATTTTTTTGGCAATTTCCAACTTGTCGTCAAATACGTCAACGGCAACAATCTTTTTCGCACCCCAAACCTTAGCCGCACCAATCGCCATTAGGCCAATCGGACCACAACCAAAAATCACAACATTTTTGTCTTCCACATCAGCAACAGAAACACCATGAACGCCGACGCCCATGGGCTCCAGCATCGCTCCCATTTTATAGCTGACGCTGTCGGCTATTTTATAGGCGCAATCCTGCGGAATAGAGATGTACTCAGCAAACGCGCCAGGTACATGCACGCCGATGATCTTCATATTTTCGCAAATATGACGGTGACCGGTTACGCATTGCTGGCAGTGGTTGCAAGGGATGTGCGTCTCGGCCGCAATCCGATCACCCACCTTGAACTCAGTTACATTTGAGCCAACCTCAACAATATCGCCAGAAAATTCATGCCCGAATACCATTGGGGCCGGTACGCGTTCGGATGCATAAGCGTTCCATTCCATAATATGTAGATCCGTGCCACAGATAGCAACTGCACGAATCTTGACCAGAATGTCATTGGGACCTACTTTGGGAACCGGCAGGTCGGTGCGGTAAACTGCACCGGGAGCCGGACTTTCTTTCAAAACTCCACACATTGTTTTTTGATTCATATCCTTCATCCCTTACAAATCAAATTTGTTTTTTGCCATAATGATTCCGGTTTGAATGGCGTCCATCATACTTTCTTCATTGGCACGGCCCTCGCCGGCTTTCCCATAAGCGGTACCATGATCTACAGAAGAACGGATGATCGGCAGCCCAATCGTACAGTTTACACCACTGAGAGAGGAATAGCGGTTGGTTTCCAAATCCAGTTTAAATCCGCTTAGCTTCAAAGGAATGTGTCCCTGGTCATGATACATAGCGACTACAATATCGTATTGCCCCGCCGCACATTTCACAAATACCGTGTCTGGCGGAACCGGCCCATCCACACAAATTCCCATCTTCCGGGCATCCTCGATCGCCGGGATAATCTCTTTTTCTTCCTCCCAGCCGAACAGGCCGTTTTCAGAGCTGTGCGCGTTCAGTCCCGCGACCGCGATTTTGGGGTTCCCATTTCCCAAAAGGCGCATCCCTTCATCTGCCAATTTGATCACAGACAGCACGCGGTCGTGTTTAATGTAATCGCATGCGTCCCGCATCGAACAATGTGTTGTCACATGAATGACCTTGAGGTTTTGACCGATCAACAGCATCGCATAATCTGGAGTATGGGTATAATCGGCAAAGATCTCCGTGTGGCCACTGTAATGGTGATCGGCCAGATTGATCGATTCCTTGTTGATCGGACCCGTGACAACCGCCTGAATTTTGCGGTCCATGGCCATCTGAATCCCCTTGACGATATACTGAAAAGATGCTTCTCCACACAACTTCTGTACATTTTTATAGGTGAAGCTTCCCGGAGTCAACAGATCCAAATTTATGTAGTCGATTGTCCCAAAATTCCCCTGGGCTTCTTCAGCGGACTGTATCTCCCGCAAATTGAGTTTTAATCCACAAAAATCAATGGCTTCCCTTAATGGAACATAGTCTCCAATAACAATAGGAATGCACTGTCCATAAATTTCCTCATGCGCGAGCGCTTTTACAGTGATCTCCGCTCCAATTCCTGCGGGATCACCCATTGTAATTCCGATTCTAGGCTTCATATTAATTCCCCCTACTATACGAATTAAAAATTAGGTATCAGTAGCCGAAAGGTTAATGGTATATTAAACGCACACAGGCCCGGATTCTTGCTCCGCCCTACAAGCAACGTGGCGCCTTTCACTTGACAGACTTTTTATTGATAAGCCAAATGACCGGTCACCACTACCTATAGGGTAATGGCGCTTTTCCATGTCCAATACCTTGGCCACTTAAGTGATCTTTTCTCCCATATCCTCCTTCTGCTCTGTCTATCGATGTTTTATCCTCAGGTTCATAAGGACGGTTTCATTCCGACTTTTTCAGGAAGTACCGTACAATGCAACTCTGCAAGCTCATGTGGATTCAACTGAACTGCTTAGCTGAAAAATGCTGGATTAGCGCGTCTACCAGAGGCTCCCATGATCCCACAAAAGAAAGGTCTGCATAGTCGAAGATGGGCGCTTTGGGGTCGGTGTTGACCGCAATAACATAACCTGACGCATTCATCCCAGCTAGATGCTGAACCGCGCCGGAGATTCCGAACGCAATATAAGTCTTAGGGTGCACAATCGTCCCGGTCAACCCGACTTGATAGCAGTAAGGTGCATAACCGGCGTTCACGGCCGCCCGGCTAGCACCGAGAGAGGCACCTGTCAACGAGACAAGCTGCCGCAATTTTGAAAATCCTTGACTGCCGATCCCCTTGCCACCCGCTATAATAAGCCGGGAATCGGACAGCGGCTCCTGATGCAGAGAAGTTTCCTCCAGAAGTGTAATCAGGCCTTCAAAGGTTTTTTCAGATCGTGAACAGGTAGAAACGATTTCGCCGTACCGCGAATAACAAAACGAAGGAAGAAAAATTCCCGGGCGAACAGTAGCCATTTGAAGGTGTGTGTGCTTGCACAAAATCTCAGCAATCAAATGTTCGCCATAGGCCGGGCGGATCATGAGCAATTGTCCGTCGTCCTGCAGAGAAAGCCCTGTGCAGTCTGCACATAACCCACATTCAAGTATGGCCGAAATCTGAGACGCGGCCTGACGCAGCCGAATGGTGGCGGGGAACAAAAGGACAACCGGCAAGTGTTTCCGGCACAAGTCAACAACATCCCATACGAGGCGTTCTTCGGAAGCATCGGGCACCGCATATAGCTTGTGCGCTCCCGCGGCAAAAAGCGCTTCCGTCTGAGAATCTGACGAAATCACAGCGACCGTAGCATCAGACGCAGATAACGATGAACGAAGGAATGAGAGCAATCCCAGCGCGGAAGCGGACTCCGAACCGGCACACACCCAATATTCACCTTTCACGTCTCCTCCTCCTCTTGCTTTTGGATACGATGGCATATCTGCACCGTCATATCCTCTAAGTTTGATATAAATCGCGTATTTCTAAGGCCCTGCATCCGTGTTTGGACAGATCTAACTTGTGTTGGGGAACCGCCTTTCCCATATTCCTTGGAGGAAAGCTTGAGCTCCTGGTTGCTGATACGCTCGATAACAGTCGAGGAGGCCATACGGATCTGCTTTAATGTTGGCAACTGACTTAAGATATTGCTTTCACACATACACAGGACAAGCGGCAGCCTCCCTGATAGGGTATGTATCCGGTCTTCTAACAGGCGACGAATATGGATCGAACTCACTTCTGCTTTTTCGACAGATGTGACATTGCTGATGCAGGAATAATGTAAGCGGGCAGCAAGCTGGGGCCCGACCTGTCCGGTTTCCCCATCAATTGTACGCCTTCCACACAAAATGATATCCGGGAGGCCCACTCGCTCAATTGCCCTTGCAAGAATTCTCGATGTTGCTAAAGTGTCGGAGCCTGCAAAGGCAGGGTCGCAAATATGGATCAGGCGGTTCGCTCCATACATTGCGCCCTCATATAATACTGCCTTTGCAGATTCCGGCCCCATGGTGATACAAGTAATTTGGCCTCCAAGTTTCTGCCTCAGTTCGGAAGCTGCCAGCAAAGCGCTTTTGTCTGCCGGGTTCAGTTCTTGCTTACCTCTGGAACGGTCAATGGAAAAATCCTCCTTGAGCCGAACTTCTTCCGATTTTTGCACTTGTTTGAGTAATACCAAAATATTCAAACAGCAACACCGCCTGACCAAATTTATTTGTTCTTAAAACGCGCCTTATAGCGCTCACCCAGCGCGTTGGCAGAAATAATGGCCGCAGAAACAGTGTCGATATTGATGACCAGCGGCTCTGCATAAATTGTCCTGTTACGATTAACAACCTTATCTGCGATTTTAAAGATATTTTCCGGGGTCGCCTCTACGCCAAGGTCTGAAAGCGTCACAGGGATATCAGCTTCCACCATGAATTGCATCACCTTATCAACAATATCCATGGGTGTATTTTCAAAAGCAAACCCACAGACGATGCCAAAAGCTACCTTTTCGCCATGTAGGTAGGAATGGGTCTCCGGGAGCTCCGCGAGGCCGGCATGAATTGCATGCGCCACGCTGCAACCGGTGTTCTGGAACCCAAGACCACTCAACAGCGTATTGGTTTCGATGATGTTTTCCACCGCATCGGTAACAGCGCCTATCTCCAAGTCTCTAAGTGCACGCAGGCCATCCTCCATAAGCAAATCATAGGATAGGCGAGCAATCGCCATACCTGCTTTGCAGCGAAGATACCCTTTTCCGATATTGTTCGGAGACTCGGATCGTTCGCGCGCCTGAGCTTCAAACCATGTGGCCAACGCATCTGCCATTCCCGCCCGGAACAGTCTGATTGGAGCTCCAGCAATCAGGTTTGAGTCCATTAAGACGATGTCGGCGCTGCGCTTGAGCATAACGGCTTCCAGATGCTCTCCGGTGTCCGTATACACTACTGCCAAACCGCTGACCGGCGCATCCGTAGCCGCAGAAGTGGGAACAATGAAGTAGGGAAAGAAAAGCGAATTCGCCACCATTTTGGCAATGTCGATGGTCTTGCCTCCTCCGGCGCCAACAATCAAGCCAGCCTTATGTTCCTTGACCAGTTCTGTAATCCGGTTAATTTCGCTATAACAGCACTCGCCTCTGCAGGCTTCACAGATACATACGGAATCGCTTTTGCTAAAAATATTTTCAATACGCTCTTTAAGAGTCGGAAACAGAAAACCATCAATTAAGAAAAAAACGCGATTGGTATAGACACGGCTATATTCTTCAATCTTGTCCAATTCCCCGGGTCCTTGGATATAGGTCATGGCAGAACCAAATGCACGAGTTCGTGAATCTAGCATTATAATAATTTCCTCCTCGAAATCAATCAGATGTGGACACAAAATACTATCCCATGAGCAAATCCGGCATGAATGTCGCGATTGCCGGGAATATGAGAATCAAAATCATAACCAGCAGCACAATTCCCACAACCGGATACATATAACGAATGACGCTCTTGAAGGGAGCTTTGGTCATATTCATGGAGAGGAAAAGATACAGCCCCACAGGCGGGGTTAGCCCTCCTACCACGGTGGAGATGGAGAACAGCACTCCGAATACAAGCGGGTCTACGCCCAAACTCATAACGATGGGATAAATGACGGGAAGAATAACAACCATCGCGGCCACTGTTTCCATGAAGCAGCCAATTACCAGCATAATACCGATAACGAGCAGAACGATCACCGTCGGATCGCTGGACACGCCCAAAAGGAATTCCTTGATGCTGTCTCCCACAGCTTCCTTTGCAAAAATGTAAGAATAGATATTGGCAATACCCATCAACACAATCAGCATGGCAGAAGAGGAAATCGCACGTCTGAAAATGGGAACCATATCCTTGATCGTCAGTGTTTTATAGAAAAAGAAACCGCAGATAAGGCCATATAAACATGCGATGATACCGGCTTCTGTCGCAGTGAAAATGCCGGTGATCACGCCTCCGATGATGATCAGCGGAGTAACCAATGCAAAGAAGGCGTCTTTGAAACTCTTCCACAAAGCCCGCCAGTCAAAGCGGGCGGCAGGCGGATCAATATTTTTTTTGCGTGCATAAAAATAACAGAAAACCATCAAAAATAAACCAATCAGGATTCCGGGGCCAAGGCCGCCGATAAACAGTTTACCAATGGAATACCCAGTCAATGAACCATAGACAATCATATTCACGCTGGGAGGAATAATGGGGCCTAAGGAACCGGAACCCGCAATCAGCGCGGCAACAAATGGCCGTTCATAGCCTGCCTTATCCAGCTCTGGAACAGTAAGAGAACCGATTGCGCTCATGGTGGCGGCGCCGGAACCTGAAATACCGGCAAAAATCATGTTTGCAACGACACACACATATCCCAAACCACCTCTTGCCCATGATACAAGGGATCTGGCAAAATTAATGATCCGTTCTGACAATCTGGCACCGCCCAAGATTTCACCTGCAAGAATAAAAAAAGGACCAGCCATCATTGGAAAGGAATTCATCCCTCGAACCATTTGTTGTACCGCCATCAGGATTGGTACATCGCTGCAAAACATCAGCGCCAGGACTCCCGAAAGGCCAATTGCAAAACTAACCGGAACTCCAATTACAAGGAAGAGCAAAAGACTAACCGCTGCAAATACAAGCATCCTACAGCTCTCCTTTCTTATATTTGATGGAATATTTGGGGATTGCGCTGACATAAGAAAGCAGCATACTTACAATACCTACCGGGATTGCCAAATAGACATAAGTATAAGGAAGCGGAAGCGCAGCGGCTCGCGAAGATCCAGATCTAACTATCAGATCAATGGAAGCCGGGAAAAATAGAATCAGAAAGACAACGGCAGTTAATCGGGAAATAACATACAGCCAACAACGAGCCTTGTTGTTCTTCATAAAGCCAAGCAGGATATCTACCGATACGTGGGCGTCATCCCGAATGGTCAGCCCAGAGCCAATGAACACCATCCAAATACAGGAAAAACGGATCAGTTCCTCACACCAAGGCGGAGAAGCGCTGAACGCGTACCGTCCAATTACTTGCACGGCGCCCAGAAACAGCATGATGATAAAAAATATCATACTGATCATGGTCTGTACCGTCTCAAATCCTCTATCGATTTTTTCAAAATTTTTCATAACATTCCTCCTGATGATCCTTGTGAAAATTGTTGTGTAGACCGAAAACATTTTCGGCCTACACAACGAAGGAAGGAGAACGTTGTAACTTCAGTTATCCAACAACCTCCATCATACGTTTAACAAGATCTTCCATATTGTACTGTTCGATATATTCATCATACATAGGCTGGACTGCTTCACGCATCTTTTGGCGCTCTTCGGCGCTGACGTCGTTGATCTGCACACCCGCATCAGCAATGGCCTTTTCGGCCGCATCATCGGAGGTTTTGCGATTCTTGATCTGCATTTCCGAACTTTCGGTAGCCACTTTGACGAACAGCTGCTGGATATCCGCAGGAAGGCTGTTCCACTTGTCCACATTCATGGAGATGATAAACAAGCCGCCCATGTGTGCTGTGCGGGAATAATACTTGCCCACTTCCTGCAGGTTCGTATTCACAATACCGACAGCGTCAGCTTCGGCCGCATCCGCAACCCCTTGAGAAAGGCCCGTATAAACTTCCCCCCAAGGCATGGTAACAGATTGGCATTTCAAAAGATTCCAAGTGTCAACAAACAGAGGATTTTCGGGGCAGCGCATCTTCAGACCAGACAGATCCTCCATCGTATTGATCGGTTTGGTTTTACAGATGGTGTGACGGATACCGTTGGAATAAATCAAGAATGGATGTACTCCTTTCGGAATCATACGATTCTGAAGTTCTTCCAGCGCCACCTCTTCGATTAGCGCTTTTTGAGACTCCAGTCCATCATAGAGAAACGGAAGCCCAAATACGCCTACTTCAGGCAGGCTAAGTCCGGTAGACCACCCTGCAGGATCGCTGTGAGTGATATCCAGAGTTCCCATGATGCACTGCTCAATCATTTCCCGTTCAGTACCCAATTGGCTGCTAGGATAAACAGTGATCTTTACTTTTCCATTTGACTGTTCTTCCATTGCCTTGGCAAAATTTTCGATTGCAATATACAGGTCATGTCCAGGATTTTGGATATGGCCCAGAGACAGCTCATACACTTCTTCACTACCCGCTGTTTCGAGGCTGCTGGCTGTACTGTCACTGGCCGCGGGCTGATTGTTGTTTCCGCACGCAACAAGTAATGCGAGAGTCAATCCACTTAACAACAAGGCAACGATTCTCTTTTTCATATCAGTGCAGTCCTTTCTTTTTTGAGGTAAAATTTTTGTTTATAGGACATAAGCTTTTGCTTTATCAAGACTTTAGATATTGGAGATCATGGTCTGCTGATCTTTTTATAAACCGGGGCCATTGCATCATGGATTTCCCTATAGATTTTAAATTTCTCCGCATAAATCCCCGCCGTCTCCGGATTTGGAACCACATGAACTGTGGGATCATGTTTCACGCAGGTTTTCACGCTGCTCTCATAAGAGGAGAACATTCCGATTCCCACGCCTGCCAACATCGCCGCACCCAGAGAAGAGTCGCTGTTTTTTGTCATAACAAGCTCTACGCCCAGCATATCAGCAATGATTTGACGCCACAGTGGAGACTTTGCGCCGCCTCCCAGAATATTTGCCTGTTTGACCGTTGCGCCCGTGCTCACCACTCGGTCAAGGCTGTCCTTCATCGAGTAACCAACGCCTTCCAGCACCGCTCTTGTAAAATGCGCCTTTGTATGGAAAAGGCGTGCGCCTATAAAGCTTGCCCTTAGGTCACTGTCATAATAAGGGGTGTTTTCTCCTTGCAAATAGGGATGGAAGTAGAGATCGTCGCTCCCCGGAGGTATGGCGGCCGCCATTTCATCCATCAGATCATAAGCGTCCCGCCCGTCTTTTTCCGCCTGCATCATCTCCCCTGCTGATAGCGTATCCCGGTACCATCTGAAGGAAGATGCACATGATTTGGTGCCAGCTCCTGGATACCACAGGCCTGGGACTAGGTGCAGGTAGTTGATAAGCATGGGATCGTCCAAATGCCGGTCTGTGATGACACAAATCCGACCGGCTGTCGCCAACTTGATGGTGGCGTCCCCCTGACTGATCGCTCCATTGGCATAGACTTCCAGCACCGTATCTGTCGATCCTGTCACGACCTTTGTGCGCGGGCTAAGACCTGTGTCAGCGATCGCCTGCGGCGTAAGTGGTCCGATGATATCCTCGGGATTGATAATCTTGGGCAAGATGGAGGGAGAGAGCCCCGCAAAAGCACAGAGCTCCTCCGACCATCTCCGATTTGGGACATCCATCATCAAAGATCCCATAGCATCGATAAAGTCGGTGACAAAGTCGCCAGTGAGACGGTAACGAATGTAGTCCTTCATAAACAGAATTTTTTTGATGCGTTTATAATTCTCCGGTTCATGATCCCGGATCCACATCATATGTGTCAATGTTCGGCTGGGAGCCGCCACATTAAAGCACTGGGAATATACCAGGTCACGATGATTTTGCCACAGGTCCTGCGCATAGGCCGCGCCCCGATTATCACTCCAATAGATCGCCCGGCGGACGGGCCTGTCGTTTTCGTCCAGATAGACAGCTTGCTGAGACCCCGCAGAAATTGCCAGAGCTGACACTGCATCCGGGGCAACACCGGACTTCTCGAATAATGTGCGAATGCAATAGCATAACGCATCATAGTGTCCATCCGGGTCATGCTCTGCCCACCCGTTCTCGGGGTAGTATGTGGGATATTCACGCTGAGAAGTCGTGACAACAGTACCATCTTCTCTGAGCAGAGTCGCTTTTGCCGCGCCTCCGCCAAAGTCTACACCGATTGTATAACTATTCATCCAGTGTACATCCCCTTTCTTCGGTTCTTTTTTAGCAACAGCGGTCAAGAAGAACAAAGATATCCTCAATTTCAATGGAATTCTCTGTACGGCCGGCACTAAAGACGTCATAGCATCCTGGGCAAGCACAAAGCATCGTCTCGGCACCCGTATCTTTTGCCTGCACAAGCCGCGCATTCGCAGTCATCTTGGTAATCTCGGGAGAGTGTGCAGCTACACATTCTCCGCCACAGCATCTGGTATTCGTCTTATTCAGGAAAATTTCATGCATCTCGGCACCCATAGCGGCAATGATTTCCCGTGCGGGCTCCGTCTCATCCAGATCACGTGCCAGCCGGCAGGGATCGTGGTAGCATACCTTCTGATCGGCGGCTTTTTTTGTAATAACCAGCTTGTTCTCTTTCAGAAGCTGAGCGACATATGCAGTCGCCGTATGTACTTCCGCGGACAGCGTACAATCCCAGCGTGGATAATCCGCCAGAAGGATCTTTGCATCGGCGGGATCCAAAACGACCACATGCTTACAATTTGTTTCAGCGACAGCCTGTGCGAAAGTGTTAGCCGTAGCCTGGACTTCAGCGGTTTCACCAATCAGATCGTACATCATGGCGCCAACAGGCGGTTCGTCGCGCAATAGAGTAAAATCGACACCAGCTTTTTTCAGCAGACTGACAACAGCTTTTGCAATCTGTGGTGTCTTGGCCCGGGCAGTGTCGCCCAACACAAGCAGTACATCCGCTGTTTTGGGCAGGCCGTCGGCCGAAGCGGCAATATCCTCTTTCTCTGCGAACAGGCTGCCAGTGGACAACACCTGATCAACAACAGGAGCTACTTTTTCAGGCAGCACATTTTGCGCTACCGCTTCGCGTCTTGCCTCCCGGATAAACTTGGCAGGCTCGTAGCTGGTTTCACACCAATCGGCGCAAGCGTTGCAAAGGGCGCACTGATAGAAATCAATAACAGATTCTTTAAAAATTTCCGCACCCTGATTAGAACCATCACTGTACTGAGCCAATATAGCTCTGCCACGAGGCGTGTGCGCCTCTTTTCCGGTTGCCAGACCAATAGGGCAAAGGTGCCGGCACATGAAGCAGATACGGCAAGCTGCAATATGATTTTTTGCATCCTGAGAAAACATGGATTCATCCTCCTACTTATATGAATAATTGAAATGATTGGAGCTTATCGGAAATCCAATATTAAACGCCCATCTTGTAAGGATTCATTATTCCATTGGGATCAAACATTTTTTTCAGGCCTTCGAATACGAACATATCGGAGCCATACTGTTCCTTCATAAACTTACCAAGCTTAAGTCCCGTGCCATGATGGTCATTAACCACACCACCGGCTTGAATCGCAGCATGCAGGCCAGTCTGCCACATCTGGTTATGTAACCGAATAGCCTCAATGGGTTCCACCACCGTAGGATTGTTCACCACGAATCGGCCATACATCATTGCGCCCCAGTCATACCAGTGAGAAAAGTGCGCAAGAAATCTGACGTTGTCATATTTGCTTTCAATGGCATCTTTCATAGCCCAGTAGATATTCTCAATTTTGCTATACCGAGCCAAAGTGTCAATGGTACCGAACATCTGGGGATATGCAAAAACATGGTCGGGATAAAAGAATGTAACACGGCTCTCCCACCACTTTTCGCCATACTCAGAACCCATATCCTCCCCACCATGTTTGGCACAGATTTCAATGGAACGGCGCAGTTCAATTTCCGCAATCTCCCGAGGGCCTTCCACACCCATATTCATAAATGCGCCCTTACGGCCGACACCCACGATTTTCTTAATGATGGAGGTGGTTTCGCTTTCGTCATAGAGACGAATCAACGAAGGCTTATATTCATGAAGCATTTCGCGAACAGCTGCGATACCACTGGTAAGATCGGGGAAAAGGAAACCGCGAAAAAGGCGCGCTTCAGGCAGCTTGAACAGCTTGAAACTTGCTTTTGTCATTATGCCAAAGGTACCCTCAGAGCCAATAAACAGGGCTTTCATATCTGGGCCGGAGGAATGTTTCGGGACAGGAGCAGTGTGCAAAATTTGACCGCTGGGCAGTACCATTTCCACGCTTATACACTGATCTTCGATCTTTCCGTATTTGGTGGATAAAACGCCCATGCCGTTGTTTGCCAAAAAACCGCCAACGGTGCCGCAGGTGATTGCGCTTGGAATATGCATAGTGGAATAGCCTCTCTCGTTGACATACCACTCCAACTGCTGGAAATTGATGCCTGTTTCACAGGTGACAACATTGGACTGCTCGTCAAATTCCAGAATCCGGGACATCCGCTTCATATCAATTGCGATTCCACCTCCACTGACAGGAACGATGCCACCCTGAGAACCCGAAGCGCCACCAAAGGGGATCACGGAAATCTTGTAATAGTTAGCGATCTTTAAGACCTTAGCAACTTCTTCTGTGGAGTTAGGCCGCACAACAAAATCGGGCATCGGAGGAATTCGGTTGTTGGCGACGAGCATGTGAGAGATCCAAAAACCGTCCACTCCATGCGTGATACGGTCTGCAATGGAGCAATCCACATTGTCCGGCCCTACAGCATCCTCCAATTCGGAACGAATTGTTGTCCACAAAATTTCGTTCATTTCCATTTAATAAAACTCCTTTCAATAAAATATCATTTTTTTGTGGGCTCAAAGTCATGCGCTTCTGCACAAGTTTACCGAAGGTAGAAGTTGTTTTCATAATTGAAAACATTTACGGGTATCTGCAAATAAAGGGAAAGCGATCGATCTACTTACACCTCTTCCCCGATCCTGCGCTCTGATTTTCCAAAAAATTATAAGTGGTTCGCCAAAAAGAATTGGATGGATTCACTAAAATAAGACCAGGACCCGGTGTCTTTATATTAAATTAAGACAATTGAAGCGTCAATTTACTCCTTGCCCAAAAACGTAGCATTTTGAAACAATTTGAAAAAATAAAAAAATATCTCACTAAAACGTATTGTTATCAAACACATTTTAGTGAGATATCCAAACTGCAAGGAAACTGTAATATTGTAAAGTCGATCTTAGAGTCCTACAATTTACGCCAAAGCGTACTCCGGCTAATACCGAGACGTTTCGCAGCCTTTGATTGATTCATCCCTTCCTCTTCCAAAACCGCGCGTATAATGCTATTTTCTATATCTGATAACGTACCATTCAATGCCAAGCTTGGCGTTTCTATTAGGTTGCGTGCAAGTTGCTTTTGTAAAGCGGCAGCAACAGCAGCTTTCGAAATGTAATCGCCTTCTGTAAGAATAATAAGTTCTCTCATAACATGGCGAAACTGTTTTAGATTTCCAAACCAATGGAAATTTCCCATCATCTCAATGGCTCCCGCCTCAAATCCAATGACTTGCCGGCCAAACTGGACATTTAACTCATTCAAATAGATACTAGCTAAGCTCGAGATATCTTCTGCATATTCATCAAGCCGGGGCGCCGACAGAGGCAACGCCCCAATTTTATCATAAATATAGTCTAAAAGCGTGCTCTTTTCAAAGGCATTTTGCGCTTTTGGAATATAAGAAAAAAGTAATCGATTCCTTTTATAAACCAAGGTATTATCAAAATAAGTTTCCAGTGCCAAAGCTTGCTGTTCGGAAAGGCACTGCATATTTTTGATGTAAATCGTATAATTTTCATAGCCAAGAGGAGAGTCCGGATCTTTAAGCAGTATTTTCCATTGTTTATCGTCAATAAATTGACAATCCAGCTTCACAAATGGCGCATCCCGCAGCGCTCCTCTACTGCTTGTGGCATATGCAATCGCATCTTTTCCAGAACCTACTCCGCCAAAAATAATCACGGGGAGTGCGGAGTCCCCGTATTTTCTGGCATTTTCAAGCGTTTCCTTTAGACATGGCGATTTTGCATAAAATGTTTCAAAATTTATGTAGGGCAGATCATCGTAGTTCCGGTAGGTCAAAGATCCTCTGTCAATCTTGCCAATGACATCGCCACGTTTGCAGTAAAATGCCACCAGATTTTTAGGTTCGATACAGTGGCCATGGATATTCCAATAATTTTTCCCCACTTTTTTGAGTAGAGAAATGCGCCCTCTTTCCTGCAGTGCGGGAACATACTTCGACAAAAACATGGACAAATGTCGCTCATCTTCTACTGGCAATTGAGGTGTCATATAAAAGAGATCCCCATTTGGGTTGAAAACAAGGGTAATTTCCATGGAATGATCTAAAATGCTACGATACGCCTGAACATATTGCCGGCTCTCGGCAATCGTATCATACCAGTTAATAACCTGCGCTAAAGCAGCGTCTACACTTTCCCGGCCAGACATGACCAATATGGTATTAAACCCATAGTGTTTTGCGTGCAAGGTGGTGATAACATCGCCAATAATTAAGCTAATGCCTTGTTCCTTCAAATCGCTGAAACAATTTTTAAGATCGTCTTCCGAATCAATCGTATGGATTTCCAGAGAATATTGCATCAAATCTGAGATGGATTTGGCGCAATCGCCAATCGCTTTGAATCCGACAACCGCAGATTCCCCAATATAATTTTGAGCAAGTTTGATGGCACGGAGCATATCACATACCGAAATTTGGATTCGGATCACGGGAATATTTGCAACCGTCTCAATAAGCTCCGCAGTGCCTGCACGGGAAATAATTGCAACATAGCCATTATGCTGCAGCTCTTGAGCAATATGCAGGCCTTCGTACATATCTCCAATATACGTATCTACTTCTAAATCAGCAAATGCTTTCGCAGACTCGTTGATGATCTCTCGCAAACCTTCATAGGGAACAATTGCTAACAATTTAATCCGCTTCATTCCTGGCACAACCCCTCTCCGCTTTATATTTTGGGGAATATGTGACCAGTATATCATATATTTTAAAATAAATCGATAAGATGAAAAAAATAATAATATGTTTATATTTGAAACACTATTTCCAATCGCGACAGTTGAAAGCCATCCATTCCTTTTCTATAATGAAAAAAGAAAACTGTCAATTTACCATACAGAAAAAAGGGGTTGTATCCTATCATGAAAGCTGCGTTTGTAACAGAACCTTATCATGTCGAGATTCAAGATATTCCTTGTCCGGCCTGTAGACCTCAAGAAGTTCTGATTCAAGTGAAAAATGCAGGTGTATGCGGATCGGATCTTCATCTGTTCCGAGGGACTCACGCGTTCCGCAATCCTCCGGCTATATTGGGGCACGAAGTTGCAGGTACGATTGTGGAGGTTGGCGCTGACGTCTCGAAATTCAAGGTGGGAGATCGGGTCACGGTTGAACCGCAGATCGGTTGTGGCCAATGTGAATTTTGCCGCAATGGAATGGTAAACCACTGCATACATAAAATAGTGCCCGGTACAGATCAGTGGCTTGGGACATTTGCTGAATATTTTGTTGCACCAGAATCAGTGCTCTACCCTTTGGCGGATTCTGTTTCCTTTGAAATGGGAACCTTAATTGAACCGTTGGCTGTAGCCGTTCATGCAATGCATCAATTAAGCGGCGTATCAAAAGACAGTATTCTCATTCTAGGCGCAGGAACGATCGGGCTGCTGTGCCTGACCGTTGCAAAGCAGATGGGATATAAAACCGTCATCTGTACAGATACGGCGCCCTTCAACCGGAAGTCAGCAGAAAAACTTGGAGCAATCGCACTAGATCCGTCGAAAGTTGATGTCCCAAATGAAGTAAAGCGGATCAACGGCGGCGGAGTCGATGCCGCTCTCATCGCCGCAGGAGCAGGAAATATTCTTGATCAAGCCAGCGCTTCTGTAAAAAAACGTGGAGAAATCTGCATGGTGGCAATGGTCACCGAAAAAATTCCGTTTTATAGCTATAGCGTGGTTCTCAATGAGCAGCGCCTGGTTGGCGCTATGACCTATTCTTCGGAACATTTCGCTATGGCGGCCAATATGATCAACAATGGTCTGGATTTAACAATGTTTGTCACACAAAAAATAGATTTGTCCCAAACCCAGGAAGCATTGCAAATGCTCAGCGAGAAAAAAGGGGACATCATTAAAATTTTGATGACTTTTTCGGAATAAATATGGAGGCTGTATCCATGAAAAAATTTCGGGATATCATGCTCATCAGCGATGGAGATGGAACGTTGCTGAATCAATCGAATCAAATCCCGCAAAAAAACATAGAAGCACTTCGATATTTTATGGAACAAGGAGGTTCTTTTGTACTTGCTACAGGAAGGCCCAAAAACGGAGCAAGACATATTTGGGAAATCCTCCCAGACCACAGCATGCCCACTATCTATTTTAATGGTGCCTTGATTTACGACCCTACACAGCAAGCTGCGCTGCATGCCGATGTACTGCCTGCCGGAATGCATCGAGTTCTCCAATTTTTACTTGACGATTTTTCGGAAATTGGAATTGAATGCTATACGATCGATCAGGCATTCGTTCTCCAGGACAGCGAAATTACGCAGATGCATATCAAAATGCTTCATGAAACGCCTCAGTATGTTTCCGTGAAAGATATTCCCGAAACTGGAATTTTAAAGATGTTCGTCACCGGCAGCCATCAGGAAACCCGCGCCGTGCAGCACAGCCTGCTTGAGACATTTCCGAATATGTTTCAGGCGGTTCCTTCAGGCGATGTCTTTCTTGAAATCTTTAGCCTGCAAAGCGATAAAGGGGCGGCTGTCAGATTTTTGAAGCAATACTACCCCCAAAAAAAGCGATTCTATGCGGTAGGCGACAACTATAATGACTTTTCAATGTTTCGTGAGGTTGAACAGGCATTTGTTCCTGAAAATGGCGTTCCGAAGGCGAAAGAGATCGGACGTGTTGTAAGCTCCTGTGACACCGGCGCATTATTCGATGTTATACAGTATTTGGATGCGCTTTACTAAGTAAGAACGAATCAGGGGCGAAGTCCTGATAAAGTATGTTAAGCTGTCTTCACTGCCCGATGCCCCGGGCAGGAATTCATATCGTCTCTCCGCAAATGCCCGCCACGTGCGGGCATTTTTGCGTTCCCATCCCAACGGATGCGCATAGTCAACAGAAGTCGTTTATAAAGATGTAAAGAGGCGGTATCGGTACTTTTGGGACACCCCTATCCCCCATTGGCAAAAATTAAAAAGGCAGGGCGGACTTTCGTCCGCCCTGCTCCGAAGCAGTCAGAAAGAACTTATTTGGAAGCCTTCTTGACAGCGATGGCGCCAGCGCCGGCGAGGGAAGCGATCGCGGCCATGACAGCCATGTTGATCATGTCGCTCGCACCGGTGCCCGGGTTGTTCTTGTCGGAGTTG
>Ga0079305_1001081_pt1 | contig 42041 bp, 24 predicted proteins | sample LMS_cellobiose_e_FD_79183 | JGI IMG/M metagenome (GOLD analysis project Ga0079305, IMG submission 79183) | Rumen-fistulated moose microbial communities from Alaska, USA - LMS_cellobiose_enrichment | ecosystem: Host-associated > Mammals > Digestive system > Stomach > Rumen fluid ... | reverse complement strand
TCAAGATTCGTCCCATCGAGGCAGACCAGAGCGCCGCAATGATTTATAACCGCGGAGAGAATCCCGATGACGATTACCCTTGGATGCTGATTGTAAAAACGACCGGTGACCAAGCGGCCGCGAAAAAGCAGGTGGAAGCCGCCTGCAAGGAAGTCTTCCCGGACCGGCTCTTCGAAGCCCAGTACATCGAGGAAATGATCGAGGACGGTTTTTCTGACGAGAGCCGCGTGCTGAACATCGTGCTCATCTTCACGCTGCTGTCCATCCTGGTGAGTGCCCTGGGCCTCTTTGCCATGAGCTCCTACTACATGCAGCAGGAAATCCGCAGCGTATCGGTGAAGAAGGTCTTCGGGGCTGATTATTCCGGGGTCCTGAAGGAACTGGTGCTGTCGTTTATGAAGATGGTGGGAATCGCCTTCGTGATAGCCATCCCCATAGCCTGGTTCATCATGAACCGCTGGCTCTCCGGTTATGGCCACCGCATCGACCTCTACTGGTGGATATTCGCCCTTGCCGGGCTGGCGGTTGCCTTGATCGCAGCGGCAAGCGTGCTTTACCAAAGTATCCGGACCGCCCGGACCAACCCCGCCGAGGCGTTGAAGAAAGAATAATAGATGCCCGATCAGGTCGGGCATGACGAGAATGTCATTCCCGGCTTGACCGGGAATCTCAAGATAAAACAATTAAAAACCAAATAATTATGATTAAAGTTTCCAACCTTTGCAAAGTCTTCCGGACGGAAGAAATCGAGACCACGGCCCTCAACGGCGTATCGTTTGAAATCAAGGACGGCGAGTTCGTCGCCATCATGGGCCCTTCGGGCTGCGGCAAGTCCACGCTGCTGAACATCCTGGGCCTGCTGGACAATCCCACCAGCGGTTCCTATGAACTTCTTGGCACTGAGGTCGGTGGCTTGAAGGAGAAGGAGCGCACCAAGTTCCGCAAGGGCAACATCGGCTTCGTGTTCCAGAGCTTCAACCTCATTGACGAACTCAATGTGTATGAGAACATCGAACTGCCGCTGCGTTACCTGAACATCAGCGCGAGCGAGCGCAAGACCAAGGTCACGGAGATCATGAAGCGCATGGCCATCAGCCACCGCGCCAACCACTTCTCGCAGCAGCTCTCCGGCGGCCAGCAGCAGCGCGTGGCCATCGCCCGTGCCGTCGTGGCCGGTCCGAAGCTGATCCTCGCGGACGAGCCCACCGGTAACCTCGACTCCAAGAACGGCAAGGAGGTGATGGACCTGCTGAAGGAGCTGAACCAGGAAGGCACTACCATCGTCATGGTAACGCACTCCCAAAAGGATGCCGCCTGCGCCCAGCGCACAATCGACCTCTTCGACGGCCAGATCGTCTCCGACGTCAAAAACGAACTGTAAGAGATTCCCGGTCAAGCCGGGAATGACAGAAAAGGATGAAGACGAAGAGTGATATCCTGATCAAGGTCCTGTCCCTGGGTGTGGGGCTGGCGGTGGGCATCGTGCTCATTGCCAAGGTGTTCTTTGAGCTGAGCTACGACAGCTTCTACAAGGACATCGACCGGGTGTATTCTATCTATACCTGGTATTCCCAGAATGGGGATGAGAGCGATTATGGCCAGGTGAGCGGCGCCGTGGCGGTGGGCTTTATGGAGGAAGTCCCCGGCGTAGAAGCCGGGACCCGTACCACCTCTGTTTTCAACGGCGACACCTATCAGGACGAGCATGGAAATAAACTGAAAGCCAAGCTGGTCTGCGCCGACACCTGCTTCTTCAAGGTCTTTGACCGGCCGATCCTGGCCGGCGATCCGACAAAGGCGCTTGGAAAATGGGGCTCGGTGATGGTGAGCCGCAGTTTCGCGGAGAAACTGATGGATGAGATGCCCGGTCAGGCCGGGCATGACGACAAAGGCGTCACCCCCGACCAGATCGGGGGTCTGTCCTCCGTCATCGGCAAGCAGATCTGCAACCTGGACCAGCTGGAATTCAAGGGGACCATCGAGGGCGTCTTCGAGGACTTTCCGAAGAACGGGAGTCTGGATTACGACATCCTGCTGTCGATGGCAACCTATAGTGAGTGGAGCACAACCAACTGGCTGGGCAACGACCGCTACAAGGGGTATGTGAAACTGATGCCCGGCGTGGACCCGAATACGTTGACCGATGCGATCCGGAAGATGCAGGAGGCGCACCAGCCGGTGGCGCAAATGGTGGCCCAGGGGATGCGGTTGACCTATTTCCTGAAGCCTTTCTCCAAGATGCACACGTCCATGCCGGAGGTGAAGTCCCAGGTGATCCTGCTGTCCATCGTGGCGGCGCTCCTGATCCTCATCAGCCTGCTGAACTACATTCTCATCGTGATCTCGTCCATGGTGAAACGCTCCAAGGAAGTGGGCGTGCGGAAATGCTATGGCGCGGAGGGCAGGCACATCTATGTCATGCTGACGAAGGAAGCATCTATTCATATCGCGCTCTCGCTGGCATTGGCTGCCGCCATCATCTTCGCCGGCCGCAGCATCATCGAGAACCTGCTGGGCGTGCCGTTCCAGACCCTGCTGGTGTCCCGGAGCATCCTCGCCATCGGCCTCGTTATCCTGTTCGTACTGGTCGTATCGATCGTCGTCCCCGCCGAACTGTACCAGCGGATTCCGGTCGATGCCGCGCTGAAGAACTATACGGAGAACTCCCGGCGCTGGAAGCTGGGCCTACTGGGCGTGCAGGTGCTGATCAATGTGTTCCTGGTGGTGATGATGCTCATCATCGGCAGGCAGTATCAGAAGGTGAACCATAGCAATCCCGGGTATGACTATGAGAATCTGTTCTATATCAATATGTTCGATGGCGACCGCCAGGCGCAGGTCCGGGCCGTTGAGACGCTCCGGAGTCTTCCGGAGGTCTCCGGGGTCGCGGCCAGCTATAACCTGCCTTATGAAGGCTCGAACGGGGACAACATCTATCTCCCGGACGACGAGCGGGAACTCTTCAACGTCGCCGACCAGTACGACTGCTCCGAAGGGTTCTATGACCTGATGGGCATCGAGTTCGTGGACGGCCGGGCGCCGAGGGATTCCACCGAGATGGCCGTGGACGAGAAGTTCGTCGCCCGGATGGCCGATTTCGCCGACTGGTCCGACGGCGCCGTGGGCAAGCAGGTGTACATCACCGGCCATGACCATCCCATCGTCCTCTCCAATGATATGGGCGTGACGCCTTACACCATCTCCGGTGTCTACAAGAGCTATCTGATCGGCAATCTGGTTCAGGTGGACCCGCGTCCCAGCGTCCTTTTCCGCGCCGAGATCGGGTCGATGTCTTCCTGGATGCCGCATATCCTGTTCAAGATTCCCGGTCAGGCCGGGAATGACGGTGGTCGTCATGGCCGACTTGATCGGCCATCTCTTGACAAAGTGCGTGAGGCCTTGGAGCAGGCCCTGGAAGGGAAGGAGATAGACATCATCTCTTACGAGGAACAGATGCGCGCGGCCTACGACGATAGCAAGAAAATGCGCAATACAATGGCGCTGGGAGCCGTTTTCTCTCTGTTGATTGCTTTACTTGGTCTCATCGGCTTCATCCGCGACGAATCCCTCCGTCGCAGCAAAGAAATGGCGGTCCGCAAGATCAACGGTGCCACCACGCAAGATATCCTGGGCGTTTTTGCCAAAGATATCATGATCCTGTCCGCCGTGATGGCAGTTGTCGCCTGCATTGCCGCCTTCTTCGTGGCTCACAAATGGCTGGAGCAGTTTGCCGAAAAGGTGTCGCTGAATCCGTTGTATTTCTTGGGCGGAGCCATCCTGGTGCTGCTGATCGTGTTGGGCGTGGTGGTCCTGAACTGCCTCAGAATCGCCCGGGCCAATCCGGTGGAATCGTTGAAAAATGAATAAGAGATTCCCGGTCAAGCCGGGAATGACGACAGTATGAAAAGTTACCTGAAATTCCTCTCCCGCAACAAGCTGTACACTGCCATCGAGGCGGCGGGACTGATTGTCAGCCTGGCGTTCGTGCTGCTGACCGGGCATTTCGTGTGGCAACAGCGACAGATGACGCGCAACGTGCCGGACTATCAGGATGTCTACACCTTCTACCGCTCTTCCGGCGGACAGTCGGGCATCGGACAGTCCTGGGGCTTCGCCTACCAGGCCCGGGAGAGCGTGCCCGAAGTGGAGCAGGCCGCCATGTTCTGGCGGCCGATGAGCGACGAGTCCACCGTTGAGGTGGCCGGGGTGAAATACCACGTCGGCAGCTTCATGGTGGGCGGGGATTTCTTCGATATCTTCCCGGCCGAGTTCGACTACGGCGGCCCCGAGGTCCTTTCGGATGCTTCCAACGTCATCGTCAGCCGCGCTTTCGCGAACCGCCTGGGAGGCGCGGAGCAGGCCATCGGCCGCGTCATTGACGGCGAGTCGACCATCGCAGCCATCATCCGGGAGACGCCCAATCCCATCTTCGGCGACGTCGATATCATCTCCAGCATCGAGAACCTGACCAATCGCAAGAAATCTCCGTTCATGCTGGACGTGATACCCTTTGTCAAGGTGCGGAAGGGGACCGACCGGACGGCGCTGGAGGTGAAGGCTGACACGCTGGTGGCCCGGTCGTTCGACGTCTTCGGGGCCAGGGACTTCCTGGACGACAGCGGCCTGGTCCGCTATGACGAGATCTGGTTCTCGCCCGCGAACAACCAGTCCCTGCGGCGGGGCAATCCGACCTACACGGGCATCATCCTGCTGGTCACCGTGATCCTGCTGCTGTCGGCGATCTTCAATTATATCAATCTCAACGTGGCTCTTTCCAGCAAACGCGCCCGGGAGATGGCCACGCGCAAGATCCTCGGGGCGGGGGAGCGCTCGCTCATCGGCGCCTACCTGCTGGAGTCGTTCGTCTTCACGGCAGTCAGTTTCATTTTTGCGGCCTTGCTGGCCGAGGCCTTTACGCCCTGGTTCAACCGGATCATCGGCACGGCCTTGCCCGTGCGGGTGCTCTACACCCCGGGCTGGCTGGCCGTCTACGCCTTGTTCATCATCCTGCTGTCGGTGATCCAGGGGCTCCTGCCGGCTTGGCTCGGCACGCGGATGCCGGCCATTGCGGTGGTCAAAGGAGCGTACCGCGCCCGGCACAAGCACGTGTTCAGCAAGGTCTTCATCGTGCTGCAGCAGGTGTTCTCCATCCTCCTGCTGGCCCTCGCCATCGTACTCGGCGTGCAGGTCTCCCATATGGCCCATCGTCCGCTGGGCGTCGATGTAGAGGGGGATTTCTACGTACATCTCGATAACTGGGGCCTGCAGGAACTCTTTGCCAGGCAGGCGGAGTCATTGTCCTGCGTGAGCCGGATCGGCCGCAGCAGCTATTTCCCGGGAATGGCGGAGGATTGGACGGCGGAGGACAAGGACCGGGGCGTCATCAAGATGGCGGTGGTCACTTGCGACAGTACGGCGTTCGACATCTTCGGATTCGACGTCCAGAAACGCTTCGGGGAGCCCGTGGAGGGCACTGTGTGGATCTCCGAAAAGGAGATGACCCGCTTCGGGGTGGATCCCGATACGGAGAATCTGGCTTACCACCACGTGCAGGGCGAGTCCATCGGCGGCATCATCGGCGACTTTGCCGCGAACGACGTGCTGTCCTACGGCTCGGACGTCGGCAGCTATGTGGTCATCACCCCCGCGGAGGATCTGTACGGCCTGCTGATCGAGACGACCGGCGACCGGGCGGAAGCCGAACGGCAGCTGAAGGAACTGTACACGGAGCTCTGCATGAAATACATCGGCATCGAGGATAAGCCCTATATGTTCGGTTTCGTCACGGACATCCTTTCGGATGGCCTGTCCGAGGTCCGCGCGCGGCTCTCGCTGGTCGGGGTGTTCATGCTGCTGAGCTTGCTGCTGTCCGTGCTGGGCCTGACCGCGATGAGCAGCTACTATGCGAACGAAAGCTCGAAGGACATCGCCATCCGCAAGGTCTTCGGCAGCACCGTGCAGGATGAGATCCGCAAGTCGGTCTTTGAATACCTGGCACTGCTGGCGGTCGCGGCCGTCATCGCTGTCCCGATTGCCGTTCGCCTGGCCGCCCGGCTGCTGGAGCCGTATGCTTATCGGATTTCCGGCTACGGTTGGGTGTTTGCGGTTGCCGTGGCCCTTGCGACGCTCATCGCCTTCGCCTCCGTGCTTTGGCAAACCCTCAAGGCCGCCCGGACCAATCCGGCGGAATCGTTGAAAAATGAATAAGAGATTCCCGGTCAAGCCGGGAATGACGACAATATGAAAAGTTACATTAAATTCCTCTCCCGCAACAAGCTCTACACCGCCATCGAGGCGGTGGGGCTCGTCGTGAGCCTGGCGTTCGTGATCATCATCGCCTGCTACACGTGGCAGCAGTTCGCCGTGACCCGGGAAGCGAAGGACTTCAAGCGGCTATATGCACTCACGAGCGGACAGGACTGGATTTCCGCCTGGCCCGGCGAGTTGGCGGCAGTGGCGGACCGTGTCCCGGATGTCGAGGCGGCGGGAAGGATTAATATGTACGGAACTGCGGCCTGGTTCGATGGCGCCCAGTTGCAGGGGAACCCGTCTGTCTATGAGGTCGATCCGGAGATCTTCGAGTTCCTGCCCCAGACCTTCGTTTCCGGGGATGCAAGTGTCTTGCAGGACAGGAATCAGGTGCTGTTGGGCGAGAAGTTCGCAAGGAGGATATCTCCGGATATGGATCCGGTGGGCAAGACCATCACTGTTCGCAATGACACCTGCATCGTCGGGGGCGTCATCCGGGGAAATGAGCGGTCGATCCTGAAAGAAGGAGATATCTATCGTGCTTTCAAGGAGCCCGATGCGCCCTCTACGTCGGAATTCACCATCCCGGTGGACCTGGTGCTGGTCCGTTTCCGGGAAGGGGCCGATCATCAGGCCGTGAGGACGCTCATCGACACGGTCGTGACCCGGGAATTCTCCCGGATGTACTCGACCAACAAGCCGGAGCGTTCCATGACCATGCCGTTCAAGGATCTCTATTTCTATCGTGGGGGGAATGTTACGAAACAGGGCAACTCCTCTCTGGTCTATGCCTTGATTGCCGTCGGAATCCTGCTGCTGGCTTCCGCCCTGTTCAACTACATCAACCTCAACGTGGCTCTGGCCGGCAAACGGGCCAAGGAAATGGCCATCCGCGCCACCCTGGGAGAGTCCGGAAGCCGGATCCGCTGGCGTTATGTCTCGGAGTCCGTCCTGTTCGTTGCCGTCTGCCTGGCGCTGGCTTTCCTGCTGGCCCGGGCGCTGGAGCCTGTCTTCAACCGGTACATGGCCGGAGATATCGGTCTTGAGGTGTCCGCTTCGCCGCTTTATCTGGGCGCTTATGCCTTGCTGGCCATCCTGATCGGCCTGGTCTCCGGACTGATTCCTGCATGGATGACTTCCCGCTACAAGCCGGTTGAAGTCATCAAGGGTGAGCAGCGCCGGCAGACAAAGACGGTCTTGGCCAAAGTCTTCATCATCATCCAGAATGTGATTACCGTTGCACTGATTTCCCTCGTCCTGGTCATGGAACTTCAGTACCATCACCTGGTCAATATGCCGATAGGGGCGGATGTGGATGAACTTTACTTCATCTCCAGCGGAACGGTGGGGAAAGATATCCTGGCGCAAAAGCCTTATGTCGAGAGGATCGGCACCAGCAACGGTTTCCCGAGCCAGGGTCAAATGAATCTTTCCACGGCTGTCGACGGGCAGAAAGTCTTCGTGGGTGTACTCCAATGTGACGAGGAGGCTTTCGACATGTTCGGTTTCGGGATGGTGAAGGATTTCGGAACCCCGAGGATGAACTCCTTGTGGTTCACGGAATCTGCGGCCAAGGTGTTCTCCCTGGATGAAGAGAACCCCAGCCTGCCGGAGGCCTTTGCTTTTTTCTTGGGAAACTCTCATGTCGGAGGAATCATAAAAGATTATGCCGTCAAAGGTCCTTCCGAGGTAGAAGGCAACCAGATCGGCATCGTGTCCATCGAGAATCTGGAGTACAACTCGACGGTCGTCCTGAAGCTGAACCGCTTCGATGACGAAGTCAGAGCCGAACTGAAAGAGATCGGGCGCAGCGAGAGCCTCCGGTTGACGGGGGAGGAAGAATATGGGGAAAAGCGTTATGGATATATCCCGGAATTGATCGAGAAGAGCATGGAGACCACGCGCAACTTCATCAGCCTGATCGAGCTTTTCATGCTTCTGGCGACCCTGATCTCCTTGCTGGGCCTGGTTGCGATGAGCGCCTATTATACCGGGATGCAGACCCGGAACATCGCCATCCGCAAGATCTTCGGTGGTACCGTCACTTCTGAGACGGTGCGTTCGGTGCGCGAATACATGATCTTGGTCGGCATCGCCGTCCTCATCGGCATACCTATTGCTATCTTCCTGTCCGAACGGTACTTGCGCCAGTTCTGGTATCGGATCGACCACTACGGCTGGGTGTTTGTCGCCGGCGCCCTCATCGCCCTGGCCATCTCCTTCCTCGCCGTGCTTTGGCAAACCCTCAAGGCCGCCCGGACCAATCCGGCGGAATCGTTGAAAAATGAATAAGAGATTCCCGGTCAAGCCGGGAATGACGACAGTATGAAAAGTTACATTAAATTCCTCTCCCGCAACAAGCTGTACACCGCCATCGAGGCGGTGGGGCTGGCCGTGAGCCTGGCGTTCGTGATCCTGATCGGGTCGTATGTGTGGCAGCAGTTTTCGGTCACACGGGAGAATCCGGACGGGGACCGTATCTATCTGCCGGGGTTGCCCGGTTGTCCGGGACTTACCTACGGCTTCCCCGGAGTGGTCGCGGAAATACCGGAAATAGAGGAGGTCGCCATGTTGTGCCCGCTCGGTCTCACCTATAAGGAGAGCGAGGTGCTGTACGGTGCAGGCGTGGACCGCAGTTTTTTCGACCTGTTCCCGAACCATCGCTTTGTGGAGGGGAGCGCGGACGTGATCTCCTCTAAGTCCGACGTCATCCTGTCGGAGGCGTTCGCCCGCAGGAACGGCATCTCGGTGGGGGACGATATCACGCTGGGGAAAAGCGAATTCAAGGTAGGGGCCGTCCTGGAAGACCCGGAAGGGACCGTCTTCCGGTATTATGAAGTATATCTGTCCGCAGAACTGTACAAAGACCGTTATGCCCCCTTCGACAATTTCGGCAGTACCATCACTTTCCTGAAGGTGCGTCCGGGGACGGACCGCGGCGTGCTCTATGACAAGCTGGAAGCGCTGTGCAAAGAGGTATATCCGGACATCTACGGACAAAGTTTTTTCGAACGGCTGGATCTGTTCCGCTTTGACGAACTGTTTTTCCGGGACACGGAAAATCTTTTCCGTCATGGCGACCTGCGGACCATCAGGGTGCTGCTGCTGGTGGGACTCCTGCTCCTGCTTTCCGCCATCTTCAACTACGTGAACCTCTCGGTCGCCCTGACGGGAAAAAGGGCGAAGGAAATGGCCGTCAGGCAGTTGTCCGGGGCCTCGAAGGGCCGTATCGTGACGAAATACATGGGCGAGTCCATCCTGTTCACGGCCGTCTGTTTCGGGATGGGACTCCTTCTGGCGGAGGCTTTCTGCCCGATGATGAACAGGCTCCTGAGCGATCCGGACGTTCCGATCCGGATCGCCTGGTCGCCGGGCTATGTCCTTGCCTATGTCGGGATCATCTTCGTGGTGGGCGCCGTCTGCGGTGCCATTCCGGCGGCAATGGCCGGGAAATACAATGCCCTGGATGTGATGAAGGGCGGCTTCCGGCGCAAGACCAAGATGGTGTTCAGCAAAGTTTTCATCGTGATCCAGAACGCCCTGGCGGTCATCCTGATCGCACTGGCCGTCACGATGGAAGCCCAGATGCACAAGACCCGGAATCGGCCGATGCATTGCGATATACAGGACAAGTTCAATCTTTCCTTTATCACAATGGAAGACCAGGCGCCTTTGAAAGATGCCCTGGAGCGCCTCCCGTTCGTGAAACGGATCGGCAAGTGCGCCGGTGTGCCCGGCACCGATCCCGGCGGGCAATACAGCGTCACAAGGGATGGGAGGGACATCCTGTATCGGCTCTACAGGATGGACAGTACGGCCTTCCGGATGTTCGATTTCGAGATTCTGGCGGATTATAATGCTCCGGTATTCAACAGCGTCTGGTTCTCCGACGCGAGTTTCGCGGCCTCGGGTTTCGATGACGGCTATCACGATGTCGGCGTGCTGTCCCAAAGGACGACCGGATGTGACCAGCTGGCGGGAGTCTTCAGGGCTTTCCCGACGAACAGCGCCAACATGGGCGAGGAGGAGTACGCCATCATCTCCGTCGTGCGGCCGGAAGACATCTGGGGCGGCAGTTTCCTGATCGAGACCAGCGGTGACAGGAAAGAGGCGCAGTCGAAGATCATGGAGACCTATGAGGAATACGCCAGGGAACGGGCGGTTTACATGAATTACCCCTCGTGGGTGGATGAAAACATAGCGGAGGCGTGGAAGCCGGCCCGGAACAACATGCGCCTGGTGGAGCTGTTCACGCTGCTGTCCATCGTCATCTCCCTGCTGGGGCTGCTGGCCATGAGCGCTTATTATGCCGATGAGAAGTCCCGCGACATCGCCGTGCGGAAGGTGTTCGGCGGTACGGTGGACACGGAAGCCTGGCGCACGATCCGGGATTATATGGTGCTCGTCGGCATTGCCTGCGTCATCGGCATCCCGATTGCGGTCTATGCCGCCCAGGAATACCTCAAGGACTTCATTTACAGGCTCGAAGGCTATTGGTGGATCTTTGTCGTGGCCGTGCTCCTCTCCGGCCTCATCGCCTTCGTCTCCGTCATCTGGCAGACGCTGAAGGCGGCGAAGACGAACCCTGCCATTGAATTGAAAAAAGAATAAAGAGATTCCCGGTCAAGCCGGGAATGACGAAAATATGAAAAGCTATCTGAAATTTCTATCCCGCAACAAGCTGTACACCGCCATCGAGGCGTTGGGGCTGGCCGTGAGCCTGGCGTTTGTAATCCTGATCGGCAGCTACGTGGTGCAGCAGTACCAGGTTGCGCACGAGTCGCCGGAGTGGAAGCGCACATTTGCGCTGGGCACCGATGAGTTCCTCGGCCTGACTTACTGGGATAAAGAGGAATTGGAGATGAATATCCCGGAGGTGGATGCCATCACGCATATGGCGCTCCTGTGGTCGCCGATCATCCGCGAAGGAGAACAGCTGCTCCAGTGCTCCGGCGTGGAGACCGATGCCGATTTCTTCAGGGTGTTCCCGGAATATCGCCTCCTGGAAGGAAGACTCGAGGATTTCGTGGGAAGGGACGACATCCTCATCAGTGAGTCCCTGGCCAGGAAGATTGCCGATCAGGTCGGCAATGACGGGTACGTGACGGTCGGCAATGACGGGTACGGGATGAGCGGCAATGACGGGTACGGGACGGTCGGCAATGACGCCTCCGTCACTCCCGGCTTGACCGGGAGTCTCATCGGGAAAGTCATCAAGGTCGACGACTCGGACCGGACCGTCAAAGGAATCTTTGCCGATTTTGACGGGACCTTCTTCATGCCCTGCGATGTCATCACGAACATCGAAGACAGCTGGGGTGCGAGTCAAACGGAGTACAAGTTCAACAGCATCGGCAATTATAGCACCTGGTACCATGTGCGTGAAGATGCGGATATCGCCGCCGTACGGGCCAAAGTGAAAGCACTCCTGCACAAGAACTACGATGCTGTCTGGGATCAAGGGCAGGTGGATTCCTGGAAAGCTTTCCGAATGGATGAGGCCTTCTTTGCCACAGGGAAGAGCAACGGACTCACGAGGCACGGCAACGCCCAGATGCTCCGGCTCCTAACGGTGGTCGTACTCCTGCTTTTGTTGTCGGCCATCTTCAATTATGTGAACCTGAGCCTCGCGCTTACAGGCAAACGGGCCAAGGAAATGGCCACCCGGAGGCTTCTGGGTGCCGACAAGACCGGCATCCTCTGGAAATACATCGGAGAGTCCGTGGCTTTCACCGCCGTCTGCTTTGCCGCTGCGCTGCTGTTGGCCGATTTGCTGGCGCCTATGATGAACAGCCTGGTTTCCACAGGCGACCCGGACGAGCTGATGCTGGGCATCGGCGATACCAGTGTAAGGCTTTCCTTTATGATGACGCCCGGGTATATCCTGGCATACATCGCCGGCATTCTCCTGCTGGGCACCGTCTGCGGCCTTCTTCCGGCCATCGTCGCCTCGCGCTTTGAGCCCATCGACGTGATCAAAGGCTCACTCCGGCGCCGTAACAAAATGGTACTGAGCAAGGTGTTCATCGTGGTGCAGAACGTCTTGTCGGTATTCCTGATCGCCCTGGCGATGGTGATGGAGGTTCAGATGCGGCATATGCTCACCCGGCCGATGCACTGCGCCACGGAGAACCTTTTTTACATGGAGTATTCCGCCGAGAATCTGGACCAGATGAAACTTTTCAAGGACAAGGTGGAACAGCTGCCCTTTGTGACAAAAGCGGGTGTCGGGCGCGGTATTCCGGGCATTATCAATATGACGATGAGCGTCAAGGTGGACGAGGAGCACCGCGTGGATATGCCCGTCATCGTCTGCGATTCCACCTATTTCAGACTGCTGGGGCTTGAGGTGGAGGAAGATTTCGGCCATCCGCTGACGCATTCGCTCTGGATGAGCCGCAGTGCCTTCAATGCGACGGCAGTATCGGATACCTCCACGGTATTCCCGCGGAGAATCAATATGAACGGCGCCCAACCGGAGTTTATCGGCGGCGTGGTGACGGATTTTCCCGCCCGGCCGGCCTCGGAGAGTGACCAGAACCCCAATGGCGGCGTCATCGTGACCCGGGCCGAGGAACTGAGATATGCCAACAGCATGCTTATCGGCACTACGGGTGAGGACAAGTCCTATGAGGACCAGATCCGTCAGGCTTACCGGGAATTCCGCCTGGAAACCACCGGCATCGAAGAACCCGCCTGGCGGTATGGGTTTATCAAGGACATCAACCGCATGCAGCTGGCTCCCGTCCAGCGGACCTTGCGCCTGGTGGAACTCTTTGCGGTGCTTGCGGTGCTCATCTCCCTGCTGGGCCTGCTGGCGATGAGTACCTATTTCGCCGATGAAAACACCAGGCAGATCGCTGTGCGCAAAGTCTTCGGCTCCGATGTCTCGCGCGAAACCAGGCGGAATGTCCGCAGCTACATGGTCCTGACCGGTATCGCTTGCCTGATCGGCACTCCGCTGGCCGTCTGGGCCGCCAGGGTCTATCTGGAGCGCTTCGCCTATCGCGTCGGGGATTACGGTTGGGTGTTTGCGGTGGCAGTCATCATCTCCCTTGCCATATCCTTCGGCACTGTCCTCTGGCAGACCCTCAGGGCAGCCCGGACGAATCCGGCGGTGGAATTGAAAAAGGAATAGATCCTTCGCTTCGCTCAGGATGACAAGGGTTGCTCAGGATGACGGGGGCTACGGCCGGAAGGGCTGGCGGGCCGTGAGCGAGCGGCCGAGGGTGAGGGCGTCGGCGTACTCGAGGTCGTCGCCGAAGCCGAGGCCGCGGGCGAGGGTGGTGACCTTCACGCCCTTGTCCTCGATCTGGCGGTAGATGTACAGGGAGGTGGTCTCTCCTTCGACATCGCCCGACAGGGCCAGGATGATTTCGATGTCTCCCGCGTTCAGTTCGCTGCCGCCGGGCAGGTCCATCGCGGCGGCGTCTTCCTCGTGCATCCGCCCGATACGCTCCACCAGCTCCTTGATGTGGATGTCCGAGGGGCCGATGCCGTCGATGGGGGAGATGATGCCGCCCAGGACATGATAGACCCCGCGGTACTGCCCCGTAGCCTCGATGCTCATCACGTCGCGTACGCTCTCCACCACGCAGATGGTGCGGGCGTCGCGCGTGCGGTCCGCGCAGATCGGGCAGGTGTCCGTGTCGGAGACCATCTGGCAGGTGCGGCAGTATTGGACGTCGTCCGCGAGGCGGTTGATGGCTTCCGTGAAATGGTGGATGCTCTCCGCGGGCTGCCCGAGCAGGTGCAGGGCGAGGCGCAGGGCGCTGCGGGAGCCCACGCCGGGCAGGGAACCGATGGCCTCGACGGCCTCCTGGAGGATCTTGGAAGGGTATTTGTCGACAGAATACATTTTTTGCAAATCGAGAATACAAAAGTAGTGAAAATCAGAATAATTTGCTAACTTTGCGCGCCCGAAATCCGGCCTTGCCGGCCGGAGGGACAGAAAATAATGTTTAACTACTAGTTTGTTTTTTAATTACAACATGGAAGAATTAAAGAATGAAGTTCGGATGAACGCGTCCGTCAAGCCCGAGGATTTCGATTGGGATGCCTTCGAGGGCGGAGACGTCTACGGCAGTTCCGACAAGAAAGCCATCGAGGACGCTTACAGCGCCACGCTGTCCAAGGTCGTCGAGAACGAAGTGGTCGAAGGTGAGGTCACCGCGGTCAACAAGCGCGAGGTCGTCGTCACCATCGGCGGCAAGAGCGAGGGTGTCATCCCCGTGTCCGAGTTCCGCTATGATCCCGACATCAAGGTCGGTGACAAGGTGGAGGTCTATGTGGAGTCCGCCGAGGACAAGAAGGGCCAGCTGGTGCTTTCCCACCGCAAAGCCCGCACGCTGAAGTCCTGGGACCGCGTCAACGAGGCCTTCGAGAACGACGAGATCGTCAAGGGCTTTGTCAAGACCCGCACCAAGGGCGGCATGATCGTCGACGTGTTCGGCATCGAGGCCTTCCTGCCGGGCAGCCAGATCGACATCAAGCCGATCCGCGACTACGACCAGTTCGTCGGCCAGAACATCGACTGCAAGATCGTCAAGATCAACCAGGAGTTCCGCAATGTCGTCGTTTCCCACAAGGCGCTCCTCGAGGCCGAGCAGGAAGCCAAGCGCGCCGAGCTCATCAGCAAGCTGGAGAAGGGCCAGATCCTCGAAGGCGTGGTCAAGAACATCACCAACTACGGCGTGTTCGTGGACCTCGGCGGCGTGGACGGTCTCATCCATATCACCGATCTGTCCTGGGGCCGTGTCAACCACCCCGAGGAGGTCGTTTCCCTGGACGAGAAGATCAAGGTCGTCGTCCTCGACTTCAACGAGGCCCAGAAGCGCATCGCGCTCGGTCTCAAGCAGCTCACCCCGCACCCGTGGGACAACCTCGACGCCAACCTCAAAGAGGGCGACAAGGTCAAGGGCAAGGTCATTCTCATCGCTGACTACGGCGCCTTCATCGAGATCGAGCCGGGTGTGGAGGGTCTGGTCCACGTGTCCGAGATGTCCTGGTCCCCGAGGCTGCACTCCGCGCAGGAGTTCCTGAAAGTCGGCGACGAGGTGGAGGCCCAGGTGCTTTCCATCGACCGCGACGCCCGCAAGATTTCCCTCGGTCTGAAGCAGCTCATGCCGAACCCTTGGGAGAGCATCCGCGAGAAGTATCCCGTCGGCAGCAAGCAGAAGGCCACGGTCCGCAACATCACCAACTTCGGCGTGTTCGCCGAGCTGGAGGACGGTGTGGAGGGCCTCGTGCACATCAGCGACCTGAGCTGGAACAAGATCAAGCACCCCTCCGAGGTGGTCGCCCCCGGCGACGTGATCGACGTCCAGATCCTCGACTTCGACGAGCAGAACCACAAGCTGAGCCTCGGCCACAAGCAGCTTGTCCCGAACCCTTGGGATGAGATCGAGGCCAAGTTCCCGGTCGGTTCCACCGTCGAGGGTACCGTCGCTTCCACGACCGACAAGGGTGCCAACATCACCCTGGACGGCGAGGCTGAGGGCTTTGCCTTCACCCGCGAGCTCGTCAAGGAAGACGGCAAGCAGGCCGTCGCCGGCGAGACCCTTCCGTTCAAGGTGGTCGAACTCCGTCGCTCCACCCGCCGCATCCTCCTCAGCCACCTGCGCACCTACCAGGAGGTGAAGGAGCGTGCCGCCGCGAGCGAGGCCGAAAGCACCAAGAAGGCTGTCAAGAAGGTCAACGCCAACGTCGAGAAGACCACCCTCGGTGACATCGACGCCCTGGCTGCCCTGAAGGAGAAACTCGAGAAAGGCGAGTAAGATCCGATGAACTTCACTCTCACGATAATGGGCACGGCTTCGGCCATGCCCATTTCTGATAGGAATCCGAGCGCCCAGGCACTTGCCGTGCATGGGCGCTTGTTCCTCTTGGATTGCGGGGAAGGCACGCAGCAGCAGATGCGGCGCGCCCATCTCTCGTTCCTGAAAGTGGAGGCCATCTTCATCACGCACATCCACGGCGACCACCTGTTCGGCCTGTTCGGCCTGCTGAACACGATGACGATGTACGGGCGCACGGCCCCCCTCGACATTTACGGCCCGCAGGCGCTGGGCTCCGTGCTCAATTTCTACAAGAGCTTCTTCGGGGAGTGGGACTGCTTCGAGATCCGCTTCACGGCCGTGGACTGCAAGGAGCCGACGCTCATCCACACTTCCAAGCACGTGCAGGTGAGCGCGTTCCCGCTCAGGCACAAGATCGAGTGCTACGGCTACCGCTTCGACGAGATCGTGACGGAGCGCCACTGGAAAGAGAATCCCGCGTATCATCCCAAGTCCTATGCGTATTGCTCGGACACCGTGCCCTTCCCGGAAGAAGCGGGCTGGGTGAGGGGAGTGGACCTCCTCTATCATGAAGCCACCTATCCGCGCGACATGGCGGACCGGGCGGTCGACCACTGGCACTCCACCTCGGAGCAGGCGGCGCAGTGCGCTCGCGACGCGGGGGTGGGCCGCCTGGTGATCGGACATTATTCCTCGCGCATCACCGATTTCGACGCCCTTCTGCAGGAGTGCCGGGACGTGTTTCCGGACACGACGGCCGCGCAGGATGGCGATGTCATCGATTTTTAGTATATTAGCACGTAATTTCTACGTCTGATGAAACGTTTGCCGATCCTCCTTGTCGCGGCGGCCGCGCCTGTCCTGTGCGCCGGCCAGAACCCGCAGTTCGACTATATCGAGAAGTATTCCCCCCTCGCCGTCGCCGAGATGCAGCGCACCGGCGTGCCGGCCAGCATCACGCTGGCGCAGGCGCTCGTGGAGTCCGGGGCCGGGCGGTCCGAGCTGGCCGTCCATGCCAACAATCATTTCGGGCTCAAATGCCACGAGGAGTGGGATGGGGATACGTATTACAAGGACGACGACAAGGCCCAGGAGTGCTTCCGCGCCTTTGCGAGCGTGGAGGATTCCTACCGTTCGCATTCCGATTTCCTGCGCGGCAGGGAGCGCTACCAGAGCCTGTTTTCCCTGGATCCGACCGACTACAAGGCCTGGGCGAAGGGACTCCGGCAGGCCGGATACGCCACGGACCGCCGCTATGCCGACAAGCTGGTCACCCTCATCGAGGATTTCCAGCTCTACCGTTTCGACGAGCAGTCGCTGGCGGAGGCGGAGCCGGATCCCGGCGTGCCGGAGCTGCCGCAGATGGCCCGCGCCGACGTGCGCCGCATCCCCGTCGCTTCGGAGTCGCTGACGTTCCCCATGTCCCGCAAGGTCCTCCGGCGCAACGGCGTCCCGTACGTGGTCTCCATCGAAGGGGACACCTACAGTTCCCTCGCTGCGGCTTATGGCTTGACATTCAAGCAGATCCTTCGTTTCAACGACCTGTCCTACGAGCAGGACCTGGAGCCGGACTCCATCGTGTACATCGCCCGCAAGAAGCCGCAGGCGGAGCTCGGCTGGCCGCGCTACGAAGTGGATGCCGACGGCCTTACGCTCTGGGACCTCTCCCAGATGTTCGGGGTGCAGCTCCAGAAGCTGCGCATGTACAACAGCTACCGGGGCGACGGTCCCGCCCGGGCGGGCGAGACCATCATCCTTCGCAAACTGTAGATCCCTCGACTGCGCTCGGGATGACAACCTGACGGTTAACCGACGTACTCGGACGGGGGGACGCCGAACTGTTTCTTGAAGGATGTGGAGAAGTGTGACAGGGTGTTGAAGCCCGTCATGTAGGCGATCTCCGACATGTTGTATTTTCCCTCTTTGAGCAGGTCTGCGGCGCGGTTGAGCTTGTAGCGCTTGAAGAACACGCCCGGGTTTTCACCTGTGAGGCCCTTCACCTTGTAGTAGAATTTGGTCCGGGAGATGCGCATCATTTCCGTCATGCGGGTGATGTCCAGCTCCTGGTTGGCCAGCTCCTTGTCCATCAGTTCGTAAAGTTCCTTCATGAAGGCGCTGTCGCGCGGTGAGAGCGCCTCCGGCTCGATGTCTTCCGTGCTGGTCACGGAGCCGAGGCGCCGGCGGAGCTTGTCGCGGTTCTCCAGCAGGGACTTCACCAGGGCCAGCAGGTAGGACGGGTTGAAAGGTTTGGTGACATAGGCGTCCGCGCCCTTGTCCAGGCCCTGGACCTGGCTCTCCACGGCCACCTTGGCCGTGACGAGGATCACGGGGATATGGCTGAGCTGGAGGTTGCCTTTGATGGCCTCGCAGAGCTCGTAACCGCTGCGGCCGGGCATGACGACGTCGCTGATCACCAGGTCCGGGGCCTCCTCTTCGAGCGCCTTCAGCGCGGAATCTGCGTCGAAATGGACGATGACGTTGTAGTATGGCGACAGGAGCACCTTGACGTAGTTGGCTACGTCGATGTCGTCGTCCACGACCACGACGCGGCGCTTCTCGCCCGAGTCGTCCGTGGCCGGCTGGCTGTCCGCGACCTCCGGCAGCGGGAGTTGCTGGCGCAGCGGATCCTCGGCGGTGCGCTCGTCTTCCGAGTAGGAGGAGGCGCTGACGGGAAGGATGAACGTGAACTCCGCGCCGCCGCCGTCGCGGTTGCGGGCATGGATGTAGCCGTGGTGGAGCTCCGCGAGGGCGCGGGAATAGAAGAGCCCGATGCCGGTGCCTGCGGAGTCGCCCCGGCCGGCCTGGTTGAAGCGCTCGAAGATCTTCTCCAGCTGGTCCTCCGGGATGCCGCGGCCGGTGTCGGAGACACGGATCTGGGCGTACTGCATGTCGGTGTCGGCGTCTGTGAGCGGGAAGTCGACGGCGACCTCCTCGCGGGGGAGGACGTCGAACGAGAGCGCGACCTTGCCGCCCGGCGGCGTGAATTTCAATGCATTGGACAGCAGATTCATGGTGATCTTGGTCACCTTGTCGGCGTCCCGCCACATCGAGAAACTGTCTTCCAGGCCATGGGTGTTGAACTCGATGCCCTTGGATTCGGCGTTGAAGCGGAACAGGTCGGCGGTGTCGCTGAGCGGCGCTACGATGTCGCCTTCGGCCACCTTGAGCTGGAGCTTCTTGTCCCCGATCCGGTTGAAGTCGAGCAGCTGGCCCACCAGCGAGAGCATCCAGGCGGTATTGCGCTGCACGATGCCGACGAGCTGGCGGTCCTGTCCGTGGATGTCCGGCGATGCGGCAAGCTGTTCGGCAGGCCCGGCGATCATCGTGAGGGGGGTGCGGAACTCGTGCGCCACGTTGGCGAAATAATTCATCTGCGCATGGTTGAGGCGTTGTTCGGCTTCCTTCTCCTGCTCGGCGCGCTCCTGTTCGCGGCGCACTTCGCGGATGTGCTTGGCCGCCTGCTTGCGGACGCGGTGGATGCGGCGATAGAGCGTCCAGAGGAAGAAGACGAATCCGAAGGCGGCGAGCCAGAAGAGCAGGCGGGCCCACCAGGTGCGGTACCAGGGCGGGAAGACCCGGACGCTGAGCGACTGCTCGGAGGGAGGGTCGTTCTGGACCATGACGCGGAAGCGGTAGCGCCCGGGCGGGAGATTGGCGTAGTTCGCCTCGTTGACCGTGCCGGATTCGATCCAGTAGCGGTCGAATCCTTCCATCATATAGGCATAGCGCGGGCGCGTGTGCTCGCTGTAGTCCAGGGCGGCGAAGGAGATGCTGAAGCCGTTCTGGTCATTGCGGATGTTGACCTGCGGCTGGCGGATGAGCTCCCGGTCGATGGGTCCGTCCGGAGAAGGAACGATCAGGTGGTTGTGGATCTTGAGGTCTTCGAAGACCAGCGGGAAACTGCGCTTGAACTGGAGGTCCAGGGGATTGAAGAAGGTCAGGCCGTGCGTGCCGCCGAACACGAGCGTGCCGTCGCTGAGGCGGCAGGAGCTGCGGTCGCAGAACTGGTTGCCGCCGGTGCCGTCGCTTTCGAAATAGCTGACGAAGGCGTCGACCGTGCGGTCGTAGCGGCACAGGCCATTCATCGTGCTGACCCACAGGTTGCCCTGGAGGTCTTCCTGGATGGAGCAAATGTCCTGGCAGGGCGTGCCGGGCACCCGGATGGTCTGCCGCTCCTTCTGGGAGTAACGGAACAGGCCGCCGCCCATCGTGCCGAGCCAGACGTCGCCGGCGCTGTCCAGGAACATGCAGGAAGGGTTCGGGATAAAGCCATGTTTCCATTCCGCGTCCGGCGTCTTGATGAACTGGGCTTCCGCCGTGTTGGTGAAGACCTCGCACATGGGATTCCCGCTGGAAGCGACCAGCATCCGGCCCGGGGTCACCTGGAGCAGGGCGGGAACGAAAGTCCAGCCAACGTTTGGAATGGAAATCCGGTCAATATGACGGGAAGTCTTATCGTAACGGAGCAGCTCACCCGAATAATTGGATATCCAGATGCGTCCCAGATCGTCCTGTGAGACGGTGATGGGGTTGAACTGGTCAATTCGATCGATGACCTTGAGGTCCCGTCCGTCGTAGCGGCAGCGCAGCACCCTGTATTTATCCAGCAGGACAAGCCACAGTTCTCCCTGCGCATCGCAAGTGATGCCGGAGCAGCGGATGTATCCCACTTTGTTGTCCGGCACGAAGCGGTTCAGGTCGATCCGGCGCAGGTCCTTGTCCGCGGGGTCATAGACATACAGGCCGTCGTTGCGGGTGCTGATCCAGAGCCGTCCTTCCCGGTCCGCACACAAGGCGATGACCGATTTGCGGCTGAAGAAATCCGTAAGGTAGCGGTTGTTGTTGAAGCCATCCTTGGAGGCGTAGGAGACGCTGTAGCCCTGGTCGGTGGAGCCGAACCAGAGATTGCCCCGGCTGTCGCGGAACAAGGTGAGGTATTCGAAGTTCGGGACGTCATAGGGGAAGCCCGGGTCGGACTGGTGGAGAAGGCGGCCGGTGGACTGGTTGAAGCAGAACAACCCGTCCGTGATGGTATGCAGGAGCAGGTCCGGTCCGTTGGCGAAAAGGATGTCGATGTCGCCCTGCATGAGCCGCCGCTCCCGCCGGATGGCTTCCGGGATGTCCAGCCAGTCCTCGGAGCGCGGGTCGAAAATGCTGAGGGCGCCCATGCCGGAGATCCAGATCTCGCCGGTCGTGGCCATGGTGAAGTGGTAGGCCAGATGCCGGGTGCGCCAGGAAGCGATGAGGTGGAAGTCGGAGGGGTCGTAGCAGCGGAGTTCGGACAGGTTGGCCAGGGTCCAGATCCGTCCGTCCTGCCCGACAAGTGAACTGAAGCCGAAATCGCGGACAGCCGGACGGATACAGTCGGCTTCCGCATCGTAGCGGAGCAGCAGCCCGCCGTTGTTGAAAAGCATCTGGCCGTCGCGGGTTTCCAGGATCTCGGTGACGTTCTTGTTGTCTCCGAGCGTCCGTACGTGCCGGAAGCGGCCGTTGTCCATGCGGACGGCCACGCCGAAGGGGGTGCCGACCCAGAGGCGGCCGGTGGCGCTGCTGTGCAGGGCCGAGATCTGGTTGTCCGGCAGGCCGAGGGTGTCGTCCGAACGGAAGTACTGGTGGTACTCGTGGATGCTGTATTTGTTGAGACCGCGGGAGGTGCCGATCCAGATGTGGCCGTCGGCATCTTCGGCGAAAGCGTTGACCCGCTGGTTGGACAGGCGCTCCGCCACCTGGATGACGCACTCGCCGCCGGAAGGGGCGGGGGAGGCGACGGGACGGGAACATGCGGCCAGCGGGACCGCGAGCAGGAAACAGAATCCAAGGTGTTTTCTCATATGCGATGATTATTATGTCAAATATACTGTTTTTGGAAAAATAATGAAAAACATTGGACACGGAGTCAAGGGCGATTGTACGGAAAGGAAAACAATCGTGAGCATGCGAAAAAAAAAGTGCGGGATGTTGGGTATTTTTGCATACGTACCAATCCCGCATGACGATGAGAACACGCAATTTCTTCATCCTTCTGTCTGCCGCCTGCCTGGCAGTGTCCGCCTGCGGTCCGAAAGGGACCCGTTCCGAGTGGTGCCTCCACAGCCTCGAGACATCGGCAAAGGTCTCGACGGTCCAGACGGTTTCCGGCCCTGTGGCCGGTTATGTTGAAGACGGAGTCTATACTTATAAGGGAATTCCTTATGCCAAGGCGGAGCGTTTCCAACCGGCGTCCGATCCCGATCCCTGGACGGAGGTGCGCAGCAGCCGCGCCTATGGGCCCACGTGTCCGCAGGGCCTGCGCAGCGGCTGGTACGACGACCTGCAGGCCTTCTCGATGCATTGGGACGACGGCTTCCCAGATGAGGACTGCCTCCGCGTCAACGTGTGGACGGCCGGCATCAATGACGGGCGCAAGCGTCCCGTGATGGTCTGGCTGCACGGCGGCGGCTTCAGCGCCGGCTCCGGCCAGGAACAGATCGGCTACGACGGGGCGAACCTGGCGCGCGACCACGGCGTGGTGGTCGTCTCGCTCAATCACCGCCTCAACGTCCTGGGTTTCCTGGACCTGTCCGGCTTCGGGGCCCGTTATGCCGCCTCCGGCAATCTCGGCATGACCGACATCGTCAAGGCACTGGAGTGGGTGCGTGACAATATATCCGTGTTTGGCGGCGATCCCGACAACGTGACCATCTTCGGACAGTCCGGGGGCGGCGGCAAGGTCTGCACCCTGCTTGCCATGCCTGCGGCGAAAGGCCTGTTCCACAAGGCCGTGGTGGAGAGCGGTTCCATCCTGGAGGCGCTGCCGCAGAAATGGTCCCGCCGCATCGGCGCGGCCACCGTCCGCCACCTGGGCATCAATCCGGCCCGCATCGCCGAGATCGGGACCGTCCCGTATGCGACGCTGCTCGAAGCTTATGACGCCGCCGTGGCGGAGGTGCGCACGGAGGCGGAGCACGAGGGTGAATTGCCGGAGAACCTCCTGAACCAGCTGATATTCGGCACCCGCCCGGTCGTGGACGGTGAGGTCCTGCCCCACCAGCCCGGCTCCGCGGCGGCCATGGCCGTCTCGAAAGACATTCCCGTGATCATCGGCACGACCTACCATGAATTTACGCGCGACCGGGAGGATCCGATCTTCAAGCCCCTGGCGCTCCAGCAGGCGGCCGACCGCACAGCTGCGGGCTGCGCCCCGGTCTATCTGTACCAGTTCACCTGGGAATCCCCGGTGCTGGACGGCGCCCTGGGCAGCACGCACTGCCTGGAGATCCCCTTCGTGTTCGACAACGTGGAGCTGCACCGCACCTTCACGGGCGGCGGTGCGCAGGCGGTCGAACTGGGCCACCGCATCAGCCGGCTCTGGACGAACTTCGCCAAGACGGGCGTCCCTTCGGCCGACGGTATTCCGGCGTGGGAGCCGTATCCGCGTACGATGATCCTGAACGTTGAATCCAAATTGAAATGATGAAACTGAACGGTTTTCTTCAAGCTGCCTGCCTTCTGGCAGGGGTCTTTGTCCTGGGAGCCTGCGGGAAAGCCGAACCCGGAGGCGGAGAGCAGAAAGAGGAGGTGATTCCCGGCACCGTCGAGCGCATTTCGCTCTACAGCGGGGAATACAACCGCCAGCTGGTGGCATCGGTCTGGCTCCCTCCCGGATTCGATGCGACCAAGACCTATCCGTTCCTGTACCTGCTCCACGGCTATGGGGACGATAACGATTCGTGGATCCAGAAGGGGAATGCGTCCATCATCGCCGATAACTATTACCAGGAGCAGGGCGTGCCCATGGTCATCGTCATGCCCAACGGGCTGACGGCTTTCTATCAAGGCCCCTATGAGGATTTCTTCTATGGGACCCTGATGCCGGCGGTGGAGGAAAAGTACCACTGCAACGGCAAGCGTGCCCTTGCCGGCCTGTCCATGGGTGGCTACGGCTCGCTCTATCATGCGCTCAAATATCCGGAGAAATACACGTATTCCTATGCCATGAGCCCCGCCTCCGACTTGAATGCCTTCCAGGGGTTTGCCGTGGCGAACGATCCTTCCGAGTATCCTCCGCTTACCGTGGAATCCGGCACCGAGGATTATACGGTGGGGATCGCGGGGGTGCGGGAACTGGTGGCGATGCTCCAGTCCAGCGGGCTGCGCTGCGAGTTTATCGAACGCCCCGGCGGTCATGACTGGAACTTCTGGCCGGTCTGCCTGAAGAAAGCCCTGGTAAAGGTCGGGGAAAGTTTCAAATAATTGCAGTTCCGCTGCTTTTTTGTTAAATTTGTCCGATAACCAGTCTTTTGATATGAAGAGAATCCTTACCCTTTGCGCTGCATTCCTGCTGGGCGTTTCCGCCCTTGCGCAGCAAGCCCTCCAGGGCGGCCCCTCCACCGAGTCGCCCGTCATCAATCCCGACGGCACCGTGACCTTCCGCTACCGTGCCCCCAAGGCCGTCAAGGTCACCCTCTCCGGCGATTTCCTCCCGGTCCAGAAGATGGAATTCGAGATGAACGGCCAGAAGGTCTCCTTCGAGCAGCCCGGCGTGACCGAGCTCAAGGAGGGCCAGAACGGCGTCTGGGAGTACACCACCCCCTTCAAGGTGGCTCCGGAGCTGTATATGTACTCCTTTACCGTGGACGGCAACCAGGTCCTCGACCTGAGCAACGTCTACGTCAACCGTGACGTCGCCACGCTCACCAGCGTGCTGCTGGTGCCCGAAGAGGGTGCCAGGAGCGACCTGTACGCTATCCACCGCGTCCCCCACGGGACCGTGTCCAAGGTCTGGTACCACAGCGACGCCGCCGGTTTCGACCGCCGCATGACGGTCTATACCCCGGCCGGCTATGAGACGTCCAAGGCCAAATATCCCGTCCTGTACGTGCTGCACGGCATCGGCGGCGACGAGGATGCCTGGGTGACCCAGGGCCGCGCCACGCAGATTCTCGACAACCTCATCGCCCGCGGCCAGGCCAAGCCCATGATCGTGGTCTTCACCAACGGCAACATCTCCGAGGAGGCCGCCCCGCTGGAGAATTCCACGGGCTACACCCGTCCGACGATGTCGCTGCCGCAAACGATGGAGGGCAGCTTCGAGGCCGCGTTCCCCGAGATCGTGAAGTTCATCGACGGCCGCTACCGCACCATCGCGAAGAAGCAGGGACGCGCCATCTGCGGCCTGTCCATGGGCGGTTTCCACACGTTGTACATCACGCTGAACTATCCGGACATGTTCGACTACTCCGGCATGTTCTCCGCCGCGATCGGTACCGGGAGCGAGGAGCGCGCCGCGCACAAGGAGATCTATGCCGACGTCGACGGCAAGCTCGCCGCCTATTTCGCCAAGAAGCCGGCCCTGCTGTGGATCGGCATCGGCAGCACGGATTTCCTCATCCAGGCGAACAACGATTTCCGCAAGAAGCTCGACGCGGCCGGATATCCCTACGAGTACATGGAGACCGACGGCGGCCACATCTGGAAGAACTGGCGGATCTATCTCAGCGAGTTCGTACCGAAACTCTTCAAATAAAAAAGAAATCCCGGGGCGCCGCCCCGGGATTTCTTTTCCTACCGTGCCATCATCGGCCCCATGGCCGAGGCGACCTTGTCGGCGTCGTCCAGCCGGAAGACCATGTAGTTCTGGTCATTCTGGGTGAAGGGCCGCCAGGCGCCGGCGCCCTTGCCGTTCGGATTGCCGTATGCGGCGAAGTTGGTCCAGCAGCCGATCATCTGCTCGGCGAGCGCGTAGTCGCCTTCGGTGAAAGGCCGCCAGCAGAAGCGCAGCGACTTGAACATGTACCAGAGCTCCGAGGAGTGGAAGGCGCCCTGGAGCACACCCTCGCGTCCGTCCGTCGGCAGGCGGCGGGCGAACTGGTAGGCGTAGGCCGGGGTGCCGGCCTGTTCGCGCAGCAGGCAGAAGCGGTCGATGCCGTTGCCCAGCGCGCCCATGTCGTCCAGGGTGCAGCCGATCATGTAGGGCACGTCGGCGATGCGGCCGGCCTTGGCGGCTTCGTTGAAGGTCTCAGGATAGGCCCAGCCGTCCACGACCGGGGATGTCCCGGCGCGCAGGAACTGGTGCGTCTCCTGCATGTAGCGCGTGCTCAGCGACATGATGTCCTGCGGACTCGCGGCGCGCATTTTCTCGAGGGTGTCATAACCGGCCCAGTCCATGAGGGTCTTGCCGGCAGCCTCGCTGTCCTTCAGCGGGGAGCCGCCCAGCGCCGGGCGGTCGGTGACGCCGCCACCGCTCTGGATGATCGCGCCGGCGATCAGGTCCCTGGACAGGGGAGAGGTCACGAGCGTCTGCACGCTCATGGCGCCCGCGCTCTGGCCCATGATGGTGATGCGGTCGGGGTCTCCGCCGAACTGGGCGATGTTGGCCTTGACCCACTTCAGGGCGGCGATCTGGTCGAGCATGCCGTAGTTGCCGGACACGCCGTGCGGGCTCTCGGCGGAGAGGGCGGGATGGGTGAAGAAGCCGAGTACGCCGAGGCGGTAGTTGAAGGTCACGAGCACGCCGCCGTGGGCGGCCCACTCCTCGCCGTCCATCTCGGGCTCGAAGCCCCAGCCGGCGGTGTAGCCGCCGCCGTGGATCCACAGGGTCACGGGGAGTTTCTTGCCGGGCTGCCCCGCAGCCGGGGTCCAGACATTCAGGTACAGGCAGTCCTCGCTGAATTCGGGATCGCCGTCAAAGAAGAACTCGGGGGTGTAGCCGCCCGGCGTGTGGTTGGCCTGCCAGGCGGGAGCGCCCCAGGAATCGGCCACCTTCACGCCTTCCCAGGGGACGACGGGCTGGGGCTCTTTCCAGCGGAGTTCGCCCACGGGCGGAGCAGCGAAGGGGATGCCCCGGTACACGGTCACGCCCGGGGTCTCGGTGACGACGCCCCGGACCTGTCCGCCCTCGATGGTGAGGACGGGATTCCCGGGGGCGCAGGCGGCGAGCAGCAGGGCCGCAGCGCAGGCGAAGAGGATTCTTTTCATATGGGCGCTATTTCTTGAAAAGCCTCGGGGCGAGATCCTGCAGGTCCGCCCGCCAGGTGTACCAGGTATGGCCGGCCTGGGCGTTCTCCTTGTACTCGTACCTGAGCCCGGAGGCGTCGACCTCCTTGAGGGTGTTCTGCAGGTTCTGGTAGGCGATGTCGGCGGGACCGCCCTGCGAGAAGACCATGAGTTTGAAGCTCTTGTTCATCTTCGCGGCGTTGTCGTACAGGCCCAGGCGGGCCGCTTCTGCCTTGGGATCCGCCCCGGGAGCGAAGGAGGCGCTCATGACCCAGACCCAGGAGAACATGTCGTAGTGCGGGAAGGCGACTTCCATCGTCTCCATGCCGCCCATGGACAGGCCGGCGATGGCGCGGCTGTCCTTGTCGGTCCTGACGGCGTAGTTGGCCTCGACGAAGGGGATGATGTCGGTGACCATGTCCTCGGCGAAGGGCGGGACTTCGTTGGGCACGCCCGTAATCGTGCCGTTCGGCATGACCACGATCATCGGGACCATCCTGCCCTCGGCGAGCAGGTTGTCCAGGATCCAGCCGGCTGCGCCCACGCCGGGCCAGGAGGCGTCGTTGTCACCGCCGCCGTGGATGAGGTAGAGCACAGGGAGTTTCTTCTTGGAGGTCTCATATCCCGGCGGGGTCCATACATGCATGCGGCGCATCTGCCCGAGGGTGCGGCTGTAGTAGAAACGCTGGGCCACGGCCCCGTGCGGGACGTCCCTGACATAGCTGTCGCCGACGGTCAGGAGCGCGGAGGTCTCGCCCGCCTGCGGGCTCTTGGGGTCCTGGACGGAGATGCCGTCCACGATGAAATGATAGCGGTACACGCCGCTGTCCATGCCCTCGCAGACACCCTTCCAGACGCCGTCCGGAGTCTCGCGGAAAATGATGGGCTTGCCCCACGGCAGGTCGCCCGCCACGGACACGGTGCGGGCCTTGGGGGCGTAGATCTGGAAGATGACGCGGTTGCCGTCGACGACGGTCGAGCGCAGGGTGTCGGCCGGGGTGCGGCGGCCCCAGCCCTGGGCGGATGCCGGCGCGGTGCAAACGCACGCGAGCATCAGAAGGAAAAGTATTTTTTTCATCTCGGAGGAAATAAAATTTCTATCTTTTTAACAAAGATAGGAATCCTGGCCCAAAAAGGTTTGTCCCGATCGTTTATTGTTTGTCTTTGCGTTCGAAATTGTTTTTTGAAAACAGGTTTTTTCCTACATTAGAATACTTTTATAGATGAGCACGATGAAGAAAGGCTTTATTCTTTCCCTGCTGGCAGCCATGTTGCTGTGCCCCGGATGCGACAAGGCACCCGGTCCGGAGGAAACGGTCCCGGAGATCATGACGGCTTCCCCCACCGTGCTGAAGGAGCAGACGCTCGCCAGCGAGGCGATGAATATGACGGTCAGGTACAGCGTGTGGCTGCCTCCGACATACGACGAGACCAAGTCCTATCCCATTCTGTACCTGTTGCACGGTGCGGAGAGCGATTATCCCGCATACAACATGTATGATGCCACCAATGCCCACAGGGCCTGGCTGGAAAAAGGCAACCTGACCCGCATAGCCACAGAATATGTCCGCGACGGTGGCGAACTTTTTGTGATCGTCAGCCCGAACGGTTGCCCGGGCGGGCAGAACGCCTTCTACAGGGACAAGTTCTGGGGCGGAACCTACATGTATGAGACCTTTTTCCTGGAAGAGTTCATCCCGCATGTCGAGAACAAGTACCACGGCAACGGCAAACGGGCCATCGCCGGCCTGTCGATGGGCGGATACGGGACCCTGTACCACTGCTTCCTCCATCCTGAGATGTGGACCTATGCCTACGCGATGTCCCCGGCCGTATCGGACGACATCGTGGGAAATGCCGATCCCGCTCATCTGCCCGGAATCACGATTGAAATGGGCTCAGGAGATACGACGGTATCTCCCCAATCCGTGGAGGATTTTCATAATCTGTTGGAACAGAAGAAGATAACGCACGAATATATCTCCCGTTCCGGCGGCCATACATGGTCTTTCTGGCAGGGCTGCCTGCCCAAGGCCCTGAAGAAAGCAGGAGCCTCTTTTAAATAGTTTATTATTTCAATCCTATACCTGTTATGCTCAAACCTTTAACCTTTCTCACCGGACTTGCCCTGCTGCTCGCAGCCTGCGCCGGCCCCAAGAGCCCCCAGGACCGACTGACGGTCCATGACAAGCAGATTGACAAGATCATCGCCCAGATGACCCTCGAGGAGAAGGTCAACATGCTCCACAGCAAGACGAACATGTCGTCGGCCGGCGTGGAGCGCCTCGGCATCGCCGACATGCACTATGCGGACGGCCCCTTCGGCATCCGCGAGGAGGGCGTGCCCAACGGCTTCACGCCCGCGGGCTGGAAGCTCGACTCCGCCACCTTCTTCCCGACCGGCTCCGCCCTGGCGGCGACCTGGTCCGAGGAGCTGGCGTATAAGTACGGCACCGGCATGGGCATCGAAGCCCGCCTGCGCGGCAAGGACGTCATCCTCGGCCCGGCCGTGAACATCCAGCGCCTGCCGGTCGGCGGCCGCACCTACGAGTACCTCAGCGAGGATCCGATCCTGAGCGCCGCCCTGTCGCTGTACTACACCAAGGGCGTGCAGGACCAGGGCACCGCGGTCTGCATCAAGCACTTCGCCGTCAACAACCAGGAGACCAACCGCGGCAGCGTGGACGCCCAGGTGGACGAGCGGACGCTCCGTGAGATCTACCTCAAGCCCTTCGAGCGCGCCGTCGTCGAGGGCGGTGCCATGAGCGTGATGCCGGCCTACAACAAGGTCAACGGCGACTACTGCTCCGAGAACGAGCACCTGCTCAACGAGATCCTCCGCGGCGAGTGGGGCTTCAAGGGCTTCACCGTCTCCGACTGGGGCGGCACCCACAGCACGATGGGCGCCATGCTCCACGGGCTCAACGTCCAGATGACGGGCAGCAACTACCTCGGCCAGCCGGTCATCGACTCCATCGCCACGGGCGCCCTCACCGAGAACCTCGTGGACGAGAAGGTCAGGCAGATCCTCCGCGTCCGCTACGCCGTCGAGGCCATCCCGGACGACGTGGCCAACACGAAGATGACCTCCCAGCCGGAGTGTCAGGACATCGCGAAGCAGGTGGCCGAGAAGTCCATCGTCCTGCTGAAAAACGAGGGTGGCGTGCTGCCGCTCAAGGGCAATGTGAAGAAGATCGCCGTCATCGGCCAGAACGCCGTCCTGAAGACCCAGTCCGGCGGCATGGGCGCCGGCGTCAAGGCCCTTTACGAGATCACCCCGCTCCAGGGCATCCAGAAGCGCGCTGGCGCCGGTATCCAGGTCAGCTACGCCCCCGGCTACAAGAACTTCCCGGGCCGCCGCTGGGGTCCCGCCCCCGCAACGCCCGACCCGCTCGTGGCGGCCGCCATTGACGAGCCGGCCGACAAGAAGCTGCTCGCCGAGGCCGTCAAGCTGGCGAAGGAAGCCGACGTCGTGATCTTCTTCGGCGGCACCAACAAGAGCATCGAGACCGAAGGCAGCGACCGTGCCAACATCGACCTGCCGACCGGCCAGAACGAGGTGGTCAAAGCCCTCTACGAGGCCAACAAGAACCTGGTGACCGTGCTCATCAGCGGCGGTCCCACCGACCTGCGCGAACTCGAGCCCGTCAGCCCGGCCATCGTCCAGGGCTGGTGGAACGGCACCGAGGGCGGCACCGCCCTCGCCGAGGTCCTCTTCGGCGACATCGCCCCGTCCGGCAAGCTCCCGTTCACCTTCCCGATGAAGCTCGAGGACAGCCCGGCCTTCGCGATGGGCAACTTCCCGGACAAGACCCAGGGCGGCGACCTCTTCACGCTAATGTACCGCGCCGACGCGACGCAGCTGTCCCGCGAGGAGCGCCAGAAGCTGATGGACGCCATGCCCAAGCCGACCGCCAAGTACACGGAAGGCCAGCTCGTGGGCTACCGCTGGTTCGATACCAAGAAGGTCAAGCCGATGTACGCCTTCGGCCACGGCCTGTCCTATGTGACCTTCGGCTACGGCCAGATGGCCGCCAGCGCCGGCAAGGACGCCGTCAAGGTCACCTTCGAGCTGACCAACGAGGGCGCCATGCCCGCCGACGAGGTGGTCCAGCTCTATGTCAAGCGCATCGGCAGCAAGGTCGAGTGGCCGGAGAAGGAGCTCAAGGCTTTCTCCCGCGTGAGCCTCGCGGCCGGCGAGACGAAGACCGTCACGCTGGAGATTCCGATGAAGGACCTTCGCTACTGGAACGTCGAGGCGAATGCCTGGGAGCTCGAGCACGGCCGCATCCAGCTCCTGCTCGGCTCCGCTTCCGACGACATCCGCAAGCAGGCGGAAGTCACCATCTAGCCTCCGCTGCAATAAGGGAAGAAGGTCTGCCGCGTGCGGGCCTTCTTTCCGTTATGTGTTGGAACAAAAATTGTTATATTTGCTGTCAAATGCGATTGAATATGAGAAAAGTACTGTGCCTGCTCGTCTCCCTGTTGTGCGGAGCGGCATTTCTCCTCCCTGCGCAGGAGGGCAACGGCGGCCTCCCGAAGGACGTTTTCTACCTGATGCCCGACATGGCCTCCGGCTCCGTGCAGTTCCGCGGCCAGCCACCGGCAACGGGCAAATTCAATATCTGCGCGGTCGACAACACCATCCGCTACCTTGACAAGGACGGGACGGAACTGATGGTCGAGATCGACGACGACATGACGCGCGTCGTGATCGGCGGGGTCACCTTCGTGCCTTACGACGGGGCCTTCCTGCGCCTGTATCCGATGTCCGGCGACGTCTCGGCGGCCATCAAGCGCAATGTCTTGCTGCTGACGGACAGCAAGACCTCCGGCTACGGCATGGAGAGTCAGACCACGGCCGTGAGCACCATCATGGGCATGCAGGACGGCTCGAAGTATTATCTGTTCGAGGACAACAAGGATGTCCCGTACCGCATGAGCGAGACGATCTTCCTGTACAAGGGCGACTCGGTCCTGACCCTGACCAAGAAGAATTTCCAGAAGTGCTTCCCGGACAGCAAGGACGCCATCGACGCCTGGTTCTCCCAGCACAAGAAGATGGACAACAGCAATGTCGAAGCCGTCATGGCCCTCTGCCGCGAGTGGGCGGGCCAATAGGGTGTGTGTGATGCAAAAAGGGCTGGCCCGACGGGCCAGCCCTTTTTGCATATGAACCACGCTATTTGAACAGCAACTGGGCGAAGGTGTTGAGGTAGAGCCTCCAGTTCTTCCACACGTGGGCGTCGTCGCTCACGTAGAGGGTGTGCTCCATGCCGAGGTCGGTCAGGTGCTTGTCGAGGATCAGGGAGCCGTTGTAGGCGCCGGTGTCCTCCTTGCCGACACCGATCCAGTAGAGCTTGTAGCCGGCTTTCTTGATGCCCTGGAGCTGGGCGTCCAGCTCTTCGCTCTCGCGGATGCCGCAGCTGAGCGGGCAGATGTAGCCGAACACGCCCGGATAGTTGAGGGTCGCGGCGGTGGTGTGTCCGCCGCCCATGGACAGGCCGGAGATGGCGCGGCTGTCAGCCTTGGGGATGGCGCGGTATTCCTTCTCGATGAACGGGATGATCTCCTTGACGAGGCTGTTGACATAGGCGTTCTGGCCCTCGGCCTTGCCGTCGTTGGGGAGCTTGAGGGTCTGGGCGGCACGCTGGTTGGGGTTGCCGTTCGGCATGACCACGATCATCGGCTTCGCCAGGCCCTTCGCGATCAGGTTGTCCAGGATCTGGACGGCGCGGCCCATCGAAGGCCATGCCTCCTCGTCGCCGCCGCCACCGTGCAGGAGGTACAGCACCGGATATTTCTGCTTGGTGTTCTTCTCGTAGCCGTACGGGGTGTAGACGGCCATGCGGCGGGGGATGCCGAGCAGCTGGCTGTCATACCAGCGGTAGGTGAGGGTGCCGTGCTGGTCCTTGGCCTCGTAGTAGTTCTCGCTGCGGGGTCCGGGGATGAAGAGCATGTTGAGGTAGCGGTTGCCGTCGCGCTGCACCTGGTTGTTCAGCGGGTCGTTGACGGACACGCCGTCCACGATGAAGTTGTAGGTGTAGATCTCCGGCTCCGGAGCGTCGATGGTCAGCTCCCAGACGCCGTTCGGGCCCTTCTGCATTTCTTCGGTGCCCGTCCACGGGTTGGCCATCCAGTTGCCGGACAGCTGCACGCGGGTGGCGTAGTTGGCGTTCAGGCGGAAGGTGACCTTGCCGTCCTTGACCTCGGGGGAGACGATCTGCTGGCCTTGGCCCTGACGGGCGAAGTTGGCCAGTTCCTGGGCGTTCGCGCCGACGGCGATGGCCGCAGCCGCGATGATGGTGAGTATACGTTTCATGATGTTATGAATTAAGAGGGTTAGAGTCTGACGTTCTTTTTGAGGCGGATGTCGGCGGAGGAGGCGCCGATCTGGATCCTGGCGCTCCTGCCCTTGAAGGCAAAGGCATGCTGCGTCTCGTCCCAGAGCTTCAGGTCGTCCGCGGGGACGCGGATTTCGACCTCCCTGGTCTCGCCGGCCTTGACGGCGACGCGTTCGAAGCCGCGCAGGCGCCTGACGGCGTCGTCACCCTTGAAGGTGGCGTAGAGCTGGACGACCTCTTCGCCGTCGCGCCCTCCGGTGTTCTGCAGTTTGAAGCGGAACACGAAATCGTCACCGTCGCGGGAGGCCTTCAGGCCGGAATACTTGAAGCTGGTGTAGCTCAGGCCGAATCCGAAGGGGAAGATGGGCTTCGCCTTGGCGTACATGTAGGTGCGGCCGTGGCGGATGTCATAGTCCAGCAGGTTCGGCAGGTCGAGGATGTCACCGACCCAGGTCTGGTTGGTGCGGCCGGCGGGGTTGTAGTCGCCGAAGAGCACATCCGCGAGGCCGTTGCCGAGCTCCTGGCTGCACTGGGTGAGATGTACGATGCCGGGAACGTTCTCGGCCGTCCAGTTGATGGCGAAGGGGAAGCTGCTGATCAGGGCGACCACCGTGTTGTGGTTGGCCTGCCAGATCACCTTGATGAGGTCCTCGGTCTCGAGCTTGAGGCTGCGGCGGTCCAGGGCCTCGCGGCCGTCACCGGCGATGGTGCCCATCGCCCAGGGGGCCTGGATGGACTGGGCGCCCCAGTCCGGGCTGGTGGCGGGGTGGTTGCCCACGCAGACGATGCAGATGTCAGCCCACCTGGCGAGTTCCTGCGCGGTGCCGTCGGAGTCCCACTTCTGGAAACGGACCTCCACGCCGGTGCCTTCGACCTTGGCCTTGATGCCGTCGAGCGCGGACACGGTGTAGGTCGGCAGGGCGCCGTACCAGTCCTTCAGGACCTCTTCGGCGCGGTTGCCGAACACGGCGATTTTCTTGACCTTGCTCTTGTCGATGGGAAGGATATTGCCTTCATTCTTGAGGAGGACGACGGACTTCTGCGTGACCAGGCGTGCCTTGTCCTTGAAAGCCTGGGTCTCCCAGGGTGCGATCTCGCCGAACTGCATGTCATCGAACGGGCAGGCGGCGTCCATGAGGCCGAGCTTCAGCATGGTGCGGAGGTTGCCCTTGGTGCGCGCGTCGAGCAGCTCGTCGGAGATGTAGCCGGCGTCGTAGGCGGTCTTCACCTGCTGGAAGTTGGAGTCGATGAAACGGGTGAGGCCTGCTTCGAGCGACATCCGGATGGCCTCGTTGATGTCTTTGGCGTAGTTGTGGGCGCTCACCATGAAACGCAGGGCACCGGCATCGTTGACGATGGTGCCGTTCATGCCCCATTCCTTGTTGAGGATGTCCTTGATGAACGGGTTGGCCTCGCAGGGCACACCGTTGTAGCGGTTGTAGGCGGTCATCACCGACTGCGAACCGGCCCTGGCGCCCTTCCAGAAGCCATAGGAGTAGTAGTCGCGGAACAGGGATTCGTCGAAGCGGGAATCCGTGCCGTAGCGGTTGTCCTCGTTGCTGTTGGCGAGGAAGTGCTTCATCAGGGCCGCCCCGCGCCAGTAGGTCGGGTTGTCACCCTGGATGCCCTTCACCTCGGCGGCGACCATCTCACCCACGAGATACGGATCCTCACCGAAACTCTCCTCCGTGCGGCCCCAGCGCGGGTCGCGGGCGAGATCGGCGTTCGGTGCCCAGAGGATGAGGCAGTTGCGCCCGCTTTTCTGCGAATAGTAACGGGCTTCGTAAGACATCACGTCGCCGACGACGAATGCCATCTCCCGGTCCCAGGTCTCACCGATGCCGTAGGCCTGCGGGAAAGCGGTGCTGTTGACCATCCGGGGCGGCGGGGGAGTCTGCGGCGCCTGCTGGCGGCCTGCCTGCTGGCGGTTTGCCTGCTGGGCCTGCTGCTGGAACTGGCCGGCGAAACCCAGGTTCGGGAGCTGGTTGGAGCCGCCGCGGACGATGCCGTGGATGGCTTCGGTGGAGCCGGGATTGGCGATGCCCAGGCGCGGGACGCCCTGGCCCACGATGGTGGAAATCTTCTCGTCCACCGTCATCAGGGATACGGCGTTGTCCAGGCGCTCGTCCTCGGAGAGGGCGGGATTCTGGAACGGGTAGGTGAATTCCTGGGCGCGGAGCAGGCAGGGAAGTGCAAGCAGCAGCGCTGCCAGGACAGGTTTGATAGCGGTTTTCATGAATACAGGTCTAAGAGTCTTCCAATACAAAGATAAAAAAATACCGGTCCAGTCTTGGCTGAACCGGTATTTTTTTAGCAAAAAGCTACCAGTCGGTCACTTCCGTGATCTGGCCGTTCTCGAGTTTGTACACAGGAGAATAATTGTAGGCACCGGAGCCATTGATATTGCCGTCCAGGGCATAGGTCGCTTCATGGTGAGTGACAACTGCTTTGTAGACGACGATGTCGTTGAAATTGCTCCAGTCATCGGCAAGCTGGTCCCAAGGGAAGTTGTCCCAGTCGATCTCGTAGTTGGTTTCATCCCATGCGGGCAGACCGGCATAGCTGCCGGCGACAGCCGCGATGCGGATGTAGTGGGGACGGTCATACTGGAACTCGTCTGCATTGACCTTGACCGGCTGGCCGCCCTTCATGACAATGCGCTCAGGATCCACGGAGAGGGTGATCTGGGTGGTGCCGTCCGGCGTGATGTTCTCAACGTGGGCGTACGGGTCCTCTTTGCACTTGTTGTATCCGTTGCGGACGAAGCGGTCGGGATAGACGCAGAGGTACACGTTACCGACGTTGTTTACACCGGCAATGTCGGATTCAATGGTGCAGGTGGCCGTGATCACCTTGGTGGTGGCATCATAGGTGATCTTCGGGTTGAGGATGCGGCAGAACGGGTTCACCGTGAAGTTGACTTCGTTGTCGCCCTTCTCGATGGAGAACTTGACGGGATCCGCCATGAAGTTGGCCCCGGAGACGGTGTTCATGATGTAGTCGCCGGCGAACACGAGGTTGTTGCGGTAGGTACCGTCATTCTTGATCTTCCAACTCTGGTTTTGGGAGACAGGATCGCCCGAAACGGGATCCTTCCAGCCCTGCTCGATCACCGTGATGGAAGAGCCCTGCTCGGACTGGACCGGCTGGCCGGTCTTGGCGTCGATGATCTTGCCGCTGACCTTGGCGTCCCAGCCTTCCTGGTTGTCCAACTGGAACCAGTCGCAGGAGACGGCGGTCATCAGAAGCAGGCCACAAGACAGAATGGATAATATTCTTTTCATAATGTATTCCAAATTTAATTAGTCCTGGATAGGGTTGCGGACAATCCTGTTAACCGTGTAGTTGGGGATGGATTCGTAGTACGACAGGTTGTCGAAGTTGGCTGTATTGGTGTAGCGGTCGGTGTCGTAGTCGAAGGTGTTGGCCCGGACAAGGATGTAGTGAGGGGCACCGTCGTGCAGGTCCACGATCGGGATGAGGGCGTGCTTGCGGCCGCCGGTCGGGTTGGTGGCGAGGTCGCGCTCACGGTTGAAGTAGGCGCGGCGGCGCCACAGCGTGGAGCCGTAGTCATCCTCGAAGGCAAGTTCGATGCGGCGCTCGTGAAGGACGTTCTCCAGGGTGGCGGAACGCTCGTCACGGAAGTTGGCGCGGCGGCGGATTTCGTTGAGGTACTTCTTGGACTGGCCGGCATCGGTGCCGTTTTTCTCCACCTGGGCCTCGCAGTAGTTCAGCAGGATCTCCGCGTAGCGGATGTCATACCAGGGGTTCTGCGACTCGGACACGGCCTTGCTGGGATCGAGGAACTTCTTGAGGCCGAAGCCCGTGGTGTACCAGGAACCGTCGTTGGTGTGGCCGCGGTAGTAGAAACCGGAGTAGTAGGTCTCGTTGATGGCGCCGTAGCCGTAGTAGGTCTTGCCGGCGACGGTCTCGCTCGGGTTGGAGTCGTCGTAGATGACCAGGTCGCCGTTGCTCTTCCACATGCCGCCCTGGATGATGATTTCCGTATTGCGGAAGGTACAGAACGGATAGATCACGTGGGCGAGGAAGCGGGCGTCCTTGTTCTTGAACGCATCGGCTGGAGAGTCGTACTTGATGAAGTCGATGGCCTTGATGGTGCTCTTGCCGGTCTCCTGGGAAGGCTGGGCGACGAAGACATTCTCCTGTCCGTCGGTGCGGGTCGCGATGGTACCGTCCACGCCGGAGAAGCCGGTGCCGTAGTTGTCATACACGTCCGCGAGGTCGAGGGTCACGCCGTAGCAGCCGAACCTCCACACGCCGGTGCCGGAGCCGTGGGCCTGGTTGGGCGAGTTCTTGAGGTCGATGCCGTTGGAGTTGGTGGCGACGCCGTTCTTGTAGCTGCGGCCGAAGATGAACTCTTCGTTGCGGCGGTCCAGGAAGAGGTTCTCAAGGTTCTTGACGGCTTCTTCAACCGTGCTCGGCGTAGCGCCGTAGAGGCTGAACTTGCCGGAATTGATGATGGCCTCGGAAGCGTCGATGCACTGCTGGTAGTAGCCGTCTGCATAGCTCGCCTCCATGTAGGTGAGCTTCTTGCTGACGGCTTCGTGGTCGGTACCGATGGCAGCCTTGCTCCAGTACTTGGACACGGAAGCGGCCCAGAGGGCGACGCGGGACTTCAGGCCATAGGCTGCCCACTTGTTGGCGCGGTAGGCGTCGGCGCGGGTCTCGGGAAGGAGGCTGATGGCTTCGTCGAGCTCAGTCAGGACGAAATCCCAGGTGGCCTTCTCCGTGCTGCGCTCCACATAGAGGCCGGCGTTCTCGCCGCCGTCGAAGTACTGCTCGAGCGGTTCGGTGACGATGGGGACGCCACCGTAATGACGCACGGAAGCGAAATAGTAGTAGGCGCGGATGAACTTGGCCTCGCCCAGGTACTCTTTGTAGGTGGCTTCGGAGATGATTCCTTTCTCCTTGGCCTCGGCAATAGACTGGATGAAGAAGTTGATATCGCGGACGTAGGTGTAGCTCCAGTCGCCGGCAGCGTTAGTGTTGTACATACCGCCCACATAGCTGCTGCTGGTCGCCGAGTCGTTGGCGTTGGGCGTATTCTTGTCCAATTCGGCAAAAGCGTACATCGGGATGGACTGGTACAGGGTGGATACCAGGCGGTCCAGACCGGCTGCCGTGGCAGTCATGTCCTCTGCGGACATCTTCGAGAGGTCGCCTTCGAGGCTGTCGAAGATCTTGTCGCAGGAGGAGAATCCGAGGACGATAGAAGCGGCGAGAATATAGGTAAAAAACTTTTTCATATGCTTCATTTCGTTAGAAGTTGACACTGATACCGGCGCTGAAGTTACGCATCAGCGGCGTACCGGCGATGCCGAGGTAACTGCCCTGGTTACGCTCCGGATCATACGGTTTGAGAAGCTTGTTGCAGAAGGTCAGCAGGTTGGTGCCGTTGGCATAGACGCGCAGCGAGCGGATGTGGACTTTCTGCAGGAAGGACTGCGTGAAGGTGTAACCGACTTCCAGGCTCTTCAGGCGCAGGAACGTACCGTCCACCATGGTGTAAGGCTGGTTGGCGCCGTAAGTGTTGTAGGTGCCGCGGGCGTCGTATGCGGAAGTCGCAGGCGTGAGGGCGGGCCAGTAACCGGCGACCCACTGGGTGTTGGGATCGAACGGATCTGCATTGGGATCTGCCGGATGGTAGCGGTCAAGGTAGTTGTCGTACATGGTCTTGAAGAAGCCGTAGCCCATACCGCCGGACAGGGGAACCTGCTTGCGGACGGCGGAGGCGCCGCTGAAGGTCATGTTGAAGTCGAAACCCTTGTAGCTGCCGGAGAAGACCAGACCGAACTGAAGCGGGGCATTGCCCTCTCCCCAGACGTAGTACAGATCTTTGTCGTCGATGCTGCCGTCACCGTTGCGGTCCTCGATCATGTACATACCCGGGCGCATGTTCTCCATGTTGCCGTAGTAGATATTGTAGTCGTTGATCTCGCTCCAGGAGGTGAACTGCGGGTTGCCCGGCAGCCAGTTGTACATGCTCGAACCGCGGGCGTTGCTCCAGCGGCCGATCATGTGGCTGGTGTAGTAATTCTGGGCAGAATAGTAGATCTTGGTGTTCTCGGTCTCCTGATACGTGGCACGGAAACGGGAGAAGGTGCCGTTGAGCTGGACGCGGTAGTTGAAGTCGCCGATCCGGTTGCGGTGGCTCAGGGTCAGGTCTATACCGACATTCTCGTTGGCGTTGAGGTTCATCCGCGGCAGGGAGATACCCATGAAGTCAGGCACAGTGGCGGTGGAAGCCGCGGCGATGCCGGAAGTCCTGCGCCAGAACCAGTCGACCGTCGCGCCGAACAGGCCGCGCCAGGCTTCGACGTCGAAACCGAAGTCCATCATGCGGACCTTGGCCCAGGAGATGATGGTCTGTGCCGGGGAGTGGTTGGCGAAGCCGGGAATCTGGCCGCCGTCGTTGAACACGTAGCTGCCGGTGGAGGTGAAGCCGGACAGATAGCCGTAGGGGCTGCCCTGGGACTGGCCGGTGAAACCGTCGGACCAGCGGAGCTTGAAGTTGTTGACCTTCGGGAGGATGGCCTTGAAGAACGGCTCCTCGGACACGCGCCAGCCCACGGAGTAGGACGGGAAGAGACCCCAGCGGTGGCCGGGAGCGTAGAGGTAGGTACCGTCGTAGCGGGCCATGAGCTCGACGAGGTACTTGCCCTTGTAGTCGTAGTTTACGCGGCCGATGTAGCCGGCGGAGGCGCTGGAGCTGCGGGTGCCGCTGTTGGTCGCCTTGGAGGAGTCACCGTTGTTGATGGTGCCGTGGGTGTAGAAATCACCGAACTGGCGGCTGGCGCCGATGCTGCGGTTCTGGCGGATCTGGGCTTCCATGGCGAAGGTAGCACCGATGTGGTGGTCCTGGGCGATGGTCGTGTTGTAGTTGGCCTGGATGCGTCCGTAGTAGGTCAGCATCTGGTTCCAGTTCTCGTCGTACTGGTTCTTGTCCGGGTTGTAGGTGGCAAGGGCCCCGGTCTCGAAATCATAGAGCGGGAAGTGCTGGGACAGCGTAGAGCCGATACGGCTTACGACATCGTAGGCGAGGGAAGCCTGCAGGTTGAGACCCTTGAGCCAGGGAGCGTCGTACTTGATGTCGGCGTTGTTGCGGAAGGTGATGGCCCAGTCCTTCTTGGAACCGGCGACGGAGGAGGTCATGAGGGCGACCGGGTTGCGGTGCTCTCCACCCGGGTCGACGAACTTGCCGGGATCGTCGCGCAGGGTCGCCTGGATGGTACGCTCGGTCAGGAAGCCGTAGTACATCGCGTTCTGCGTGGTGTTTGCCGGCGGCATCTCCTGGTCGGTGACGTTGATGTTGGTCTGGTAGGTGAACGAGAGGTTCTCCGTGAGCTTCGTGGTGAAGTTGGCGGTCAGACCGTAGCGGTGGTAGTCACCGGTGTCGGCGCGGTAGATGGCGTCCTGGTCGGTGATGTTGCCGCTCACGTAGTACTGGGTCTGCTGGTTGCCGCCGCGCAGGGAGATATTGTGCACCTGGCTGAACGTATGGTTCTTGAACACGGCGTCGTACCAGCTGAAGTTCTCCTCGGGATGGGCCTTGTAGTAGGCGATCTCCTCGTCGCTGAACTGTCTGGTACCGCCGCGCACGTTGCGGTACATTTCGTTGAACGCCTCCATGTAGGTGGCGATGTCGCTCTCCTTCGGGAGGGCGGTCGGCACACCGTAGGTCAGCGTGTTGGAGTAGGAGATGCTCGGACGGCCGATCTGGCCCTTCTTGGTGGTCACGAGGATGACGCCATTCTGGGCGTTGAGACCGTAGATGGAGGCGGAGGCGTCCTTCAGCACGGAGATGCTCTCGATGTCCTCGGGGTTGAGTTCGGCGAGGGCGGCGCTGGCGGAGTTGTTGTCGGATGCCCAGCCCCAGTAGTTGATTCGCTTGGAAGTACGGGCCACACCGTCGATGATCACGAGCGGCTCACCGTAGCCACGGAGGCTGAGTTCGTCGTCGAACCAGCCCACGGCGCCGGATTGCTGGCGGATCTGCAGGCCCGGGACCTTACCTTGAAGGGAGCTGGTCAGGTTGGCCTGCTTGGTCGCGGTGATGTCCTCGGCCTGGATGTTCGTGATGGCGGAAGTCAGGGACGCTTTTTTCTGCGTACCGTAACCGACGACGATGGACTCATCCAGTTCGGAAGCCTCCTCCTGAAGCGTAATGTTCATCGTGGAGGAAGTGACGGTGACTTGCAGCGTCTCGTATCCGATGGCGGATACGGTCAGTCTGGCACCCATGGGGACGGTGATCGTGAAGTTGCCGTCGAGGTCTGCGGCCGCACCGTTGGTCGTGCCCGTCTGCATGACGGCGGCACCGATCACCGGCTGCTTCGCGGGATCCAGGACGGTACCTTTCACCGTGATGGTGTTTTGGGCGGACAGCATCGATGCGCCGAGGACAATGCCTGCGAGCACCGAGAACAGCCGCTTGAACAAACTGTTGGTTTTCATCATGTGATAATTTGGTTAGATAAAAGGTAGAATATATAAATGGTTGTATATAGGACTACCAAAGGACAGTGACCGGCATTATTTGAACAGCATCGGGGCGAAGGTGTTCAGGTAGAGGCGCCAATTGGCCCATACGTGACCGCCGTCGGAGACGTAGAAGATGTGGTCCAGGCCCTGCTCGGTGAGGGTCTTGTCCAGCGTC
>Ga0079305_1001079_pt1 | contig 42134 bp, 41 predicted proteins | sample LMS_cellobiose_e_FD_79183 | JGI IMG/M metagenome (GOLD analysis project Ga0079305, IMG submission 79183) | Rumen-fistulated moose microbial communities from Alaska, USA - LMS_cellobiose_enrichment | ecosystem: Host-associated > Mammals > Digestive system > Stomach > Rumen fluid ... | reverse complement strand
CCCCGCCGCGCCTCTCCGCGCCCGCTCCGGCGAGCGTGGACGGGAGTCACGGTAGTACACAGGGGACGGCCCCGCCGCGCCTCTCCGCGCCCGCTCCGGCGAGCGTGTCACGGTGGCACGGTAGTACACAGGGGACGGCCCCGCCGCGCCTCTCCGCGCCCGCTCCGGCGGGGTACACGGGTTCACGGTAGTACACGGGGACAGCCCCGCCGCGCTTCTCCGCGCCCGCTCCGGCGGGCGTGCCGGGGGGTCACGGTAGTACACAGGGGACGGCCCCGCTGCGCTTCTTCGCGCCTGCTCCGGCGGGCTTGCGGGGGGCTCGGTAGTACCGGGGGGCACGGTAGTACACAGGGGCTGAGACGTCTTCCCGTCGGACAAAGCAGAAAGGAGGTGCTTTTCGCGGCGCGGAGCCCCGCCAAAGGTTCAGACTGACAACGGAAAGGAGCTATCTATGGAAACAACAAACCCTGACGTAAGCGCGGCGCTGCTCGACCCGGAGCGCTGCCGGCAGTTTTTGTTCGCGTACACCGCGCTGCGCCGGCTGCTGGGCGGCGAAGCCGAACTGCGCTGCGGCTCCCTGCCGCTCATACCCTCCGCCTCTTACATATGCGCGGAGGACGCGGACATGGTTTTCCGCAAGACGCAGGAGTTCTCCGCGGCGGTACAGACGGCGGACGCGATCGACATTTACCCGCTCACCGACGGACGCGTCCGCGTGGAGCTGACGTTCCACCGGATGCTTCTGCGGATCAACTGATGATTCAGAAAGGATGGTTTGCAATGTCTTGGTCAAAATGCATGGAGGACGACGAGAAGCGTAACGAAGAACGGCGGAGCTCGAAGGGCCTGCAGATGCAGATCGAACGCGCGTCGCATCCGGACGCGCCGAAGCCCGCGCCTGTCATCCACCCGCGCCGGGAGCGGCAGACCTGGGCGCCCTTCGACCCCTTCAGCCCGCGTTCAGCTCGCTGACCAGCTCCAGCGCCGCGTCGAGGACCGCCTCGCCGGAGGCGAGCTTCATCGACAGGCGCGGCTCCGTCCCGGCGGAGAGCGTCAGCCGCCGGCGGTTTTTCGGCATGGCGCACAGGCGCATCACCGCCTCGACGGGGAAGCCCTCGCCGCCGAAGGTGAAGGTCACGGTCTCGCCGCGCTGGCTCACGTCGCGCACGCCGATCTCGGCGGCGGCGGTGCGCAGCAGCGCCACGTCCATCAGCGCCAGCACGCTCGCGGGCGGCTCGCCGTAGCGGTCCAGCAGCTCGTCGAGCAGGTCGCGGGACTCGTCCTGCGTCTGCAGCGCCGCGATGCGGCGGTAGATGTCCATGCGCTGCTCCGGCGAGGGGATGTAGCTCTCCGGCAGGTTGGCCGACACCGCAAGGTCCGCGGTCGTATCCCGCCGGCGTGCCTTCTTCTCGCCGCGCTCCTCGAGCACGGCCTCCTCCAGAAGCTGGAGGTACATGTCGTAGCCGACGGACATCATGTAGCCCGATTGCTCGGGACCCAGCAGGTTGCCCGCGCCGCGGATCTCCAGGTCGCGCATGGCGATGCGGAAGCCGGAGCCGAACTCGGCGTACTCGCGGATGGCGGCGAGGCGCTTGGCGGCGATCTCGGTCAGGATCCGGCCGGGGCGGTAGGTCATATAGGCATAGGCGCGGCGCGCGCTGCGCCCGACGCGCCCGCGGAGCTGGTGGAGCTGCGCGAGGCCGAGCCGGTCCGCGTCCTCGATGATGAGGGTGTTGACGTTCGGGATGTCGATGCCGGTCTCGATGATGGTGGTGCAGACCAGCACCTGCGCCGCGCCGCTCTCCATGTCCTGCATGACGGCGGAGAGCGCGCGCTCGTCCATCCTGCCGTGGGCGGCCGCGACGCCGACGTCCTCTCCGAGGAGCTGCTTCAGCCGCGCGGCGCAGCGGTCGATGGTCTCGACGCGGTTGTGCAGGTAGTAGACCTGCCCGCCGCGCGCCAGCTCGCGCCGGACGGCGTCGGCCACGACGCCCCAGTCGTGCTCCAGCACATAGGTCTGCACCGGCTGCCGCCCCTCCGGCGGCAGCTCGATGGTCGACATGTCGCGCAGGCCGGAGAGCGCCATGTTCAGCGTGCGGGGGATGGGCGTCGCGGTCAGGGTCAGCGTGTCCACCTGCCGCGCCAGCTCGCGCAGGCGCTCCTTGTGCGTCACGCCGAAGCGCTGCTCCTCGTCGATGATGAGCAGGCCCAGGTCGCGGAAGCGCATGCCCTTCTGCAGCAGCGCGTGCGTGCCGATCAGCAGGTCGACGCGCCCGTCCGCCGTGTCCTGCAGAATGCGTTTCTTTTCCGCCGCCGTCCGGAAGCGCGAGAGCGCCTCGATGCGCACGGGGAAGGAGCGAAAGCGCGCCATGGCGGTCGCGTAATGCTGCTGCGCCAGCACCGTCGTCGGCACGAGGATCGCCGCCTGCCTGCCGTCGAGGATGCACTTCATCACGGCGCGGAGCGCGACCTCGGTCTTGCCGTAGCCCACGTCGCCGCAGAGCAGACGGTCCATCGGCACGGGGCGCTCCATGTCCGCCTTGATCTCCTCCGCGGCGCGGAGCTGGTCCTCGGTCTCGGCGTAGTCGAAGGCGTCCTCGAATTCGCGCTGCCACGGCGAATCCGGCGAGAAGGCGAAGCCCGGGCGGCGCTGCCGCTCGGCATAGAGCGCGATGAGCCCTTTGGCGAGGTCCTTCGCCGCCGCCTTGGCGCGGGTCTTCGCCCGCGCCCAGTCCGTCCCGCCGAGGCGGGAGAGCTTCACGCGGGGCGCGCCGTCCTCATCCTCGCCGCCGCCGATGTACTTCGACACGAGGTCGAGCTGCGTCGCGGGAACGTACAGGCTGTCGTTGCCCGCGTAAGCGATCTTGATGTAGTCCTTGTCCACGCCGTCCACGCGCATGCGCTCGATGCCCGCGAAGCGTCCGATGCCGTGATGGACGTGGACGACGAAATCGCCGGGGGAAAGATCGGTGTAGGCCTGCAGCTTCTGCCGGCCGCTCTCCTTCTTCTGCCGCGCGGCGGCGCGTCTGCCCGACGCGGGCGCGGTGAGCTGTCCCTCGGTCAGGACGGCGAGGCGGAGCTGCGGCAGCTCGCTCCCCGCGGAGAGCGCGCCGAGCCCGACGACGACCTCGCCGGGAGCGGGCAGCGTTTCGTTTTTGAAGTCAGGGCGCGCGGAAACGCCGCGCTCCTCCAGCAGGCGCAGGAAATTCTTCCCGCGCGTCTCGTTGCCGCAGAGCACCAGCACGCCGCTGCCGGCGGCGGCGTAGTGCCGCATGTCCGCCTCCGCCGTCTCAAGGCTGCCGCCGTAGGACGGGAGCTGGCGGAGATTCATGCTCAGCAGCAGGCGGGGCGCGAGCAGGTCGCGCGAGGTGGGCAGCGCGTTGAGCTGCACGGTCGGGAACTCGCCCAGCCGCTCCGTCAGCGCCTCCGCGGAGAGCGAGACCTCCGCAAACGCGCCGGCGAGCACGCCGGTCTCGATGAGCGGCTGCACGTCCTGCTCCCACTCCCGCAGGCAGCTCCGCGCCCGCTCCGCGATGCGCGCGCCGTCGCTGAGCAGCACCAGCGCGTCGGGCGCGAGGTAATTCAGCGCCGAGGCGGGCGTGGGGTAGCAGGCGAGCAGATAGCGGTCCGTGCCGCCGACGGGCAGACGCCGCTCAAAGCGGTCCAGATCGGCGGAGAGCGTCTCGACCGTCCTCTCCGTGCCCTTTCTGCGCGCCAGCTGCTTCGCCGCGTGGGCGATGCGCGCGAGCATCGCGCCGCGTCCGCCCTCGGCGGCGTCGGGCAGCACCTCGGCGGCGGGGAGGATCGCGAGGCGCTCAATGTTCCGCGTGCGGCGCTGGGTGGCGACGTCGAACTCGCCCATGGCGTCCAGCTCGTCGTCGAAGAGCTCGACGCGCACCGGCTCCGAGAGCGGCGACCACACGTCGAGGATACCGCCGCGCACGGCGAACTGGCCCACGCCCTCCACCTGCTCCGCGCGGGCGTAGCCGGACTCGTCCAGCCTCCGCGCGAGCGCGCTCAGCTCCCAGCGGTCGCCGAGGCGGAGCGTCAGCGCCGCGGCGCGCAGCGCGTCGGGCGGCGGCGTGCGCTGGAGCACGCCGTCGACCGTGGCGACGAGGATCGGCGCCCCGCCCGCCGCGAGGGAGCAGAGCGTGCCCAGCCGCTGCTGCTCAAAGATGTGCGAGGCGCTGACGCGGTCGCGCAGCCGCCATTCGCGCGCGAACAGCGGCGCGGGCTCGACGCCCGTGAGCGTCCGCAGGTCCGCCGCCATGCGCTTCGCCTCGCCCTCGTCGGCGCAGAGCACGACAAGGGGGCGCTGCGTCAGTCGACACAGCGCCGCGGCGGCCATCGCGCGGTGCACGGGGGAGAGTCCGGAGACCGACGCGGGGCAGCGCCCCGCCTCGACCGCCTCCGCCAGCTCCCGCAGCTCCGGCAGGCCGGCTATTGCTTCGATCAAGGGGTTCCTGTCAGCCATTGTAACGGTTTTGAGCCTCCGTCACGCCATGGGAAATCACACATTCCGCCGCGTCGAGCGCGCGGTCGACCGCCGCATCGACGGTCTTGCGTTCGGACGCGGAAAAGCCGCCGATGACCCAGTCCACCAGATCATAGTCCGGCTCCGGCGGCGCGCCCACGCCGACCTTGACGCGGGGGAAGTTCTCGCTTCCGAGATGCTCGATGATGCTCTTGAGGCCGTTGTGCCCGCCCGCGCTGCCGCTGCCGCGCACGCGGAGCCTGCCCAGCGGGAGCGACACGTCGTCCGAGATGACGAGCACCCGCTCCGGCGGGATCTTGTAGAACCGCGCGGCCTCGCCTGCCGCCTCGCCGGACAGGTTCATATAGGTCTGCGGCTTCATCAGCAGCACCCGCTTCCCGCCGAAGTCGATGATCTCCGTCAGCGCGCGGAAGCGCAGGCGGTTGCAGCGCAGGTCGCGCTTCTCGATCAGGCGGTCCGCCGCCAGAAAGCCGATGTTGTGCCGGGTGTTCTCATACCTCCGGCCGTAGTTGCCGAGGCAGACCAGGAGCCATTCTACACCGTTCGGGGGGGATTTTTTGGAGAAAAACATAGGGCTTGTTCCTTATTTTTTGCTTGTTTTTTTATTTTGTAAGAGGCTCCGCCTGTGGGCGGAGGGGACGGTTTATTGAAACCGTTTCTCTTTTACGGCGGCAAAAGAGAAATGGTTTCAAGCTTCCGTAGAGAAAAACGCTTTGCCGACTGCCTGCTGATTCGCGGCGGTTCTGCGCCTTGGCAGCGCTGTTTCTGTCCTGACGACTTGCCGGTGCGTCTTCGGTCCGCTGTCGCTCTTTGGGATATCTATACAAGGCCGCTTCTCTGAGCAGAAACAACCTGCAAACAGAACCACCTTGCGGCATGTTCAGATGGAGCGACGCACGATCCCGGACACGCAGGATCATAGCACCCGCGGAGCGGGCAATCGCGGCGAAGTCAATGAAGTCACGAAAACAGCGTTTCCACAACGCGAAAACAGGCCGGGCTTGAAGAAAGCTCGCCCAAAAGCGATTTCTCTCTTTGGCGGGCGACACCGTTTCTCTCTTTCAAGAAAAGAGAGAAATGGGGTTGCAAACCGTTTCCCTTTCTCAAGAGAAAGGAAAGAGCCGGTTTCCGTCCGTACTCCATACTGCGGGGTGCGGGGAGCGGTTTTTGAAACCGTTTCCCTTTTGTTTTGCCAAAAGAGAAACGGTTTCAAGAAACACGTTATTCAAATACTACCTTTAATTGAACAGCTTTGCAATAGAAATTTCCTGATACGTCCGCTCGATGGCCTCGGCGAACATCGGGGCGACGGTCAGGTACTTGATGCGCGCCCGCGCCGCCTCGGGATGGGCGGGGATGGTGTCGAGCAGCGCCAGCTCCTCGATGATGCTGTCCTCCAGCCGGTCGATGGCGGGGCCGGAGAGCACGCCGTGGCTCGCGCAGGCGTAGACCCGCTTCGCGCCGCCGACCTCGACGATCGCCTTCGCCGCGCCGCAGAGCGAGCCGGCGGTATCCACCATGTCGTCGAACAGGATGCAGTCCTTGTCCTTGACGTCGCCGATGACGTGCATGACCTCGCTCATATTCGCCTTGGGACGGCGCTTGTCCACGATGGCGAGGTTCATGTGCAGCTTCTGCGCGAACGCGCGGGAGCGGGCGACGGAGCCGACGTCCGGCGACACGACGACCATCTCGCCGGCGCGCTCGCCGAATTTCTTGGCGTAGTAATCCACAAAGATCGGGTTTCCGAGCAGGTTGTCCACGGGAAGATCGAAGAAGCCCTGGATCTGCGCGGCGTGCAGGTCCATGGTCAGCACGCGGTCGGCGCCGGCGGCGGTGATCATGTTCGCGACCAGCTTCGCGCTGATGGGGTCGCGGGACTTCGCCTTGCGGTCCTGACGCGCATAGCCGAAGTACGGGATGACCGCCGTGATGCGCCCCGCGGAGGCGCGGCGACAGGCGTCGATCATGATGAGCAGCTCCATCAGGTTGTCGTTCACCGGCTTGCAGGTGGACTGGACAAGGAACACGTCGCTGCCGCGCACGGTCTCATAGAGCGAGCAGGAGACCTCGCCGTCGGCAAATGCCTTGACGTCGTTCTCGCCCAGCTTGATCCCGATGGTCTTGCAGATGGCGGCGGCAAGCTTGGGATTTGCGTTGCCGGTGAACACCTTGATGTCCTTCCCGTGAGAAATCATGTGGAAAACCCTCCTTATCGGTCTCTTTGGTCTCTTTCTGTTGCTTCTGCTCCGCTTCGCTGCATCGTGCCCGTGCCGGGTACGACAAAAGCCGCCCGACGCTCCCATGCCGTCCGCTCCGCACGTCCCCTCAGGACAGGCGGAATCGGACGCCTTGCAGCATCGACGGCTCTGTTCTTCTCTCGGAGGCGATCTCCTCCGGCAAAAACCGGTCTGCGGCCCAGCGATCCATCGGACATCCCCCCTTTCTCAATTCTTTTTCTATCATAACAAAAAAAGTCTAAAAAATCCACCTTTTTGCATAAATCTTTCAAAAATTTTTTACACGCGCCGGATGAAATCGGCAAATCGCAAATTATGTGCTGTTTTTCTGTTTTTACGGTTGATTTTTTAAACTTCGTGCGATACAATGATGGGACTTTCGTGGAAAGGAGCCAATTCTCCGCCATGCTCAACGTCGTTCTGGTCGAGCCGGAGATCCCGCAGAACTGCGGCAACATTGCCCGCACCTGCGCGGCGACCGGCGCGCGGCTGCACCTGGTGAAGCCGCTGGGCTTCGACGTGTCGGACAGAGCGGTCAGGCGCGCGGGGCTGGACTACTGGCACCTCGTCGAGGTGACGGTGTACGAGAACCTCGACGAGCTGTTCGCGCGGCATCCCGAGGCGGCGGAGGACTGCTGGCTCGCCACGACCAAGGCGCCGCAGAGCTACGCGAAGGCGGCGTTCCGCGACGGCTGCTGGCTCTTTTTCGGCAAGGAGACGGCCGGCCTGCCGGAGGCGTTCCGTCTGGCACACTATGAGCGCTGCATCCGGCTCCCCATCCGCGCGCAGGCGCGGAGCCTCAACCTCTCCAACTCCGTCGCGGTGCTCGTGTTCGAGGCGCTGCGGCAGATGGATTTTCCCGGTCTGCCGGATGCCGGCGAAATGGCGGACCCCGTTTGGATTTCCCACTTTTTCAAGGAGGATACCGTATGAACTACAACAAGAAAACCGTCCGCGACATCGACGTCCGGGGCAGGAAGGTGCTGCTGCGCTGCGACTTCAACGTGCCGCAGGACAAGGCCACCGGCGAGATCACCAGCGACAAGCGCATCGTCGCCGCGCTGCCGACGATCCGCTACCTGCTGGAGCAGGGCGCGGCGGTCATCGCCTGCTCCCACCTCGGCAAGCCCAAGGGCGAGTGGAAGGAAAAGCTCTCCCTCGCGCCGGTCGCGGCGCGTCTGAGCGAGCTGCTGGGACAGGAGGTCATCTTCGCAAAGGACGTCATCGGCGAGGACGCCAGGGCCAAGGCCGCGGCGCTTCAGGGCGGCGAGATCATGCTGCTGGAGAACCTGCGCTTCCACATTGAGGAAGAAAAGAACGACCCCGACTTTGCCAAAGCGCTCGCCTCGCTGGCGGAGGTCTACGTCTCCGATGCGTTCGGCACCGTCCACCGCGCCCACGCCTCCACCGAGGGCGTGTCGAAGTACCTGCCCGCCGTGTCCGGCTTCCTGGTCGCCAGAGAGCTGGAGGTCATGGGCAAGGCGCTCGACGATCCGAAGCGCCCGTTCGTCGCGGTGCTCGGCGGCGCGAAGGTCAGCGACAAGATCAACGTCATCAACAACCTGCTGGAAAAGGCCGACACCATCATCATCGGCGGCGGCATGGCCTACACCTTCTCCAAGGCGCAGGGCGGCGAGATCGGCAACTCCCTGCTGGAGGCCGACAAGCTCGACTACGCGCTGGAGATGATCGAGAAGGCGAAGGCGAAGGGCGTGCAGCTCCTCCTGCCCGTGGACAGCGTGTGCGCGAAGGAGTTCTCGGCGGACGCCGAGCCCGTGGTCGTTGAGGCCGGCAGGATCCCCGCCGACATGATGGGCATGGACATCGGTCCCAAAACGGTCGAGCTGTTCTGCGGCGCGGTCAAGGACGCTGGCACCATCGTCTGGAACGGCCCGATGGGCGTGTTCGAGTTCCCCGCCTTCGCCGTGGGCACCAAGGCGATGGCGAAGGCGCTCGCCGAGTCCGGCGCGGTGACGATCATCGGCGGCGGCGACAGCGCCGCGGCGGCGGAGCAGCTTGGCTTCGCGGACCGCATCACCCACATCTCCACCGGCGGCGGCGCGAGCCTCGAATTCCTTGAGGGCAAGACGCTGCCGGGCGTCGCCTGCCTGCTGGACAAGTAAAAGCTTCCCCCGGCAGCGCGCGGCAGAATCGGGGGCGTCCCCACGGGGGACGCTGCCGGGCGTCGCCTGCCTGCCGGACAGGTAAAGATTATTCCATATCTGACATATACTATTTAACAAACAGAAGGAGAACAGCAATTATGAACCGCAGATACCGCAAGACGATCATCGCCGGCAACTGGAAGATGAACAAGACCCCGTCCGAGACCAAGGCGTTTGCCGAGGAGTTCAAAGCGCTGCTGCCCAAGACCAAGTGGTGCGATGTCGTGCTTTGCGTCCCGTTTGTCGATGTCCCCGCCGCCGTACGCGCGTTCAAGGACAGCCGCGTCGCCGTCGGCGCGGAGAACCTGTATTTTGAGAAGTCCGGCGCCTTCACCGGCGAGGTCTCGGCCGACATGCTCGCCGACCTCGACGTGAAGTACGTTATCGTCGGCCACAGCGAGCGCCGCCAGTACTTCGGCGAGACGGACATCATCGTCAACAAGAAGGTCCACGCCGCGCTCGGCGCCGGCCTGAACCCGATCATCTGCGTCGGCGAGTCGCTGGAGCAGCGCGAGATGGGCGTCACGATGGAGCTCATCGCGCTTCAGGTCAAGTCCGCGCTCGCGGGCGTCGCGCCGGAGCAGGTGCGCAAGTGCGTCATCGCCTATGAGCCCATCTGGGCCATCGGCACCGGCAAGACCGCCACCGGCGATCAGGCCGCCGAGGTCTGCACCTTCATCCGCGCCACGATCCGCAGCCTGTACGGCGCGCGCATCGCCCGCGGCGTCACCATCCAGTACGGCGGCAGCATGAACCCCAAAAACGCGGCGGAGCTGCTCAGCCACGAGGATATCGACGGCGGCCTGATCGGCGGCGCGTCGCTCAAGCCCGACCAGCTGATGGATATCGTCCACGCGGCGAACCAAAACTGAGGAGTCGCCGCTTCCTTCCCCGCCGGTGCGGGATACGCAGGGAGCTGTCATGAAGAAAGCGCCTACCACACTCATCATACTTGACGGGTTCGGGCTGAGCGAGCAGAGCGAGGGCAACGCCATCAGAGCGGCGAATACCCCCGTCCTCGACCGGCTCGCGGCGGCGTACGCCCATACGACGCTTGCGGCGGCGGGCGCCGACGTCGGTCTGCCCGCCGGGCAGCCGGGCAACAGCACCGCCGGCCACGTCAACATCGAGGCGGGCCGCGTCGTGCTGCAGCCGCTCCCGCAGATCGACCGCGCCGTGGCGGACGGGACGTTCTTCGAAAACCCCGCCTACGCCGCGGCGATGGACGCCTGCCTCGTGAAGGGCACGGCGCTGCACCTGATGGGTCTGCTGTCCGACGGGGGCTCCCATTCCTCGCTCGATCACCTGTTCGCGCTGCTCAAGCTGGCGAGCATCAAGGGCCTGCGGCGCGTGTACCTCCACTGCTTCCTCGACGGGCGGGACGCGCCGCCGCGCTCCGGCAGGGGCTTCGTGGAGCAGACGCTGAAAAAGTGCGCCGAGCTGGGCGTCGGCAGGATCGCGACCGTGATGGGCCGCGTGTACGCCATGGACCGCGGCGGACGCTGGGACCTCGTGGAGCAGGCCTACGACGCGCTGGTCTACGGCGAGGGCCTGCAGCAGGCCGACCCCGTCGCCGCCGTCGCGGCGAACTATCGCGGCGGCGTGCCCGACGAGCTCATCGAGCCTGTCGTCTGCGACCGGGACGGCATGATCTCCGACAACGACAGCGTCATCTTCTTCAACTTCCGCGCCGACCGCGCCTGCGAGCTGACCCGCGCGTTCGTCGATCCGGACTTCACCGGCTTCCGTCACGAGCGCTTCCCCGTCACCTTCGTCAGCAACGCCGATTTCGTCCCCGCGCTGCCGGACGTGCTCTGCGCGTTCCCCCAGCCGCCCGTGCGCAACGGCCTCGGCGCGTATCTGGAGGACACGGGGACCACGGGCGTGCGCGTCGGCGACGCGGAGAGCTGCGTTCAGGCGATCCTCTCCGGGACCTACGACGTGGTCGTCTTCACCCTCGCCGGCTGCAGCGAGGCCGGTCACAGCGGCAGCTTCGAGCGGACGGTCCGGGCCGTGGAGGAGGCTGACGCGGACGTCGGCCGCGCCGTGGACGCGACGCTGCAGATGGGCGGCATCGCGCTCGTGACCGGCAGCTACGGCAACGCGGAGGCGATGCTCGCTCCGGACGGCAGGCCGTCGCCGACGAACACGGCGAACCGCGTGCCCTTCTTCCTCTGCGGCGCAGGCACGGAGCTGCGCGCAGGCCGCCTGGCCGACGTCGCGCCGACGATCCTGGACGTGCTGGGTCTCGCCCAGCCGCCGGAGATGGACGGCAAAACGCTGATCGTGCGGTAACAACAAAATCACTGCTCATGTTTAGAACTTGCTTCTGCGGGACAAAATACCGCCGAAGCAAGTTTTTTTACGGACGAAAGGAAGGAACCACACATGAGCAGCAGAAACGGCCGCCGCGTGCGGCGCTTGTTTGACGGGACCGGGGCTTACATAGCCCTGTTCCTCGTGGTGACGGCGCTCGCCGTCGCGGGCTATTGGTCGCTGATCCCTCACGAAACCGCCGCCGCGCCGGTCGTCGACGAGACGCCGCCGATCGCGGACCCCATCGTCTCCGCGCCGAGACCGGCGCCCGCTCCGACGCCGCAGCCGGCGGGCACGCCGGACGAGCCGGAGCCGCCCGAGCCCGTGCCGCCCGAGCCGGAGCCGGCCGCGCCCGTGCAGAGCGCGGTGACGCTCACGCTGCCGGAGGCGGAGACGATCGCCCCGCCGCCGGAGCCGCAGACGCTCACGGTGCGCCCGCTGACGGGCGAGATCGTCGCGGCGTTTTCCGCCGACGCGCTCACCTACAGCGAGACGCTGGGCGACTGGCGCACCCATGACGGCGTGGACCTCGCCGCGGAGCTGGGCGCGCCGGTCTGCGCCGCCGCCGCGGGCACGGTGCTCGACGTGCGCGACGACGACCTCATGGGCTCGACCGTCGTCATCTCCCACGACGGCGGCTTCGACACGCTCTACGCAAACCTCGAGGCCTCGCCGACGGTGGAGATCGGCGACGTCGTCGGCGCCGGGCAGATCATCGGCTCGGTGGGTGCGACGGCGCTGTGCGAATCCGCTCTGCCCACGCACCTGCACTTCGGCGTGACGAAGGACGGCGAGCCCGTCGATCCCGCGGCATATCTGCACTGACATCGGCAGACCCTCTCAAACGCGCGGCGGCGCGTCCGGCCCTCCCGCTCTCCCCGAACCGGGGAACAGGGAAACGGGTCCGGACGCGCCGCCGCGCCCTTTTTGCGTCCCGCCGACGGACGGACGGGCCGCAGGCGCAAAATCGGCAAAGAAAACTCTTTACAAATGAGCCTTCAGCGGTTATAATTTGCGAATGACTTGCAAATTTGGAGGCTGCGCATGAACCGACTGCGAACCATACCGCTCCTCGCGCTGCTCTGCGCGCTGCTGCTGAGCGGCTGCGCCGCGCCGCAGCGCGCGCCGGATGACGGACGGCTTCAGGTCGTGACGACGCTGTTTCCGTACTACGACTTCGCCCGCGCCGTCGCCGGCGACCGCGCGGACGTGACGCTGCTGCTCGCCCCGGGACGCGAGGCGCACAGCTTTGAGCCCACGCCGCTGGACGCGGTGCGCCTCGCGCGGGCGGACGTGTTCGTCTATAACGGCGGCGAGAGCGAGGCGTGGGTGGACGATCTGCTCGACGCCGCCGGCGAGGAGATCGGCGCGGTGCTGCGCATGATGGACTGCGCCGCCGTGCGCGAGGAGACCTTCGTCGAGGGGATGCAGGGCGCGGACGAGGAGGAGCATGAGGACAGCGACGAGATCGAGTACGACGAGCACGTCTGGACCTCGCCCGTCAACGCGATCGCGCTCTGCCGCGCGCTCTGCGATGCGCTCTGCGCCGCCGATCCCGCGAACGCGGAGGCGTACCGCGCCAACTGCGCCGCCTACACCGCGGAGCTGGACGCGCTGGACGCGCGCTTCCGCGCGCTGCGCGCGGAGGCGGCGCGCGACCTGCTGGTGTTCGCGGACCGGATGCCGCTGCTGTACTTCTGCGAGGAGTACGACCTGCGCTACCGCGCGGCGTTCCACGGCTGCTCCACCGACACCGAGCCGAGCCTTGCGACGCTCAAGTACCTGATCGACAAGACAGCGGAGGAGGGCGTGCCCGTGGTCTACACCGTCGACCTCGACAGCAGGCGGATCGCCGAGGCGGTGGCGGAGGCCACCGGCGCGGAGATCGACACGCTGTACTCGCTGCAAACCGTCTCCCGCGCGGATTTCGACGCGGGGGAGACCTATCTTACGCTGATGGAGCGCAATCTGTGCGCGCTGGAGAGGGGGCTGCTGTGATGACGGAGGGAAAGCTTCTGCTCGCCTGCCGGGACGTGAGCCTCGGCTATGAGCACAAGCCGCTGCTGGAGCATCTGGACTTCACCGTGCGCAGCGGGGACTATGTCGCGGTGCTGGGCGAGAACGGCTCCGGCAAATCGACGCTGCTCAAGAGCCTGCTCGGGCTGACGCCGCCGCTGGCGGGAAGCATCGACCGCAGCGCGCAGCGGGCGGGGCAGCTGGGCTATCTCCCGCAGCAGACGCCCGCGCAGCGCGATTTCCCCGCCACGGCGGAGGAGGTCGTGCTCTCGGGCTTCCTGAACCGGAGGGGCCTCCACCTGACCTACACGGGCGCGGAGCGCTCTGCGGCGCTGATGCACATGGGCAAGCTCGGCATCCTGGAGCTGCGGGACAAGTGCTACCGCGAGCTGTCCGGCGGACAGCAGCAGCGCGTGCTGCTCTGCCGCGCGCTCTGCGCCGCGAACGAGCTGCTGATCCTCGACGAACCGGTGACGGGGCTGGACCCCGCCGCGTCGCAGGACCTCTACAAGACGCTGCGCTACCTCCACGACCGCGAGGGCATGGCGATCCTGATGGTCACGCACGACGTGACCGCCGCGCTCCGCGAGGCGACGACCATCCTGCACATCGGGCAGAAGCGCTGGTTCTGCGGCACGGTCGCGGAATACCTCCGCGACGAGAGCGGCAGGCGCTTCGCCCGCCGCTGAGTCCCCGCCGCGCGGCCCGCGCGCAGACGTTTCCGACATAGAAAGGATGCTTCCGCATGTCTCTTCTGATCTCCATGCTCTCCTATCCCTTCATCACGCGCGCCTTCGTCGTGGGGGCGCTGGTGTCGCTGTGCGCGGCGCTGCTGGGCGTGCCGCTGGTGCTCAAGCGCTACTCCATGATCGGCGACGGGCTCAGCCATGTGAGCTTCGGGGCGCTGGCCGTCGCCCTCGCGTGCGGCTTCGCGCCGCTGTGGTTCTCGATCCCGGTCGTGATGCTCGCGGCGTTCCTGCTGCTGCACATCGCCGAACGCTCCCGCGTCGGCGCGGACGCCGCCATCGCGGTGCTCTCCGCCTCGGCGCTCGCGATCGGCGTCATCGTCACGTCGCTGACCACCGGCATGACCACGGACGTGGACAGCTACATGTTCGGCAGCATCCTCGCCATGTCCCGCTCCGACGTGGCGCTGAGCGTCACGCTCGCGGGCGCGGTGCTGATCCTGTTCGTCGCGTTCTACCACCAGCTCTTCGCCGTCACGTTCGATGAGAGCTTCTCCCGCGCGACGGGCGTGAAGGTCGGGACGTACAAGACGCTGCTCTCGCTGCTCACGGCGCTGACCGTCGTGCTCGGCATGCGCATGATGGGCGCGCTGCTGATCTCCTCGCTCGTGATCTTCCCGGCGCTGTCCGCGATGCGCGTGTTCAAGCGCTTCCGCTCCGTCGTCCTCTTCGCGGGAGCGCTGGCGGTCGTGTGCTTCTGCCTCGGGCTCATCGGGTCGTACCTGCTGTCCACCCCCGTCGGCGCGACGGTGGTTTTGTGCGACCTCGCGGCGTTTCTCGTCTGCGCGGCGGTCGGACGGCTGTAAAAACCGCATAAAAAAAACAAATTCCCGCTTGCGAAAACGCCAGGCGGGAATTACAATGTAACGCGCGACCCGATCAACCTGCAATCCGATCAAGGAGAACTCAACGATGCTCATTCCTGTGCTGCTTTTTATCCTCGGCCTCGCGTGCCTCATCAAGGGCGGCGACTGGTTCGTTGACGGCGCGACGGACCTCGCGCGGCGCTTCCGCCTGCCGGAGCTGCTCATCGGCGCGACGGTCGTCTCCATCGGGACGACGCTGCCGGAGGTCATGGTCTCCACCACCTCGGCGCTCGGCGGTCACGGCGAGCTCGCCTACGGCAACGCCGTCGGCTCGATCATCTGCAACACCGCGCTGATCGCGGCGCTGACGGTCGCCGTCCGTCCGGGCGGGGTGGACCGCGCGGCGCTCAAAACGCCGGTCGCGTTCTTCTTCGGCGCGGCGGTCCTGTTCGCAGGCGCGGCCTACACAGTCGGCCGCTTCAGCCGCGCCATGGGCCTCGTGCTGCTGGCGATCTTCCTCGCCTACATGGTCGTGACCGTGCGCGGGATGAAAAACCAGTCCGCCGCCGCGGAGCCGGAGACGGCGGAAGCGCCGGCGCTCCCGCTCTGGCGGGAGCTGCTGCTGCTCGCCGTGGGCGCGGCGCTGATCGCCGCGGGCGCGAACCTGCTCGTGGACAACGGCACGCTGATCGCGCAGGCGCTGGGCGTGCCGGAGAGCGTCATCGCGCTGACCTTCGTCGCGCTGGGCACCTCGCTGCCGGAGCTGGCGACGGCGATCACCTCGCTCGTCAAGGGCCACGGCGCGCTGTCCCTCGGCAACGTCATCGGCGCGAACCTGTTCAACCTCGTGCTCGTGTGCGGCGCGTCCGTCTCGCTCGCGCCGTTCACCGTGCCGCAGAGCGCGGCGATCGCGGGGCGCAACGCCTCGCTCGTGATGGACCTGCCCGTGATGTTCGGCGTGATGCTGCTGCTGACCGTCCCCGCGCTCGTGCGCGGGAAGCTGGCGCGCTGGCAGGGCGTGACGCTGCTCGGCGTCTACGCGGCGTTCTGCGCGGCGCAGTTCATGCTGTAGCGATCGCCTCCGCGAACGCCGCCGGCAGGCCGACCTCCGCCACGTCCTCGGGCGTGACGCAGTAGGGCGTCAGGCGCTCCGAGAGGAGGTCGCCCGCGCGGGCGTGCAGCCATACGCCGCAGCCCGCCGCCCGCTCCGCGTCCGCGCCCTGCGCCAGCAGGGCGGCGATGACGCCGGTCAGCACGTCGCCGCTGCCGCCCCTGGCGAGCGCCGAGCCGCCGCAGGTGTTTTCCAGCACCCGCCCGTCGGGCAGGGCGACCAGCGTGCGGTGTCCCTTGCGCACCAGCGTGCAGCCGTGCCGCACCGCGAACTCCCGCGCCGTTTCGGCGCGGTTTTTTTCTGCGATCGCGCCGGGCGCGCGCCCCAGCAGCCGCGCGAGCTCGCCGTCGTGCGGCGTGAGGATCGTCACGCGGCCGCGCCGCGCGTCGAGCGCGGAGAGATCCTCCGCCAGCGCGTTCAGCCCGTCCGCGTCCAGCACGACGGGCTGCTCCGCCTCGCGCAGCAGCGCGCCGACAAGGGCGGTCACGTCCGCGCTCCGGCCGAGGCCGGGGCCGAGCGCGAGCACATCGCAGCCCGCCAGCCGCTCCCGGATCGGCGCGAGCGCCGCCGCCGAGAGCCGCGTCCCGTCGTCGGGCAGGGGGAAGGGCATCGCCGAGACGCACTTCGCCGCCTCGACCGCCCAGATGCACGCCGGCACGCCGAGGTACGCCAGCCCGCAGCCGGCGCGCACCGCGGCGCGCGCCGCGAGATACGGCGCGCCGGTATAGCCCGCCGCGCCGCCGATCAGCAGCAGTTTTCCGAAATCGCCCTTGTGCCCGTCCTCCCGGCGCTTCGGCAGCGCGGCGCGGACGTACGCGCGATCAAGCTTTGTCGTCATCGTGATCCATCCTTTCCGCTGTGGGCGGCGCGTCTCAGCGCTCCGCCTGCTCCAGCTTTCCGAGCGCCGCCGTGAACTCCGGCGGCAGGGGGCAGGACAGCTCCACCGCCTCGCCCGTGCGCGGGTGAAGGAAGCGGAGCCCCGCGGCGTGGAGGCACTGGCCCGTCAGTCCGCTGACGGGCTTTTTCGCGCCGTAGACCGTGTCGCCCAGGATCGGATGCCCGAGGTACGCCATATGGACGCGGATCTGGTGCGTGCGTCCGGTCTCGAGGCGGCAGCGCAGATGCGTATAACCCGCATAGCGCCCGACGACCTCCCAGTGCGTCACCGCCTCGCGCCCGCCGGCGACCACCGCCATGCGCTTGCGGTCGCGCGGGTCGCGGTCGATCGGCGCGTCCACCGTGCCGCGGTCCCCGCGCATGCCCCCGACGACGATGCACTCGTAGGTCCGCGCGAGGGTGTGGTCCTTGAGCTGCGCGGCGAGGCTCCGATGCGCCGCGTCGTTCTTTGCGGCGATGATGAGCCCGCTGGTGTCGCGGTCGATGCGGTGCACGATGCCGGGGCGCAGCGCGCCGCCGACGCCGGAGAGACTGTCGCCGCAATGGTGAAGCAGCGCGTTGACGAGCGTCCCGTCCGGATGCCCCGGCGCGGGATGGACGACGAGGCCCGCGGGCTTGTTCACCACGATCACGTCCCCGTCCTCATACACCACGTCGAGCGGGATATCCTGCGGCACGGCGGCGATGGGCTCCGGCTCCGGCAGCGTGAGCGCGACCGTCTCCGTACCGCTCAGCCGGCGGCTCTTTGCCGCGGGCCGGCCGTCCACGAGGACCTGTCCCGCGTCGATCAGCTTTGCCGCCGCCGCACGCGAAACGCCCTCGACGCGCTCCGCGAGGAAGGCGTCGAGGCGCATGCCGTCACTTTGTTCCGTTGTCAGAAGGATGGGCTCCATCGCTCCGCTTCTCCCAGTTTCCCGCGTCGTATTTTTCGTAGTATTTGAAGTAGTACACCGCCGCGGCGATCGCGCCGCAGGTGACGAAGATATCCGCCGCATTGAACACGGGGAAGCGGATGAACTCCGCCGCGATCATATCCACCACGTAGCCGAGGCTCGCGCGGTCGATCAGGTTGCCGACGCCGCCGCCGATCACCAGCCACAGCGCCCACAGGCCCAGCGGGTGACGCACGATGCGCAGCGCCAGGAACGCCAGCGCGCCGAGTCCGACGGCGGTGATGACGATGAGCAGCCAGCGCGCGCCGGACAGGCTCGACCACGCCGCGCCGTCGTTGTGCACGCGTTCGAGCCGGAACAGGCCCGGCAGCAGCGTTCCCGTCTCGCCCAGCTCCATCGAGGCGGTGACGAGCAGCTTGGTCCAGCGGTCCGCCGCGACGACGCAGAGCGCGCCGAGGACGGCGAAGGGCGTCTGCTTCTTTGTCAGCCGCGCCGCAAGCATCAGCAGCGCGAGGACCGCAAGCAGCGCTCCGAACGCGAGCAGCACCTCCTGCCCGACAGGCCGCGTCACAAAGACGGCGGTGGGGCCGTCCGCCCCGCCGATGATCCCGACAGAGGCGTTCATGGCGTCACCTCCTCGGCAGGCTCAAGCGCAAGCTCGACGCGCACGGCGCCGTCAAAATCCGCGGCAAGCGCGCCGTCGTCCGTCTCAAGGCCGTCCGGCAGCGCGCGCAGCGCCGCGGCGTCCGCGTACCAGTCGCCGCTCTCGCCCTGCCAGCCGTTTTCCGCCAGCCACGCCTCCGCGTTCTCGCCGCGGAGCGTCACGGTCGGGATATCCCCCTCCATTCCGGCGGCGGGCGCGCTCTCTCCCGACTCCTCGGGCGCTGTGCTCCCCACCGTCGCCGCCGGCTCCTTGCCGCTGACCGCGCTCTTCAGCGTTTCGTTCCCGGGGGCGCGCAGCGTGAATTGCCCGCTGTTCGCTCCGGCGCCGGCGGCCGTCTCGGCGGTTTCATCATATGTGTCATATGCTTCTGTGTCATATGCGTCCGGCGCTGGCACGGGCTCCGGCGCGGCGGGCGCGGGTACGGCCGCAGGCGCGGCAAGCGCGGGCTCCGGTCCCTCCACGGATGCGGACTCCCCCACGGATGCGGGCATGGCCGCAGGCGCGGCGGGCGCTTCCGCGCTCTTGCCCGCGCCCATGCGCGGGAGCCTCGCCGCCGCCAGAATGACCACCGCCGCGCAGGCGGCGAGCGCCGCGGTGCGCTGCCAGGAGCGGCGGCGGACGGCGCGCCTCTTCGGCGCGGCGCCCTCGCGGAGCCGCGCCAGCACGCCGTCGGCAAAATCCGCCGGTACGCCGCATTCGTCCGGCTCGCCCAGCGCCTCATGCAGCGCGGTCAGCTCCGCAAAATACTGCCGGCACGCCGCGCAGGTCTCCAGATGCGCCAGCGCCTCGCCCGTCTCCGCCTCGCTCAGCTCACCGTCCAGAAGGGCGGAGAGCATCTCCCTGTATTCCGTATGGGTCATGTGCACTCCGCCTCCTTTCCGTTTTGTCTCGTTCCCTTTGACGCAGCGCGTTCGAAAAAGTTCCCGTCCGCCGCCAGATAATTGCGCAGCGTCAGCCGCGCGCGGCTGATGCGCGATTTGACCGTGCCCAGCTCAAGCCCCGTGACCTCCGCGATCTCGGCGTAGCTGAGCTGCTCCGTCTCGCGCAGGAGCAGCACCTCGCGGTAGGCGTCGGGCAGGGCAAGCAGCGCCTCGCGCACCGCACGGCGGGTCTCGGCGCGCTCAAGCGCCTCCTCCGGCTGCGGCGCGCCGTCCGCCGGATCGAGCCGCCGCTCCGCATCGTCGAGCGACACGTCGTTCCGCTTCTTCTCCCGCCGCAGGATGTCCAGGCAGGCGTTCGTCGCCAGGCGGTAGAGCCAGGTCGGGAACGCCGCCTCCGCGCGAAAGCTCCCGATGCCCCGCCAGACGGCGAGGAAGGTGTCCTGCGCCGCCTCCAGCGCGTCGTCCTCATTGCGGCACATGCGGCGGCAGAGACCGTAGACGCGCTTCTCATGCAGGCGGATCAGCGCCTCGAACGCCGCCTCGTCGCCCGCCTGACATTGCAAAATCAGTTCTCTTTCTTCCATCTCGTCCTCACTCATGCAGGTCCCGCCGGACCCCCTCGGCGACGCGGTACAGATCCTCCAGCGTCTCCATCCTCACGATCTGTTCCTTATAATAATTGGCGTAGGGCACGCCCTTCAGATACCAGCAGCAGTGCCGCCGCGCCTCCAGCAGCGCCGAACGCTCGCCGCGATAGCGCGCGCTCAGCTCGATCTGCCGCACGGCGACGGCAAAGCGCTCCGCGACCGGCGGCAGGGGAGGGATCTCCCGCCCCTCGAGCGCGGCCTTCGCCTGCCCGAACAGCCACGGGTTCCCGAACGCGCCGCGCCCGATCATCGCCATGTCCGCGCCGGTGAAGCGCAGGATGCGCACCGCATCCTCCGCCGAGAACACGTCTCCGTTGGCGATGACGGGGACGGACACCGCCTGCTTGACCTGCCGGATCGTCGTCCAGTCCGCCTGTCCGCCGTACATCTGCGCGCGCGTGCGCCCGTGCACCGTGATCGCGGCGACGCCCGCCCGCTCCAGCCGCACCGCCAGCTCGACGGCGTTGACGCTGCCCTTGTCCCAGCCGCGGCGCATCTTGACCGTCACCGGCACGTCCACCGCGTCCACGACCGCCTCCGCGATCGCGACCGCCCGGTCGGGCTCGCGCATCAGCGCCGCGCCGCTGCCGTGAGCGGCGACCTTGTGCACCGGGCAGCCCATGTTGAGGTCCAGCAGCGCCGCGCCGGAGACCTCGACGGCGACCTTCGCCGCCCGCGCCATCTCCTCGGGCACATTGCCGAAGATCTGCACCGCGCCGGGCGTCTCGTTCGGCGCGAGGAACAGCAGGCGTTTGCTCTTCTCGTCATCGTAGCACAGCGCCTTGGCGCTGACCAGCTCGGTGCAGCTCAGGCCCGCGCCGTGCTCGCGGCAGATCTGGCGGAACGCCGCGTCGGTCACGCCCGCCATCGGCGCAAGATACAGTCTGGAATCGATCGTCACGTTCCCGATGCGCACGGCGCGTCCCTCCTCCCGGCGTGATAACGGTGTCACATCATAATTTAACAGTATATCACAACGACTCCCCCCGCAACAAGTCAAAAGCGCACGTTTTTTTACTCTGCGCAGGCCGACTGAGCCATTTTGCCATGTTCCCCTCGTATATGACCCTGTGTTTTGTGCATTTCGCCCAGAATCGCCCGTAAATTGCGCAAAATCATTTGTTTTAGGCGACAGTTGACAATCGCCCCCTGTCATGGCATAATAAAGGCAATTTTTTAGAAGGAAGATTCTGCTATGCCGCCGCAGCGCCGGCGCATTTCACCGCACAGCCGAGGCCTCCTCTGCGATTGCGATCCTGACGGTGAAGGCAGGCGGGGTCAAGATCCGCCATCCTTTTTGAAGCCGGAGCGGGTTCGCAGCATCGCACCGCCGCTTACACTCCGTCTCCAAAGGGGGCGGAGTTTTTCCATTGTTTTTTGTACCATCGGATATCCGAACGCGGCAAGCGTTTCGAATATATATTCAACTGTGAGAAAGGAAAAAGAACTATGAAAAAAGCACTGTCTCTTGTTTTGGCTCTTGTCATGGTGTTCGCTCTCGTCGCCTGCGGCGGGAACGGCTCCAAGCCCGCCTCCAGCGGCAACCAGACCTTCAAGCTCGGCGGCACCGGCCCGCTGACCGGCGGCGCGGCGATTTACGGCATGGCCGTCAAGAACGCGGCTGAGCTCGCCGTCGCGGAAATCAACGCGATGGACGGCGTCCACTTCGAGCTGAACTTCCAGGACGATGCGCATGACGCCGAGAAGGCCGTCAACGCCTACAACACCCTGAAGGACTGGGGCATGCAGATCTCCCTCGGCTCCGTCACCTCCACTCCCTGCGTCGCGACGAGCGCTGAGACCTATGCCGACCGCATCTTCGCGATCACCCCGTCCGGCTCCTCCACCGCGGTGCTTGAGGGCAAGGACAACCAGTTCCAGATGTGCTTCACCGACCCCAACCAGGGCTCCGCGTCCGCGCAGTATATCCATGACAAGGCCCTCGCCACCAAGGTCGCCGTGATCTGGAAGAACGACGACGTGTACTCCAAGGGCATCTACGACACCTTCATGGCCGCCGCTCCGGGCCTCGGCCTTGACGTCGTGAGCGACACCACCTTCGCCGACGGCTCCGACACCGACTTCTCCGTCCAGATCGCGGACGCGCAGAGCAAGGGCGCCGAGCTCGTCTTCCTCCCGATGTACTACACCCCCGCCTCCCTGATCTTCGCGCAGGCCAAGGCCGCCGGCTATGCCCCGACCTGGTTCGGCGTGGACGGCATGGACGGCATCCTGACCCTCGAGGGCTTTGACACCAGCCTCGCCGAGGGCGTCATCCTCCTGACCCCGTTCAACGCGGACTCCAGCGACGCCCGCACGCAGGCCTTCGTCGCGGCCTATCAGGCCAAGTACGGCGAGATCCCCAACCAGTTCGCGGCTGACGCCTATGACTGCGTCTACGCCTACAAGCAGGCGCTCGAGGCTGCCAAGTGCACCGCCGACATGAGCGCGGCCGACATCTGCGCGGCGATGATCGCGCAGTTCACCAGCATGTCCTTCAACGGCCTGACCGGCGAGGGCATGACCTGGGGCACGGACGGCGCGGTGACCAAGAGCCCGAAGGGCATGATCATCCAGAACGGCGCTTACGTCGGTCTCGACTAAAAACTTCAAAAAAGAGGCTTTGCCTCTTTTTTGAGAAGACCGCGCTGCGCTTCCCGCACTTGCTGCGCTCGCACGGGCGCTCCGCGAGAGGTGTTTTTTCCGAGGCGCATGTCCCCGGAAAAAACGATCCGGTTCCTTTGTCGCCTGCGGGCGGCAAACCCTGCGGGGCAGATAGGCTTCTACCCAGCCTGCCGGACGGGGCGTATGCCCCGTCCGGCAGCGGGCAGGATAAGCGCGTATCGGAGAGCTGCTCTTTCACAGGGCGTCGTTCCGATGCGCGTTTGACCGCATTGATACCCCGTTTCCCATCCTGTGTGTCTGAGGTAAAAACTATGAGCTTTCTCAATTCCCTGATCAGCGGGATCAGCCTCGGGAGCATTTACGCGATCATCGCGCTGGGCTACACGATGGTGTACGGCATTGCCAAGATGCTGAACTTCGCCCACGGCGACGTCATCATGATCGGAGCGTACACCTGCTTCTTCGCGGCGAGCCGCTTCGGTCTGCCGCCGCTGGCGGGCATCCTGCTCGCCGTGGTCGTGTGCACCTGTCTGGGCATGACGATCGAAAAGCTGGCGTACGCGCCGCTGCGCTCCGCCCCCAGCCTCGCGGTGCTCATCACCGCCATCGGCGTGAGCTACTTCCTCCAGAACGCGGCGCTGCTGCTGTGGACGCCGAACCCCAAGGTCTTCCCGGACTTCTTCGTCCGCAGGGTCGCGGGCCCGGACGGCGCGCCCGTCGACAAGACCGGCCTGTCGTTCTTCGGCGGCTCGCTGCGCGTGTCCTACGTCACGCTGGTGACGATCCTCGTCTGCCTGACGATCATGGCGGTGCTGACCATCTTCATCAGCAACAGCAAGCTCGGCAAGGCGATGCGCGCGGTGTCCGAGGACAAGAACGCGGCGCGCCTGATGGGCATCAACGTCAACACGACCATCTCCGCCACCTTCGCCATCGGCTCCGGCCTCGCGGCGATCGCGGGCGTGCTGCTCTGCTCGGCCTATCCGACGCTGGTGCCGACCACCGGCTCCATGCCCGGCATCAAGGCCTTCACCGCCGCGGTCTTCGGCGGCATCGGCTCCGTCCCCGGCGCGCTGCTGGGCGGGCTGATGCTGGGCGTCATCGAGATCCTTGCCAAGGCGTACATCTCCACCCAGCTTTCCGACGCGGTGGTCTTCGGCGTGCTGATCGTCGTGCTGCTCGTGAAGCCGACCGGTCTGCTGGGCAAGGTCATCCGCGAGAAGGTCTGAGGAGGTGACGGGTATGAAGAAACTGAAATCGTCCAGGCTTTTCCGCAAGACCTTCCTGACCTACGGCCTCGTGGTCCTCGCGTTCCTCATCCTGCAGGGCCTCTCTGCCGCGGGCGCGCTGTCCTCGATGCTGCGGGGCCTGCTGGTCCCCATCTGCGCCTACATCGTGATGGCGATCTCGCTGAACCTGACCGTCGGCGTGCTGGGCGAGCTGTCGCTCGGCCACGCGGGCTTCATGAGCGTCGGCGCCTTTACGGGCGTGACGACGGCGATCTCGCTCCAGGGGCGGATCGCCTCGCCGGAGCTGCGCCTGATCTGCGCGCTGCTCGTGGGCGCGCTGTTCGCCGGCGTCGTCGGCTTCCTCGTCGGCATCCCGGTCCTGCGCCTCAACGGCGACTACCTCGCCATCGTGACGCTGGCCTTCGGTGAGATCATCAAGAGCATCTTCAACAACCTCTACCTCGGCCTTGACTCCCACGGCTTCCACCTGAGTCTGCTGGACAACAAGCTCCGCATGGAGGAGGGCGGCAAGCTCATCATCGGCGGGCCGATGGGCGTCGGCGGCATCCAGAAGATCGCGAACTTCCCCACGGGCTTCGCGCTCATCATGCTCTGCCTGATCCTCATCTTCAACCTGGTGGACAGCCGCGCGGGCCGCGCGATCATGGCGATCCGCGACAACCGCATCGCCGCCGAGAGCGTCGGCATCCCCGTGACGAAGTACAAGATGATGGCCTTCGTCACCTCCTCCGCCATGGCGGGCGCGGCGGGCGCGCTGTTCGCGCTGAACTTCTCGACCTTCGTCGCCAACAAGTTCGACTTCAACACCTCGATCCTCGTGCTGGTGTTCGTGGTGCTCGGCGGCCTCGGCAACATGGCGGGTTCCATCCTCGCCGCCGCGGCGCTGACCATCCTGCCCGAGGCGCTGCGCCAGTTCGCGGACTACCGCATGCTGGTCTACGCCATCGTGCTGATCATCGTGATGCTGATCCGCAACAACCCGACCATCCGGAGCTTTCTCGAGCGGCTCCGTCCCGGCAGGAAAGGAGGCGCCGCGCAATGAAGGAGCAGAAGAAACGCCCCGCCACCAAAATGGTGCCGGTGCAGAGCCGGGCGATCGTGCCCGACCGCGACGCCTATACGAACCCCATCCTTGAGTGCCACCACCTCGGCATCGACTTCGGCGGCCTGAGCGCCGTCAACGACTTCAACCTCATGATCGGCCGCACCGAGATCGCGGGCCTGATCGGCCCGAACGGCGCGGGCAAGACCACGGTGTTCAACCTGCTCACCAAGGTTTACCAGCCCACCCGCGGCAGCATCCTGCTCGACGGCAACGACACCTCGAAGATGACGACCGAGCAGATCAACCGCGCGGGCATCGCGCGCACGTTCCAGAACATCCGCCTGTTCTCCAACCTCTCGGTGGAGGACAACGTCAAGCTCGGCCTCCACAACCGCGTCGAATACGGCATGTGGGGCGGCATGCTCCGCCTGCCGGGCTACTGGCGGGAGGAGCGCAAGGCGCACGAGAGCGCCATGGAGCTGCTCAAGATCTTCGAAATGCAGGATCTGGCGAACGCGCAGGCGGGCTCCCTGCCCTACGGCGCGCAGCGCCGCCTCGAGATCGTCCGCGCGCTGGCGACCAATCCCAACCTCCTGCTGCTGGACGAGCCGGCGGCGGGCATGAACCCGTCCGAGACCGCGGAGCTGATGGACAACATCGTCCGCATCCGCGACCTGTTCCAGATCGCGGTCCTGCTCATCGAGCATGACATGAACCTCGTCATGGGCATCTGCGAGGGCATCTGCGTGCTCAACTTCGGGCAGATCATCGCCAAGGGCACGCCCGACGAGATCAAGAACAACCCCGTCGTCATCGAGGCGTACCTCGGCCGGAAGGAGGCGTAACGATGGCTGAACTGCTGAATGTCTCTGACATCAACGTGTATTACGGCGCGATCCACGCCATCAAGGGCGTCTCCTTCCACGTCGACGAGGGCGAGATCGTCACCCTGATCGGCGCGAACGGCGCCGGCAAATCCACCACGCTGCAAACCGTGTCCGGCCTGCTGCGCAGCAAGACCGGCTCCATCTCCTTCGAGGGCCGGAACATCGGCGCCGTGGCCCCGCACAAGCTGGTCGAGCAGGGCCTCGCCCACGTTCCGGAGGGCCGCCGCATCTTTCTCCAGCTGACGGTGGAGGAGAACCTCGAAATGGGCGCTTACACCCAGCCGAAGGGGACCATCGCCGCCTCCCTCGAGCGCGTGTACGAGCAGTTCCCGCGGCTCAGGGAGCGCCGCCGCCAGATCGGCGGCACGCTCTCCGGCGGCGAGCAGCAGATGCTCGCGATGGGGCGCGCGCTGATGAGCAAGCCGAAGCTGCTGATGATGGACGAGCCGTCCATGGGCCTCGCGCCCATCCTCGTCGAGCAGATCTTCCAGATCATCCGCGACCTGCACAAGGCGGGCACGACGATCCTGCTCGTCGAGCAGAACGCGCAGATGGCGCTCTCGGTCGCGAATCGCGCCTACGTCCTCGAAACCGGCCGGATCACGCTGTCCGGCACGGGCGAGGAGCTCATCCGCAGCGACGAGGTGCGCAAGGCATACCTCGGCGGCTGACGGAGCCGCGCACAACGGCAAAAACGCGGCGCACGGCGCCGCAGGGACACAAAAAACCCGAAGGGGGCACTTCGCAAGGAAGTGCCCCCTTCGGTTTTTTTGATCTGTATGGCGATCGAACGCATCCTGCAAAAGGCCGGAATACGCAGGGACCGGTTGTTGACAAAATGCAGGCGGCGGCGTATAATAACGTATGTTATAATATTGAGGTGACTTCCATGCCGAGAAGCCCGACAACAACAAAAGAAGCCATCATAGAAGGCGCCTTTCAGCTGATCCGGGAACAGGGCCATGAAGCGCTGACAGCGAGAAATCTTGCGTCTTTTCTCGGCTGTTCCACACAGCCCATCATGTATCAGTTCCCGCGGATGGATGCGCTGAAGGAGCTGGCCTATCAGAGAGCGGATGCCGCCCACAGCGCGTATATCCTGGCTGCCGAGGATCTTTTGGGGATCGGACTTCGATATATCCGCTTTGCAGAGGAAGAACCGCCGCTGTTTCGCTTTCTCTTTCAGTCCGGTCATTTTTCCGGCCTCAGTGCGGGGGAGTTGATCCGGGCTCCGGAAGCTGCCGGCGTTCTTGCGGCTGTCAGCGCTGAAAAAGGGCTGTCGCCGGGGGACGCGGCCGCGTTTTTTGAACCGCTGGCTGTGCTTGTGCACGGATACGCCTGCCTGATCGCAAACAATGCGATGAACTATGACCCTGACGCGATTCGGACCACGCTGGCTGCGATTGCGGAAGGCTTGGAGAGGAAGGACTTATGAGGATGAAGCTGTATGAAAAGAACGAACTCCTGTTTGCGATCTTCTGGATCGTTCTCTATACGGTCTCCATGGGCGCTTTGCGCAATCTCGGGGACGACAGCCCCTATATGATGCTCGGCCTGATCGTGATTTCCGCGCTGATGCTCCTGTTCGTTTGGAAAAATGGGCTGCTGGAAAAATACGGTCTGTCTGCCTGGGCCAAAAACAACCGGAGCATGCTGTGGTTCTTCCCGCTATGGATCATTGCAAGCCTCAATCTTTGGGGCGGCGCTGCGGCAAAATATCCTATGCCCGGGCAGATTTACGCCATCGTATCCATGGCCCTGGTTGGATTTGCCGAGGAGCTGATCTTCCGCGGGTTTCTGTTCAAGGCCATGCTGAAGGGCGGCAGTGTCAAAACGGCTGTGGCCGTTTCCTCCATCACCTTCGGCATCGGACATATCCTGAATCTGTTCACCGGGCACGAGTTTGTCGAAACGCTCGTGCAGGTGGTTTTCGCCGTCGCCTTCGGCTTCATCGTTACGATGGCCTTTTACAAAAGCGGAAGTCTTCTTCCCTGCATCCTGTCGCACAGCTTAACCGACGTCTTTTCTTTGTTCGCGAAAGGCGAGGCGTCCTCTCTTCTGAATTGGATCGCCCATGCCCTGATCATCGTCATGGCGGTCACATACTGCATTTATCTGTCCAGGCGCGTGGAGACTCCGCCGATCAATCAGCCTGCGGCGCAGAACGATCCGGCGTCTCGTCCGCACGCATAACGAGCATCGGACCTTGCCCCGCAAAATCCAGAACAGCGCAGCAAAACCGGCGTGACCGCAACGGTCACGCCGGTTTCATATCGTTCAGCGGGCAGCGGCTGTCTCAACAGCGCTTCCCTGCGGAGCGTGTCCCGACCGCCGTTTTTTTGTGTCCGATTTCGGTCACAGGATGTTCGTCAGGAAGATCTCCAGCCCGATCCCGATCAGGATCAGGCCGCCGAGGACGCCCGCGCGGCCCGCAAGCCGCGTGCCCGCCGCGCGGCCGAGCCGCACCCCGCCCAGACAGAGGCCGAAGGTCACCGCCGCGATCAGCAGCGAGCAGACCAGCGCCGCGATCGCGTCGTACGCCGCGATGGTAAAGCCGACGGACAGCGCGTCGATCGACGTGGCGATCCCCTGCAGCAGCAGCGCGCCGACGCCCACGCCGGCGGAGGTCTCCTCCCCGCCGCCGCGAAGCCCCTCGCGCAGCATGCTCCCGCCGATGTACAGCAGCAGCGCCAGCGCCAGCCAGGGCACAAGCCGCTGGAACGCCGCGAAGCGCTCCGCCAGCGTGTGCACGCAGAACCAGCCCACCATCGGCATGAGGAACTGGAAGAAGGCGAACGTCCCCGCGATCGCGCAGGCGCGCGCGCGGGACATGCGCGGCTCGTTCAGCCCGTTCGCCACCGACACGGAAAAGGCGTCCATCGCGAGCCCGACGCCCAGCAGTATGCTGTTGAAGAAAAACAAAGCATCCATCACGAAAGAGGATTATACTCCGCTTGTCCCGATATTTCAAGAGAAATGCGGATTTGTAACCAAATGTTGCTTGCCCCGCGCCCATTGCCGCGGTATAATGGTAGAAAACCCGGAAGGGAGAGGAGGGGCTCCATGAAACGTCTGCTTGCCGCGCTGCTTGCGCTGTGCGTACTCATGCTCGCCGGCTGCGGCGACAGGACGCCGGCCTCGTCCGATCCCGCGGCGAAGCCGTCCGCCGCCGCTGAGGATGCGGACGTCGTCCTTTACGAGTTCCGCAGCCTTGAGGTCTCCGTGCCGAGGAGCTATCTCGACCTGCTCGTCGTCGAGACCGGGCAGGAGCCGTGGAACGAGCATTGGACGCCGCTGATCTCCTTCTTCCACAAGGCCTCCGTCGAGGCATTTTCCGAGGAGCACCCCTACGAGAGCGCCGAAGGGCAGGGCGTCGGCTGGCTCGGCGGCGTCACGCGGCTCGACCGCATCGGCTTCGAGGACTGGCTCACCGGCGAGAAGAGCGGCTCCACCCTCTTCGGCAGCGACGGCGAGGGCAGCTGGTACATCATCCTGCGCCCCACCGACGTGCGCGTTTATCGCCCCGACGAATCGTGGGACGTCCTCAACGAGTGGATGGACGCGCTGCCCGATCAGCTCGTCGCGCGCAACGCGCTGACCCCCTACGACGCGAACGCGCTCTTCGACGCCGACTACACCTACGACAGCGAGCATGTCGAGCTGGGCTGCCGCTTCCCCGGCGAGCCGATGGATCTCGTCATCCTCTCCCTCTCCCAGCCGGAGACGCAGGGAACGGGCGGGATCTGGTGCGTCGAGCGCGTACATTACGTCTACACCGACTACAGCTTCACGGACACGCAGCTCGTGTTCCCGGTCGCCTTCGGCGTCGACGAGGCCGCCGCCGATTACTATGCCCGCCTGCAGGCGGAGTGCAGCGCCGGCGAGCATCCCGAGCTGCTCACGCCGATGGGCGCGGCGCTGGATTACGCGCGGCGCGTGACATGGATCTTCGGGGAAGACGTGTCCGCGACGGACTTTGAGCGCATCGAGCTGGTCGGCTGACGCAGGCGGCGCGGTTTCCGGCAAAGAAACGGCGTTCCCGCATGCATTTTTGGCGGAAACGCCGTCTTGCGTTTCGACAAAAAATCCGTCATAATAGATAAGATATTTCAAATGGAGGGGTTCCTATGCAGCTGCTGATCGATCGCATCCGCAAAGAGGGCAAGGTCCTGCCCGGCGACATCATCAAGGTGGACGGATTTCTGAACCACCGTGTCGATACTGCGCTTTTGTCCCAGCTTGCCGATGAATTCGCGAAGTATTTCCCGATCGACAGGATCACCATGGTCCTCACCGCGGAGGCAAGCGGCATCGCGCTGGCTACGGTCTGCGCCCAGAAATACGGTGTTCCTCTGCTGTTCGCCAAGAAGGCGAAGAGCGACAACATCGAGGGCGGTCTGTACCAGAGCGATGTCTTTTCTTATACCTATAAGAAAAAGACCACCTACATCATCTCGCAGGAGTGGCTGCATGAGGACGACCACGTCCTCATCATCGACGACTTTATGGCGAAAGGGAACGCCATGCAGGGCCTCGTCGATCTCGTCAACGCCGCCGGCGCCACGCTCGAGGGCATCGGCATTGCGGTGGAGAAGGGCTTCCAGGGCGGCGGCGACCGCTTCCGCGACATCGGCGTACCCTATCACGCGCTCGCCGTCATCGACCGCGTCGAGGGTACGACGCTGTATTTCCGCGACGAAGAGTAATATTTGCCAAAGATTATACAGGAGGTAATAACAATATGTCCGACAATGTTCGTCCCGAGAGCATGGCGCGCATCACCACGCCTGAGCTGGCGGAAGCGTTCATCAACGAGCAGATCGCCGCACTGCGCGCGCAGATCGGCGGCAAGAGGGTGCTGCTGGCGCTGTCCGGCGGCGTGGATTCCTCCGTTGTCGCGGCGCTGCTGATCCGCGCGGTGGGGAAGCAGCTGGTCTGCGTCCACGTCAACCACGGCCTGCTGCGCAAGGGCGAGCCGGAGCAGGTCGTCCGCGTCTTCCGCGACGAGCTGGGCGCGGAGCTGATCTATGTCGACGCGGTGGACCGCTTCCTTGACGCGCTCGCCGGCGTGGACGATCCCGAGCGCAAGCGCAAGATCATCGGCAAGATCTTCATCGACGTGTTCGCCGAGGAGGCGAAGAAGCTCGACGGCGTCGAGTTCCTCGGTCAGGGCACGATCTATCCCGACATCCTCGAATCCGGCCCGGTCAAGAGCCACCACAACGTCGGCGGCCTGCCGGAGGAGCTGCGCTTCGAGCTGGTGGAGCCGATCAAGTTCCTGTACAAGGACGAGGTCCGCGTGGTCGGCAAGGCGCTCGGCCTGCCCGACGGCATGGTCTACCGTCAGCCGTTCCCCGGCCCGGGCCTCGGCGTCCGCTGCGTCGGCGCCATCACGCGCGACCGCCTCGAGGCCGTGCGCGAGAGCGACGCGATCCTCCGCGAGGAGTTCGCGAACGCGGGCCTTGAGGGCAAGGTGTGGCAGTACTTCACGATCGTGCCGGACTTCAAGTCCACCGGCATCACGGACGGCAGGCGCACCTACGACTGGCCGGTGGTCATCCGCGCGGTCAACACGGTGGACGCCGTCACCGCCGAGGTCGCGGAGCTGGATTTCAAGCTGGTGCAGAAGATCGTGGCCCGCATCACAAGCGAGGTCAAGGGCGTCAACCGCGTGCTGTGGGACGTCACCCCGAAGCCCAGCGGGACGATCGAATGGGAATAAGAAAAAAGTGATTCTTCGAGGCCGGGAGGCCTTGAAAACACTGGCTTTTTCAGCCCCCACTACTCCGAGTGATAGCAAATTGATAGCACGAGAACCCGAGATTTGTTGAGAGCAAATCCAAGGGTTTGCGAGTGCGCGGCTTCCCCATTATCATAAACCAAAGAGGTCAACCTGACTTTTTGCAAGCCGGGTTGACCTCTTTTTTGCTGCCTTTGGATGGCCCTATTCCTTTTTCAGTTCCTCAATTAGCGCATCCGACAGCGCCTGAGACGGCACCTTTGCCCGTTTGATGCCCGTATCAAATTCCGGATAGTGATAACGCCAGCGATCATATTCTTCCCGGCTGATCTCCCCGCGCTCCAGCTTGGCTGCCTCTTCCTGCCAGGCATGAAGCATATCGAACATTTGGAGATAGGTTGTCCCTCTGGATTTGTCGAGACGAAGGCAGAGCTCGCCGTCGATCTCCCCGACCTTCAGGCAGTACAGGTCTTCCAGCGCAAACAGCGTATGCATCAGGCCGTCGTAGCTGTCAATATCCGGGACGTCAAGAGCCCTGGGGGATACATCCAGCACACGAGCCAGATCTGCCGTCAGTTCGGCCTTGGGCGTTCGCGCGCCGGTCTCGTACTGAGCCATGCGGACATCGGCGGTCTTTTCCGAAAATCCGACCATCATGCCCAAATGCTTCTGCGTCATGCCGCGCAGCGTGCGAATGAAATGGATTCTTTCACCGATAGCCATAGCAATATTCTCCTGTCTCCATATGATGTCAAACGCATTTTAGCAAATTTGTTTAGTGTTGTCAAGGAATAATTAAATATTTTTGTTTAGTATTTTCGCTTGACTTAACTGTATTTGCTTAGTATAATTACCGTGAGATAAACTAATTTGCTTAGTGAAACTGAATGACCGTCCGACCAGAGATACACCGCCATGATCTTCAGAACAGGAAGGAAGCGCCCCGAAAGGGGACGACACAGCGCCTCGCAGGGTTGCCTGTCAGGAAACTGGATTCGGGTAGAACGGCAGAAAGAAAACAAGCGAAGGGAGGTGTTTGTTATAGCAGAACAGGTATTTATGAAGGTCGATGAAGTCGCCGCCGAGCTCGGTGTTTCCAACTCATACGCCTATAAGTTGATCCGGGAGCTGAACAAGGAGCTTAAGGCGGCCGGCTGCATCGTCATCAACGGTCGTATCGACCGAGGATTTTTCCACGAACATTTGTATGCTACCCAGAAAAGGAAGGAGGATTGATCATGGCAGCATTCAAAGACAAGAAAAACGGCACATGGTATGTGCAATTCCGCTACACCGATTGGACCGGCGAGCGGCAGCAAAAGCTCAAACGCGGTTTCAGCACAAAGCGAGAAGCCCAAGAGTGGGAGCGCGAGTTTTTGCGGACGAAGCGGGCAGACCCAGACATGAGCTTTGAGAGTTTTGTAAAGCTCTATGAACAGGATATCAAACCAAAGATACGGCTGAATACCTGGCTTACCAAGGAATCCGTGATCGAAAGCAAAATCCTGCCCTATTTTAAAAAGCGGAAGCTGTCGGAGATCACGCCGCGAGACATTCTGACTTGGCAGAATCAGATGTTGAAGCAAAAGGATAAAACCGGGCAGCCCTACTCTCCGACGTATTTGAAGAGCATCAATAATCAGCTCAGCGCGATCTTCAATCACGCCGTCCGCTTCTATGGGCTGCATGAAAATCCCGTGCGGAGGGCCGGGGTCATCGGAGAGAAAGAGAGCGACGAAATGCTCTTTTGGACGAAAGAGGAATTTCTGCTTTTCATTGACGCGATGATGGACAAGCCCATGCTGTACTACGCTTTCGAGATCCTGTACTGGTGCGGTATCCGCGAGGGCGAGCTGCTGGCGCTGACGCCTGCGGATTTCAATTTCAAGGAGAAGACGCTGCGGATCAGCAAATCGTATCAGCGAATCAAGGGCGAAGATGTGATTACACCGCCAAAAACGAAGAAAAGCATCCGCACAATTACGATCCCTGATTTTCTGTGCGATGAGATCCAGGACTATTTCAAGCAGTTTTACAGCCTGCCGGAGGACGCGAGGGTCTTTCCCTTGTCAAAGCATCAGTTGACAAGAGGCATGGAATATGGCTGCAAGCAAAGCGGCGTGAAGAAGATCCGAATCCACGATCTCCGCCACAGTCATGTTTCCCTGCTGATCAATATGGGATACTCGGCGGTCGCAATCGGGAATCGGGTCGGGCATGAGAGCGTCGATATTACGTTCCGATATGCCCATATGTTTCCTACCGTGCAGAAAGAGATGGCAACCAAGCTGAATGAAGAAAGGAGTGCATGAAAATGTCAGCCAAAAACAGAGATGAACACAACCGTTTCAGAAATATCACCGTAGGGTTCCGGGTATCACCCGAGGAAAACGAGCAGATCAACATCGCCGTGGCGCTCTCCGGCTTACCGAAGCAGGAATACTGCTATCGCCGTTGTCTAAACCGCGAGATCGTGGTCCAGGGTAATCCGAGAGTGTACAAGGCGCTGCGAGATCAGCTCGCTGCTGTTCTCGATGAACTGAGACGCATCGAGGCAGCCGGAGAGATCCGTGACGAGCTGCTGGACAACATCGAGCTGATTACCCGGACGCTGGACGGCATGAAGGAGGAGCGACGATGACGGGAGAAAAAGAAACGACTGTCCTTGGCCCATCTGTTGGCGCAGATGAAGGACAGCCGAATCAAAACCTTTGTGAGGACAGTTTAGCAGATTCTCTCGAAGAATACAATAGATATTTTCGCCAACTGAACGATCCCTCATACCTGGCGACGGTATCCATGAGAGAACTGTATGAAACCGCGTATGAGAGCAAGCCGCCGCTGATCGACGGTCTGCTCTTTCCCGGAACCTATCTTCTGGTCGGCGCGCCGAAGCTGGGCAAAAGCTTCCTGGTCGCGCAGATTGCCTACCATGTCAGCACCGGGACGCCGCTGTGGAATTATCCGGTACGAAAGGGAACGGTTTTGTATCTGGCGCTGGAGGATGATAACCAGCGCCTGCAAAGCCGGATGTATCAAATGTTCGACATGGCAATAGCCGATCGGCTTTTCTTTGCTACCCGCGCAAAGCAGCTCGGAAAGGGGCTGGACGAGCAATTGGATCGCTTTGTCCGGGAACACCCGGATACCAGGCTCATTATCATCGATACGCTGCAAAAGGTGAGAGAGGTCGGCGGGGATGCCTACAGCTACGCCAGCGATTACGACATCATCACCCGGCTGAAAAACTTTGCCGATTGCCGCGGACTGTGCCTGATCCTGGTGCATCATACGCGAAAGCAGAAGGCAGAGGATGTGTTCGATATGATCTCCGGTACAAACGGTCTACTCGGCGTGGCGGACGGAGCGTTCCTTCTGCAAAAACCGAAAAGAACCGCAAATGAGGCTACGCTGGACATTTCCGGCCGGGATCAGCAGGACCAGCGCCTCCATCTCTATCGCAACGAAGAAAAACTGTGCTGGGAGCTGGAACAGTGCGAAACCGAGCTGTGGAAGGCCCCACCGGAAGCACTCCTGGATGCTGTCGCCGGACTCGTAAACATCGAACGGCCGGAATGGACCGGGAGTCCGACAGAGCTGGTCGAAGCGCTTGCAGTAGACATGAAAGCAAACGCGCTGACCATGAAGCTGAATGTCAACACAGGGCGCTTGTATCGCGAGCACGGTATCCGCTACTGGAACAGCAGGACACACGATGGGCGAAAGATCGTTTTGCGCTATGAGCCGGATGGCGCGTGACGGTGTGTGACGGTCGTGACGATGATTTCGACAGCGGGTGCGGTATCAAAAACACCGTCACTATCGACACGGATCGTCACTGGGAGCGGAGGAACGGTCAAGGGGGCATACCTGCGGGTGGAGATTTCCACAAGGAAATACAACCCGAACCCCTTGAGCTTTTCTCACGGAAGACACTCGCGCAGCGGAGGGGAAAGAGACTGCTTTCCCCTCCTGCCTAACGGCGAGTGACGCGGCTCTTTATGCTTGCAAAATGAAAGCATTGTCATGATGGCCATGCTTTCAAATTGCAAGCATGGATCGGCGCGCGGGTGCAGCGGCGATCCGGTGAAGGGGTACAGGGGAAACTGGTGTTCCCCCTGTGCTCTCGGCAGAGCCCACGGCACTTTGCAGCCCTTCAGGGATGAAAGTGTCATAGTGGGTTACACACTTTGAAAAAGTTGTGTAACCGCGCCCTGTACCACCGCTGCCAGGAAAGGAAGTGAAAACGCATGCGCGATAAAAACTACTCCGCTGCCCGCGTTGAGCAGCACACCAAGGCGAGCATCGGAAAATCTGAGCGCCACATCGAGCGCAAAAACGAGAGCTATGAAAATATGAACGTCGATCTGTCTCGGACACCCATGAACGTCCACTATCAAAGCTGTGGCGACCAGACCTACAACGCACATCTCGACAAGCTGGTGGAAGATGGCAGCGTCTCTCTCCGAGGCTTGAAGAAGGACGCCAAGGTTTTTGACGAGATGATCTTCGATGTGAATACAGCCTACTTTGAGGAGCGCGGCGGCTATGAATACGCCTGCCGGTTCTATGGGGAAGTGTTCCGCTTTGCCCAAAAGGAGTACGGCCCGGAGAACATCGTCTCCGCTGTCATGCACGCCGACGAGCTGAACACCGCTCTGACAGAGCAATCAGGCCATCCGGTCTATCACTACCATATGCATGTCGTCGCGCTGCCGGTAGTGGATAAAGAAATCCTCTGGACGAAACGCTGCAAAGACCCGGAGCTTGTCGGAACGGTCAAAGAGGTTATCCATCAGATCAGTCACTCAAAAAAGTGGGCCTCGAAAAAGGAAACGGATGAGAACGGCCACACACAGATCATCAAATCCTACAGCCTCTTGCAGGACCGATTTTTCGAGCATATGCGGGATGCCGGGTTTGAGGACTTCGAGCGAGGAGAGCGCGGCAGCACCGCCCAGCATCTCTCAGTCACGGAGTTTAAGGTCAAGAAGGAGACAGAACGGTTGGATAACCTAAAAACTACCGCCGCGTTCATGGAGAACAGCATCCGTTTTCTCGAAGGGCAGACAGAGGAAGCCCAAAAGAAAGCCGACAAAGCGCAGGCTCGGGTGGACAAGCTCGTCCCCAAGATGGAGCAGATCGAAGACCTGGCCCGCAAATATACCAGCGACGCGGATCAGGTACTTCCCCAGCCGGATGTGCTGGAATCCGCCAAGTCGTACCGGGAGAAGAAGGCAATGCCCCTGTACCGGAAGATCATCGGTGTGCTACGGAATCTATTCAGCAAGTATCTGACGCTGAAACATGACTATGAAGATCTGCAGCGCAAATACAAACGGGAGATCGACAGCGGAAATCAAATGAAGAAGACGATCAAGCGCTTGAATGAGGAAAAGGACAGCCAATCCGGGATTGTTGCCAAGTTCTACGCATTGTGCCGAGGCTATGGGGAAGATTATATCGAATCCCAGGCCATGGGCATTTTGGAGCGGGAAGCTATGGAACGACAGCAGAAAGAGCTCGCCCGCCAGCGGTACGACCGAGACGCAAGGTAAAGGGCGGGCTTGAATTTGAAATTGAAAAGGGCAGGCTCAGTTTCCGCCTGACCGAACCGTATTCGGAAAATCGTCGGCAGCAGTAAAGCAGGCAGGCAAAAGAAAACGGGATTCAAAACAGAAAGGAAGGAAAGAATCATGCAGAAACAGATTTTTGATGAGAAAAACGGACTGTGGTACGAGCTGCACGGAGACTATTATCTTCCGTGCCTGACCATGCCACCCGAAAGACAGCGCCCCATTGGCATATGGGGCCAGCGGCACTTACGGTACCTCTGGCAGCACAAGAAGGCACTCTATACGGAGCTGATGGCCTCTGGCGAGCTGAACGTGTATCTGGCCGATCTAGACGAGCAGGCGGAGGCCATGTTCCTCCGCTTGATTGACCAGATGGCAGTTCGTGAGGGTATCACCGAACAACTCAAGGCACAGGATCAGATGCTGTGGGTGCAGAGGATGAATAACATCCGGGATCGCGCTATGGAGGTGGTAAATAACGAGTTAATATACACATGAGCAACGGCGGCGGGGATTGCTCCCCACCGCCGTTCATAATACTGTTGTGTGGCAGAGAAAAATAACGAAGAATAAAAATCGAAGCCAAAAAATCAAAATTGTTGATTTTTTCGATTGTATTTAGATAATCAATGTGGTATACTATTGTCGCGGAGGTGATTTTGTGTTAGTTGAGTTTACTTTTGGTAATTATAGGTCTTTTCGTGATACAGCATCATTGTCTTTGGAAGCAACAGGTCTTGGTTCTCTAAAAAATTGCCTTATTGAGTTTAATAGCACAAAACTTCTTCCCGGAGTAGCTATCTATGGGAAGAATGGCGGCGGAAAAAGTAATGTAATCCGAGCTTTTTGGCTTGCCGTACAGTTTGTAAAGAATGCTCAGCGAACGCAGCATGAGAATTCACCAATTCCTGTTATCCCATTTGCGTTGAATGATTATTCCTTTGCCCAGCCAACACAGTTTGAATTCATCTATATTATTGACAAGGTGAAGTATTGGTATGGTTTTTCTGCTACAAAGGAAACCGTAGTAGAGGAATTCTTATATCATGCGCCAAAGGGACAAAAAGCACTTGTTTTCAAACGAGATGGTCAGCAGTTTACCTTTACAGAGGAGAAAGCAAAGCGGACACTAATTAGTAAGGCCGTTGCAAAAAATCAACTGTTCTTTTCAGTTGCCTGCACAATGAATGACTCTGCATGTATTGGCGCAATGCAATGGTTTCGTGAATATGTTTTCTTTTCGCGTGATTATACTGACATTCCGACTCAACTCATCGAGTATTCCGAAGATAAGACTATGCTTAGAGCTATTTCCGAATATGCTAAGGCTGCAGATGTTGGGATTGAAGATATGCGCTTTGAAGTAAATAGCAAAGACATCATTGATGATAGCTCTTTTCCGGATAGCATACCCGAAGGCGTTAAAGCAGCATTAACTCAATTTATGCGCGCGTTATCAGAGACATCGAACAACGCCGAAATTCGACTTAAGATGGGACAGATGACAGCAAAAGCAAGTCATTTAGGAAAGACCCGTGAAGGAGAGTTGAGCTCCTTTGAATTAGATCTTTCAGACGAGTCAGACGGGACTAGAAAACTAATGGCCCTTTCTCCTGCGATCGAATCCGCGCTCAAAAAGGGCGGTGTACTGTTGGTCGATGAGATTGAACGGGAACTTCATCCTACTCTAGTGAATTTCATAGTTTCAAAGTTTCAGAGCAAAAAAACTAATCCGTATGGAGCACAGATTATTTTTACTACTCATAATACTGAGTTAATGAATCTCGAACTCATTAGAAAAGATCAGCTATATTTTGTCGACAAAAAAGCAACTGACGGTACTTCGGAACTTTACAGCTTAAGTGAGTTTTCCACTAGAACAACCGACAATATTCGCAAAGGATATTTGATCGGTAGATATGGAGCAGTCCCTAATGTTGAAATCGAGGAGGTCGAGTAAATGCCTCGAAAAACAAATGGGTCCCGTGGAAAAGGAAAGACTATTATTCGAGTCTTTTGTGAAGGTGAAACTGAGCAAGCATATACAGAATTCCTTAAAAGGCAGTTTGCTGAAGTTGCAGTAATAAAATACCCAAAGGAAACAGGTCTCTTCGATGAAGCAAATAACCGCTTTGCTAAAGATCCTCAATATCGTGATTATGCTGAAGTAATTGATGAAGTGTGGTTTTTCTTTGACGTAGAGACAAAAGATGTTGGTTTGTGGGATCATCGCCTGAAGATAATAAAGAGGTTGCGAAACCTTCGGCGAGATCCAAATATCAAAGTTCGTTTGCTGATGACCACTGGATGTATCGAGTATTGGCTAATGCTTCATTACAGGAAATATGCACCACCACTTCAAACAGAGGCAGAAAAAGCTCGAGTAATAAGCGAAGTCATCGAAAAAGAATCAACGTATAAAAAAGGTGACTATCCCTCCACTGCAAAAATTGCTGAACATTTCCCAACTGCAACTGCCAATGCAAAATGGACTTTGGACAATTTGTTGTCTGATGGATTACCGGGTATAGAAGATACCGATGAACGGAATCAATGGCTATGTAAGAATTGTTACACTTTTTCGAATGTGTTCGAAGCGATTGAATTCTTACAAAGTCATCCAGTAGTTTGAAAACAACTGATTAGCGACGATTTAACGCTCTCAGAAAAACAAAGGAGCCAAAAAAATGATTTTACACAGCTTTAGAGTTACAGAGTTTCGCTCAGTACAGGACAGTGGTTGGATTGATGCCGAACGAATTACTGCACTCATCGGAACTAACGAGTCTGGAAAGACTAATATCTTATTGCCCCTCTGGAAACTCAATCCCGCAGACGAGGGGGCGATTGACTTAAAGGATGATCTACCCAGAGATAAGTACCACTTATATCGAGATGCTACAGAGAAGCCGGTTTTCATTTCAGCAAGGTACGTGCTTTCAGAGGATGAAAAAACGGAGCTAGCTAAGATTTCAGGCCATTCAAATGATGAGTTTTCAGAAGTTATCGTTTCCAAAGACTTTGACAATCATTTGTTCTGGGAGTTTCCAAATGAGAAAACTGATGTATCTCACCTAATTACTTCTGCGAACAGTGTTCTTGCCGAGTGCAGACAGACACTCGAAGCAGCCACAAGTGCGGTAAGCAAACCAGAAGATGAAAGAAAACGGAAAGCGTTGTTCATTATTGAAAAGGCGTGTGAATTATTAAATAATTACGAGGAAGTTTCGGATACGCTGAAGGCCGTTCAAGACCAACTGGAAGAGTTTGATGAAGATGTTAAATCGTCCATAGCTTGTGCCTCTGTTCTCGATGCGATACAAAAGATTCAACTACTGATCAAGGAAAGCGCAAAACCAACGCTTTGCAACTGCACGCAAGTAACAGATGCCCTCAAGAACAAAATGCCCAAATATGTTTATTATTCTAATTATGGGAATCTAGATTCTCAAATCTACCTTCCGCAAGTACTAGACAATCTTGGGAAACAGAACTTGGGTGTCAAAGAAGCTGCAAAAGCACGGACACTAAAGACTCTTTTTAAGTTTGTTGATCTTGATCCAAAAGAAATAACTGATCTTGGAGCCGAATCTACGGGAAGCCTCACTCCAGAACAGATTGCTGCAATTTCAGACAAGAAAAAAGAAAGAGAAATACTGTTGGCCTCAGCCTCTTCGAGCTTTACGAAATCATTCAACGAATGGTGGAAGCAAGGAAATTATACTTTTGAATTTCAGGCAGACGGTAATTTTTTCCGAATCTGGGTTTCTGATTCTGTGAGGCCTGAGCGAATTGAACTAGAGTCGCGGAGCACAGGACTTCAATGGTTTTTCAGTTTCTATCTAGTTTTCCTCGTTGAAAGTGAGTTGCACCATCAAAACGCAATTCTCCTTTTAGATGAGCCGGGAGTGACACTCCATCCTTTGGCGCAAAAAGACTTGTTCCTATTCTTTGAGAATCTGTCTAAAAACAACCAAATTCTATATACCACCCATTCGCCCTTTATGGTTGATTCAAACCACTTGGAACGAGTTAGATCAGTATATATTGATACAAGCGGGAAAACAGTGGCTAGTCCCGATTTACGAGCCGCTGAGAGATTGAAAGGAAAAAATCAGCCGCAATCAATCTACCCGGCTCATGCAGCTCTTGGACTATCTGTTTCTGACACGCTTTTAATTAATTGTCGTCCCGTTTTAGTTGAAGGAGAGTCCGACCAGGTATACTTATCGGCATTAAAGAGCCTTTTGATTTCCAAGGGGAAAATTGCTCCCTTGAAAGAAATTGTTTTTATTCCAACTGGTGGGACGAAAGGTGTAAAGGCAACTGCGGCCATACTGTTAGGTGCTAGTGAAGAGAAACCGCCAATTATCCTCGACGGAGATAAACCTGGCATGAAAATAGCTGCGGAATTGAAAGCAGACTTTTATGCCACTTCACAAGATAAAGTGATCTGTGTTTCGGATTTCACTTCGGTGGAAAATGGAGAAACAGAAGACCTTTTCCCAAAGGACAAGCTTGCCAGAATTGTTGGAAAGTTTTTGCCTAGATTAGAAGAGGTAGACGAAGACTTTGACGATATTGTTGTATCTGACAAGCCAATTTGTGATCAGATTGAGGAATTCGCCAAAGCTCATGGCATTGCGTTAGAGGCGGGGTGGAAAGTACGTCTCGCGACAACAGTAAAAAAAGAGGTGTTAAAGGGAACTGATAAAGCGATCTGCGAAACAGATCCTGAATTCTCTCGGATAATCGAACTCTTCAGCAAGCTATGAGCGTCTCAGATTTGTAAGCGTTAAACCAAGGGATTTCAGCTGATAAAAGATATTATTCAAATGACGAGCCTTGAGAAGATTAGATAAACCACAAAATGACACCCGCCCGCCGTTCCATCCCGGAGCGGCGGGCTTTTCCGTTTTGCGGATTAGTTTTCTCAATTTTACACGCGTTCTACCACTTGGTTTTGCACAAATACCACTTGGTTCAAAACATGAGACAAGAGCGAGAAAACCGATAAGGTACAATAAGTTGCGCAAATTTGAATAAAGAGAAAGACACGGTTTGCAGACTCTGTTAGAATGAAGTTGCGACACACCATTCTGAAAGGAGAAAGCAAACCATGTCCGAGAAGATT
>Ga0079305_1001077_pt1 | contig 42235 bp, 51 predicted proteins | sample LMS_cellobiose_e_FD_79183 | JGI IMG/M metagenome (GOLD analysis project Ga0079305, IMG submission 79183) | Rumen-fistulated moose microbial communities from Alaska, USA - LMS_cellobiose_enrichment | ecosystem: Host-associated > Mammals > Digestive system > Stomach > Rumen fluid ... | reverse complement strand
TCCTCGAGGTGCTCTATGAGGGCGGTGGCGTACATGATGACCTCCCACTCGCCCAGCTCGCTCCCCTCGCGCTCCATGCGCGCGAGGTCCTCCTCGTCGAAGCCGAGCTCGAGCGCGACCTCGACCTCCCTGCCCTCGAACCGGTGCATGCGGTCCCACGCGGGGACCGGGTCGTCCGCCGCGTCGCCCCGGCAGCCCGCGAGCCCGCCGAAGGCGGCCAGCGCCGCCGCCAGGGCGGCTATCGCCTTCGCCCTGCCCATGCGCTTCGATGCCATGATCATGACCCCGCTATCGATGCGGCAAGCTCGTCATCTGTTGCCACGAAATCGTCCAAAGCGCGCTCGATCGCGCGCATGGTGCTGTGCCGCAGCTCCCCGTCATCGACGTGCGCGCGATGCAGGAGATCGGGCATGACCGCCCCGTAGAAGTCGATGAAAGAGAGGTTGCGCTGCGCGAGCGTTTGGAAGTCCTCGAGGAGGCGCTCGCGCCTGATATCCCGTCTGACGAGGTCGTCCTCGCGGCGCTCGAGCTCGAGGAGCCTCCGTTGGCGCTCCTCCCGTGCCGCAAGCTCCCGGGCAGCGCGGCCGTCGCGCATCCCGCGCCCCGCCGTCATGACGCGCCCCAGTCCGTGGCGTCGACGACGGCGAACTCGCCGAGGCCGTCCGCCGAGAAGCGCGTGCGGCCCGCGTTGGCCTCGAGGTAGCCGTCCACCACGAGGCCGTGGGCGCGCCCGGCCCAGCGCTCGACGTCCTCGCGCGAAAGCCCCGTCCCGGCGAGGAGCTCCCCTGCGGGGATCCGGTGGCGGCCGTCGGCCCCGTCGCGGAGGAACACCATGTCCCTCTCGAGCGTGCGCGTCGCGGCGTCGTAGGTCCAGTGGACCTCGACGCAGTACCCGTCGCCGTCGGGGGCGTCCCAGTACCCGCTGTCTGCATGGATGTCGACCGCGTCGCCGTCCTGTAAGTACCGGATCGTCAGGTACAGGCCCTGCGGCTCGTAGGGCTCGCCGGGGAAGAGGGGCTCGGGCCCGTCGCCTTCGTAGCGCCAGTAGCGGTAGTTTCTCGATGACTGCTCGACGCCGCTGCCCTGCGCCTCAAACCCCGCAGGGACCGAGGCGGCGCCCCCGCGCGGAAGCGCCAGGTGGAGGGCGCATGTGGGCCCCTCGAGGAGGAGCTCGTCGTAGACGTTGCGCACCGAGGCCTCGTGGCCCAGGGCGAGCGCCCCCGCGAGCGCGAGCGCCCCCAGGGCGAGCGCGGCGGTGCGCCTGCGGGATGCGGGCTTCCCGCCGCTCATGACGCCGCGCCCCAGTCAACGTCGTCTATGACCTCGTACCTCCCGAGGTCGTCCCCCGAGAAGCGCGTGCGGCCCCCGTTGGCCTCGAGGTAGCCCCGCAGGAAGAGCTCCTCGAAGGCGTGGCCGGCCCAGCGCTCGACGTCCTCCCGGGAGAGCCCCGTGCCGGCGAGGAACTCATCTGCCGGGATTCGGTTCCGGTGGCCGTCGCTGTTGCGGCGGAACGTCATCTTCCTCTTGAGCGTGTGCGCCCTCGCATCGTAGATCCAGTGGACCTCCACGCAGTACCCGTTGCCATCCGGCGCGGCCCAAAAGCCGCTGTTAGCGTAGACCCTGACCTCGCTGCCCTCCCACAAGCACCAGACGGACAGGTACAGGCCCTGCGGCTCGTAGGGCTCGCCGCCGAAGAGGCTGCCCATCCCGTCGCCGACGTAGGCCCAGCTGCGGCGGTTGTTCCCCCAAGCGCGCTCGACGCCACTACCCCGCCGCTCGAAGCCCGTGGGGACGTCGACGGCGCCCCTGCCCGGCAGCGCCAGGTGGAGCGGGGATTCCGGCCCCTCCAGGAGCAGCTCGTCGTAGACGTTACGCACGGACGCCTCGTGCACCAGGGCGAGCACGGCGACGAGGGCCAGCGCGACGAGCGCGACGGTGCGCCTGCGAGCCGGGGGCTTATGACCATCCTTATGCGCTGTCACTGCCATCGATTTCCTTCCCTTCCTGTCGTCCCTCCGCTCCAGCTGAACCGGCTCCGCCCTAGTCCAACTCGTTCTTTCCGTTCTCAAGGGCATCTAGGAAGCGCGAGGTGTCAGCCAGATGTTCATGACGCCTGATGATCTCCACCTTCTCGGGCACGGTATGGCTGATGTATCTGCGCGTACCCGTTTGATCTCCCTCTGCAAACGTTACTGTATAGACATCGGGCCCATACAACGGACTCCGGCCCTTGAGAGTGGCAGGGAGGTCGCTGTCGGTGGTAAGGTTCGCATACAGCATGTTGACCACGTTGTCGTACCCGCCGTTGTTCTCAAGGAACTTATCCGCACGGGTATAGGCCATGTTGTCCAGATCCGCATAGTACTGCCGGGCCGCTTCATGGTAAGGGATGCCTTGATCGAAAGCCGCAACGGCTATGTTGTGACCATCGAGGTCGGACTTGTAGTCGTCGGGGCCCAACGATGTGGTCCAGTCATTTTCTCTGGCAACCACGCAGTCGCCCATCCATCCCGCATACTGCGCGCGCTCGGAAGCCCCCTCGGAGAAGAACCGATCCAGCGTCGAAGTGTTGCCCCTTCTGACGTCATACTCCGCAGCGGCAGCGGCGCACTGATGCGCGAAGTCCGCGTATGGTCCCTCTGGAGCTTTATCGTTCTGATCGATGACCGCTGCTGCAAGAATCTCATAGTCGGCCACGCTTAGACCGAGGAAGAGGACGAGGTACGATTCCCCCGAAACTGTTATGAAACCACGCCTTGGCAGGGGGAATGGCACGTCTTCGGCGAGGCGCCCCGCTGTCATGTCCCACGCAACGCCATCGTAGCATATGCCGCCCATGAGCCTGAGCCACGCCCAGTCGATGAAGTCCTGATCCGCCCCGGGGTACCGCTCGTAGAGCCTCGCGTAGACATTCCACATGATCGCAGCGATTTCCTCATCGAAGCCAAACTGCTCGCTCATCATTTCGGAGAAGCCGTCCTTCGAGATGCCCAGCCGCTCCGCCACCATCCGATCACCGTAGACGGCGGAGGCCGCGTCCGTCCAGCCGAGGTCGCCGTAGCCGCCGCCGGAGAGGTAGCTCGCGATCGACCGGTCCGCGGCGGCGAGCGTCCGCAGGGCGGCGTCCGCATCCGCATAGTACCCGGAGGACGCGTCGGCGTACGCCTGGATCCGCAGGATGGCGCCGCGCAGCTCGTCGATGATGCGCCGGTTCGCCTCGATCATCGGCTCGCAGCCCGCCATGACCGCCTCCGCGTCGAGGCCCGAGGCCGCGGCGTCGTCGACGAGCAGCCGGTAGTCCCGGTTGAGGCCCTCGAGCTCGTCGATCCTCCGCCAGGCTTCATCCGCATCGGCCACGCCCGGAGACGTTTCGGGAAGCGCCGATACCGCAGCGGAGTTCCGGTCGTTGCCGTCCCGCAGCGCCTCGAACATGTTGTGCAGCGCCTTGGCGAGGGGGGTGCGCAGGGAGGTTATCCTCTCGCGGATGGCCTCGTACGCCTCGCCTTGGAGCTCCGGGCCGTCGAGCGCGCTCCCGAGCTCGGCGATCTGCTCTGCGCAGGCCGACAGGCTGCGCTCGAGCAGGCCGTTCTCGGCGTCCAGGGCGTCTATGAGCGGACCCTTCTCCACCCTCATACGACGTCCCTTCCATCCGAGAACCCGCCGGTCCCCGCCAGCCTGCTCGCAGCGGCGCCGTCCGCCTCCGAGAAGGCGGCGGCAGCCGCCGTGACGGCATCGGCATCGGCGTAGATCATGGCGGTCCATGCATGCAGGGAGCCGTGGACCGCGGAGGCGATCGCGTCATGGGCGTCGTTTCCCGCGATGCCGCTGGAGAAGCCTGCGAGCATCTGGGGCGAGAAGGGGCTGTAGCCCCCGGCGCCGGCCCTGAGGCGGTCGGACTGGCCGGCAGCGGCGTCCGCGTCGGAGACGATCTGATCGCGTGGCATGGGATTCCCCTCGTCTCGCAGATGGTCCCTCGGGCGCGCGGTGCCCGAGGGCACCGCGCAGATGATTACATTATGTATCATATGTTACATATAGATACGTATCACGCAACGAGAAATGCTGATATGCGATAGGAAAACCTATGCGGACGTACGAGCTGACACTCGTCACCTTACGCCGTGCTCGCTCGGTTCGACCAAGCGCTCGCACAGCTTGATCGAACCAGACTCCTCGTGGCCGACGAACTGGGGTTTCTTCCGCTCGACGCCGACAGCTCGGAGGCGACAGGCCCCTCCGCGGGTATCCCACAATGCCGCTGCGGAGGTATAAGTCGCAGATTCATGTATACACTCGTGATTTAAAACTTACAGATTTTTGTAGATATGCGATAATTCGAATTAACGGATTCTTGTATCGATGCCTCAGGGGGCGCTCATGTTCAAACGCAAACGCTACGACGACCTGCTCGAATGGAAGAAGGCGTCGGAAGGCAAGACGGCCATGCTGGTGGAGGGCGCACGGCGCGTGGGTAAGACCACGCTCGTGAAGGCCTTCGCCGACGCCGAGTACGAGGACTCCATCTACATCGACTTCTCGAAGGCACCTAGGGCGGTCGTCGATCTGTTCCGCAAGGAGCGGGAGGACGTGGACACGTTCCTGCGCATGCTCCAGCTCCACTACGCGAAACGACTCCCGGAGCGCAAATCGGTCGTGATATTCGATGAAGTCCAGCGCCTGCCCATCGCCCGAGAGTACATCAAGCACCTCGTTGCGGATGGGCGCTTCGATTACATCGAAACGGGTTCGCTCATCTCGATCCGCAAGAGCGTGGAAGACATCGTGATCCCCTCTGAGGAGGAGCGCATCACCCTGCACCCGCTCGACTTCGAGGAGTACCTGTGGGCCATGGGCTACGAGGTGTACGCCGACGCGATCCGCGAGGCGTACGGTTCGCGCGCGCCCCTACCCGATGCGGTGCACACCAAGATAATGCGGCTCTTCGACGAGTATATGCTCGTCGGCGGGATGCCGCAGTCGGTCGAGGCGTTCCTCGGAGATGCGGACTTTGCGGCCTGCGACCGCGCAAAGCGCGCAATCCTCGAGCTCTACCTCGAGGACATCGGAAAGTTCGGCGGGGGCGAGGCGAGGCGCGCCCGCGCCCTCTTCCGCGCCATTCCCGGGCAGCTGTCGGCCGCATCTAAGCGTTTCAAGTTCGCGAGCGCAAGCAAGGGCGGGCGCTATGAGGACTACGAGACCGCCATCGACTGGCTCGATGACGCCCACCTCGCCAACCCCTGCCGCCTCTGCTCGGACCCATCGGTGGGATTGGGCCTTTCGGAGGAGCCTGCCTCGCTCAAGCTTTACATGGCCGACACCGGCCTGCTGGTGACGCAGGCCTTCCCCGACCAAGCCAGCTCTGCGCAGGTGCACCGCGACGTCCAGTTCGGGAAGGTAAGCGTGAACAGGGGCATGATCACCGAAAACGCCGTCGCCCAGCAGCTGCGCGCAAGCGGGCACGCCCTCTACTACCACACGTGGTCGGAGCCGGGGGTCAAAGCTAACGCGAAGCCCCGCCCGCGAGAGGTCGACTTCCTGTTGGCGAGGCCGTGCGCAGACGCGGCGGGCAAGCTGCGGGTGAGCCCCGTAGAGGTCAAGTCATCGAAGGCATACAGCACAGTCTCGCTCGACGACTTTGCCAACCGTTACGGTAGGCGCGCAGGCGAGGAGGTGGTGCTGCACCCCAAGCAGCTGAAGGCGGAGAAGCGTCGTACCTACCTTCCCCTCTACATGGCGCATCTGGTTTAAGCGATGTATATGGGGATGCCGGGATAGGCGTCGGGGGCGCCGCGCACAAGCCCCGCTGGATTGATCCTACCGCTTACCTTGTGTTTTCCCATCACTGGGAGCCTATATCGGCATGGCTCCCCTCGAGTTCAATGTCCGAAGAGCTTGCGCCAAGATGCTCATCGAGTGAAAGGTTCGATGGATTGCGAGCGTCATCAACCCCGTTGCCGCATTGCCTCTGTCATCATAATACGAAGACGAATACGTGCCATTCGCGTGGCATGGGATTCCCCTCGTCTCGCAGACAGTTACAGGAATGCGCGTGCCCAAGGGCACCGAGTCAGCGTCTATAGTATACCGCTCCGATCTCGTACAGCAAACCCGCCCGGTCCATCTCTGCAGAGATGCGGCAACTCCGTCTCCTTGCTCGAGTTGCTCAGGCTCTGAGGATCGGGCCGCAGCGCAGGAGCGGTCCTGTATCGACGGCTTATAACTCTCGGACGGTATCAGTTCAGCGAAAGCCCGGACACGTTTTTCTTATAATGCTGCAGAGTTTCGTCTGGGACCGGCTTCGATGGCATTTTGTATGCATGAACACTGCATAGTATTGGAAACTATGCAGTGTTCAGTGTCGATACATGCTCCATAGCCGAAACTCTGCAGCATGAGAGACATTTTCGGTACAGCCCGCACGAACACCGAGGCGGGCGCTTGGAGCTCCTGGCTACTCGAGGGTGATGACCACGTGATCGTGCCCATCATCGACGTCGATGAGGGTGCCCGCCTCAACGCTCTGAGCTGCTGTGAACAGCTCGTCCATGTCGAAGCCCACCTTCGAGCGCACGCTGGGAATCGAGCCGACGATGTTCGCCATCGCACGCACGCCCGTAAGCGGCAGCGCCACATCAACCCGATCGACGCCGTCGCGCTCCGTGACGCAGATGTGGAGCTTCGTGGGACGCGGATCGGACGTTTCGGTGCGCTCGGGCTCATGCACCGGCTCGGGTGCGGGCTCAGGGACGGACAGGGGCCCGGGTTCGACCGTGCGCACGGCGACGGTGCGGCCGAGCAGGTCGTCCACGCTCACTCCGAACGTCTCCGCCAAAACCGGCAGGAGCATGATGTCGGGATAGCTCTGGTCGTTCTCCCACTTGCTGACCGCCTGCGCGCTCACGTTGAGGATGTTCGCGAGACGCTCCTGCGTCATGCCGTGGGCGATCCTCAACCGCGCGATGCGACGACCCAGGGTGTCGTTTGCGCTCGTGTCCATGATGTCCTCCTTCTTTCCGTGTACAGGCCTGAAGACGTCCTCGCTTCACATCATGTCGTATCGCGACACACCGCGCCATAACCTATCCGTTGAGTTTGCGGTTGCGAGAAACACGGCCTCTGAGCAGGCATCTCAACTACCGGTTGAGCGCCCGCATGCCGCACGCGGGGCTAACCGACCCACGCCATGGGGTCGATGGCGCCCACGGGGCACGCATCGCGGCAGGCTCCGCAGCCGATGCATTGCGCCACGTCCACATGCGCCACGTTGTTCTCCACCGTAACGGCGCCCGTCGGACAGACCTTCTCGCACTTATGGCAGCCGAGGCACGTGTTGGCGCAGGCCTCCTTGGCCCGCTTGCCCACGAGCGTGCTGTGGCAGAGCACGAACGAGACGCGCTCGCGCTGGCCCTTCTCCTGCAGGCTGATGAGGTGCCGAGGACAGATGGTCGTGCACAGACCGCATCCCGTGCACACTGCGGGATCGACCACGGCCACATCGTTCTCGTTGAGCGAAAGCGCACCGAAGGGACAGCTCGCCACGCAATCGCCGAAGCCGATGCACCCGTTGGTGCAGCTGTCGGAGATGTTGGCGAGCGTGGCGAACACGCGGCAGCTGGGAGCGCCCTCGTAGTTGGCACGGTCGACGGTGAGCAGCTTGCGGTCCTTAGCGCCTCGGCACGCGACGATGGCGCGCTTGACAGCGGTCTTCCCCGCATCGACGCCGAGATACGCCGCGAGCTCCTGGGCAACTCTGGTGCCGCCGGGACCGCAGGCGTTTACCGGAGCGCCGTCGAGCATGGCTTTTGCATAGCCCTCGCAACCGGGATAGCCGCAGGAACCGCAGTTTGCGCCGGGCAGGATGGCAACCACGTCGGGCAGCCGCCCGTCCTCCTCCACCGCGAGGGCACGGGATGCCAGAACGAGGATGATGGAGCCCGCCAAGCCGATGGCAGCCACGAGGACGACGGTGAGTATGATCGGATGCATCGCACGCACCTCCTATGCGCCGAAGAGGTGGTCGATGACGCCGGAAAAGCCCACGAAGCTGAGGGCCGTGATGGCGGCGGCGATGAGCGTGATGGGCATGCCCCGGAAGCATGCGGGCGGCTCGGCGTCTTCCAAACGCCGGCGCACGCCGGAGAAGAGCACCATCGCAAGCAAGAACCCCAACCCGGCGCCGAGGCCTGCGACCAGCGCCTGCGGGTAGGTGTACCCCTCATCGATGCAGGTGATGGTGATGCCGAGCACCGCGCAGTTGGTGGTGATGAGCGGCAGGTACACCCCGAGCGCCGTGTACAGCGGCGGGATGAACTTCTTTATGGCCATCTCGAGCAGCTGCACGAGCGTGGCGATGACCAGGATGAACGCGATGGTCTGCAGGTATTCGAGCCCCCACGCAGCGAGGAGCTGCTGGATGGGCCACGTCACGGCCGTGGCGAGCACCATGACGAGCGTGACCGCAGCGCCCATGCCCGCCGCCGAATCGAACTTTTTCGACACGCCCAGGAAGGGGCAGATGCCCAGGAAGCGCACGAGCACGAAGTTGTTGACCAGGATCATGGAGAAGAGAATGGATGCGTACTGCGCCATCATGCATCAGCCTCCTCCGCCGAAGGAGCCGCCGCATCGTCGCGCTGCACCTCGACCTTGACGATATGGGGTTCCTCGGCTTCGAGCGCCTTCTCCACCTGGGCGACAAACGCCTCGGCACCATCGCGCGCGCAGTCGGGATCGGCGGGGTCGCCGAGACCGCAGGCGAGCGCACAGCCATCGCACGGGCTGTCGGGCGCAAGCTCCGCAGGCGCGCCCATCTTGCGCGTCCGGTTCTGCTCGAGAGCCACGGAGGCGGCGATGAGCACGCCCAGCACGGCGAAGCCGCCCGCGGGGGTGACCATGATGATCATGGGCTCGATGAACGAGGGCATGACCTGCATGCCCAACAGCGTGCCAGCACCCAGCAGCTCGCGGATGGCCGACATGAGCACGAGCGAGATGGTGAAGCCCACGCCCATGCCCAGCCCGTCGATGGCCGCCGCCAAAGGCGGGTTCTTGGACGCGAACATCTCGGCGCGGCCGAGCACGATGCAGTTGACCACGATGAGCGGCAGGTAGATGCCGAGCGCGTCGTTGAGCGCGGGCAGATACGCCTCGACGAGCATCATGACGAGCGTCACGAAGCTCGCGATGATGGTGATGAACGCGGGGATGCGCACGGAGCTGGGGATTGCCTTGCGCAGCAGCGATACCACCGTGCCCGAGCACACGAGCACGAACGTGGTGGCCAGGCCCATGCCCAGACCGTTGCCGACGGCCGTGGTGACGGCGAGCGTGGGGCACAGGCCCAGCATCTGCCTCAGCGCGGGGTTCTCGGCGAGCAGGCCCTTGGAGAAATTCGTCCACGCGGACGGTCGTGCTGCGACCTCGTCAGCCATGCTGCACCTCCTCATACACGCTCACGGCGATGTTGTAGGCGGCAAGCGCGGCGCGGGACGAGATCGTGGCGCCGCTGATGAGATCCACGTCCTCGGCTGCGAGCTGCTCGGCAGGCCTGCCCACGTATTGGCCGATATACTCATCTTCGGCGATGCGGCTGCCGAGGCCCGGCGTCTCGGAGTTGGGCATGGCCGTGATGCTCATGACGGTGCCCGACGCGTCGAACGCCACGGCGATGGGCACCTGCCCGCCGTAGCCCTTGGACTGCGCAACCACGATGAGCGCCAGGTCGTTGCCGTTGCCATCGAGAGCGCGCAGCGCCGCCGTGCAGCCCTCCACGTCGGTCTCGACCTCTTCGAAGGAAGCCGCCTCGGGCACGAGGGCGGCGTAGGTGTCCCGCGCGCGCTGCTCGGCGTTGGCGACCGCGATGGGAGCCGTCACCTGATGGACGACGCCCAGCAACACGCCCGCGATGGCGCAGATGGCCACGAGCACCGCCACGGGTTTGAGGGAGAGGCCCTTACTCATGCGCGGCACCTCGCCTCCGCTTCTCGGCGCCCACGGGCACGTTGGGCGTGTGCTGGTCGATATAGGGAACCAGCAGGTTCATGAACAGGATGGAGTAGGCCACGCCCTCGTTGAGATTACCCCAGAAGCGGATGAGGCAGGTGATGAGGCCGCAGCCCACGGCGAAGACGATCTTGCCCTTGAGCGTGGCGGGAGATGTGGAGTAATCGGTGGCCATGAAGACGGCGCCCAGCATGAGACCGCCGGAGCACACCTGCATGAGCGGATCGAGGCCCGCGAGCAGGCTGGCAAGCGCCACGACGCCCACATAGACCACCGGAACATGCCAGGTGATGGTCTTGGTGGCAAGCAGGAACGCGAAGCCGATGATGAGGGCAAGCGCACTGGTCTCGCCGAGAACGCCCATCTCGGAGCCTAGGAACATGTCGAGCAGGGTGAGGGCGGGCGCCGACGGCGCGAGCGCGGTGGCGGAGCTCACCACGTCGATGGGCGCGAAGGAGATGCGCGGCGCTACGAAGTCGGTCATGGCCACCGGGAAGGCCACGGCAAGCACGAGACGCCCCACGATGGCGGGATTGGCGAAGTTCTTGCCGATGCCGCCGAAGAGCTCCTTGACGATGATGATGGCCACGAAGTCGCCCACCACCAGCATGTAGAGCGGGATGGTGGAGGGCACGTTGAAGGCCAGGAGCACGCCCGTGACGGCCGCGGAGAGGTCGCCTGCGGTGTTGGGAATCTTGCGCAGCCGGCACCATGCGTACTCGAATCCCGCGCACACGATGACCGACACGGCGATGACGAGCGCCGCGCGCATGCCGAAGAACGCCACCGAGGCAACCGCTGCCGGTGCCAGGGCGATGAGGACGTTGCGCATGATCGATCGCGTGGTCTCGGGGCTCACGATCTGCGGAGCGGGGTTGAGCGCGAGAGTGCGCGTGGGGGTGAACGCCATGCTATCCCCTTCCCTTCGCGCGGCGCTTCTCGGCCTTGAGCAGGCGCCCCGCCAAGCTCACGGACTGCGTGAGCGGCTGCTTGGCCGGACAGACGTAGGAGCAGATGCCGCAGCCCACGCAGAGGTCGGCCATCAGACGGTCGAGAGCGTCCACATCGCCCGCACGGTAGGCCTTCTGGATATTGATGGGCGAGAGGCGCATGGGGCACGAGCTGATGCACTTATCGCACCGGATGCACGCCGTGGTTGGAGGACGCCCGCACATGGCCTCGGAGAAGGCGAGCAGGCCCGACTGCTGGCGGACGACCGGATAGTCCATATCGATCTGGGTGGCGCCCATCATGGGTCCGCCGGCGATCACCTTGGCAGGCTCGCAGGAAAGCCCGCAGAACTCGAGAACCTCCCCCGTGGGCGTGCCTATGCGCACCTCGAGGTTCATGGGGTTGGCGACGGCATCGCCCATCACGGTGATGCGGCGCGTGACGAGCGGCATGCCGGTGCGCACGTAGCGGGCGATCTCCGCCATGGTGGTGCAGTTGAAGAGGATGGCGCCCACGTCGGTCAGGTGCCCGCCGCGCTGCACCGCGCGGCCCATGGCGTTCTTCAGGATGACGCGGCTGGCACCCTGGGGATAGCGTGCGGGAAGCTCGAGCACCTGGATGCGCGGGTCGTCTGCCGCGAGGGTGCGCAGCGTATCGATGGCCTTGGGCTTGTTGTCCTCTATGCAGATGAGCGAGCGGGGCACGCCCGAGAGGTCGAGGCACAGCTTGATGCCGTCGAGGATGTCGTGGGGGCGCTCCATCATCTCGCGGTAGTCGGATGAGAGGTACGGCTCGCACTCCGCGCCGTTGACGAGCCAGCAATCGACGGAGCTCAGGTCCGCATCCATCTTGATGCCGGTCGGGAAGCCCGCGCCGCCCAAGCCCACGAGCCCGCTCTTCTTGATCGCCGCGACCAGCGAGGCGTAATCGGTGATGACGGGCGGGGCGACGGTTTGAGCGACGGTCTGCGCGCCGTCGGACTCGATGACGATGGCCGTGTCGGTCCTGCCGTTGCTGTAGTAGATGGAGCGCAGCTCGGTAACGGTGCCGGAAACCGGCGAGAAGATATCGGCCGTGGTGCGCGCCTCGGCATGGCCGATCAGCTGGCCCGCATCCACGTGGTCCTTCCTCTTGACGAGCGGCTGGCACTGGGCTCCCACATGCTGCTGCATGGGCATGACGACCTTGGTCGGCAGCGGCATCTCGACCGTAGGCATCTCGGCTGTGGCCTTGTTATGCGCGATTACCACGCCCATACGGTTGTGGGAGCGCAATCGCCGACGCGATGCGCTCTGCGGGTTTGCCATGTTCTCCCCCTCTTGCCCCCTCGCAGAACGTAAGCTGTGCTTCCATAATAGAGTATGTGTTCTGGTCGCAGGCATCACGACACGCTCGGCGGCGAATCGTGCCCGCACAGGACCGCCCGGGCAGGCGGAGCCGCCGTCATCGACGCGGCATCAGCGCGCGGCAAACGGCCTCATGGGCTGCCAAGACGGATCGCGGTAGATCGTACGCGCATCCTTCCAGCCTGAGATCATGCGCTTGGTGCCCGATACCAGGCTCTTCCGGTCGACGAGCACGATGCGGATGAGCTCCTTCGCAAAGGTCGCCGCCGTGCCCAGCCCAAACAGCACGGGGTTGTAATCGCCGTATTCGCGCAGGTAGCGGGCGATATAGCCGCGGTTTCGCAGAATGTAGTAGCGCGTCATGTCGGAGGTCGAGTTGAGCTGGCGCACCGAACCCACCGCGATGTTCTTCACCTCGCGGGAGCGCCGCAGCACGAAGTCGGGCACGAGGATGGCGCGCACATGCCTGCTCGCCACGTATCCGTACACCGCATCGTCCCAGTAGATGAAGAAGCGCGGGTCGGGCAGCCCGCACGCGTCGACCACGCGGCGCGAGAAGAACGCGCCTTCGAAGCACATGACGTTGATGTCTTTGACCTCGGGCTTCTCGAACGAGAACCGCGCCACGGGGTTGTAGATGCCCAGGCCCGTCCAAAACCGGTACTGCCAGTAGAAGGGGCCCCCGTCGAAATCGTAGCGGCACCCCTGGATCACGTCCGCACCTGCGGTCCATCCGTCGAGCCGCGCCAAGCCCTCGGGCTCGATGGCAACGTCGTCGTCCATCACCCAAAACCATTGGGCGCCCAGTTCGTATGCATGCGCCACGCCTGCGGAGAACCCGCCGGCGCCGCCGGTGTTCTCGCTCATGGGCATATAGACGACGCGGGAGGTACCTCCCCGATCGTCGGGTTCGGAGGGACCCCACAGCGCTTCCACCTCGTTCGAGAAACGCTCCATGAGCGAGGCCGTCTCGGGCGCGTTCTCGTTATCGACCACCACGATGCGCCAAGGGGCGATCGTCGACTCCTTGATGGATGCCAACAGGCCCGCAAGCAGCTCTTGACGTTTGAAGGTGACTATGACGATTGCAGGTCTGTCCATCGTGCTTCCCGTGCCGCTTCCCGTGGTGCGTAAACTATTATAGAGGGTACAGGTTTTAGGCCGACGCAGCGCCGAGGAGGGCATGTGACGCAGAAGAACCATCTTGTCTCGGTGGTCGTTCCCATCTACAACATGGAGCGCTATCTCGATCAGGCGCTTACCAGCTTGGAGGAGCAGAGCTACCCGCATCTCGAGATCCTATGCGTCAACGACGGCTCAACCGACGGCTCGCACGCCATCATGCACGCGCATGCCGAACGCGACCCGCGCATCCGTGTGATCGACCAGCAGAATGCGGGCTACGGCACAGCCGTCAACCGAGGCATCGACGAGGCGACGGGCGATTATCTCGCGATCCTCGAACCCGACGACTGGATCGAGCGCGGCATGTTCGCCGATTTGCTCGCGCTCATCGACCGCTTCGACCAAACCATCGACGTGGCGGAGAGCGCCTATTGGCGCGTGTTCGAGCGGGCCGGCGAAACGCTCAAGGTGCCGTGCGCCTACAAGGGGCGCATCGCGTGCACGCAGCCGTTCCGCATAGGTGAGGCGCCCGAGCTGCTGCTGCACCATCCGTCCATCTGGTCGGCCATCTACCGGCTCGCGTGGCTGCGCGAGAGGGACATCCGCATGAAGGAGGTCCCCGGCGCGGGCTGGGTCGACAACCCCTTCCTCGTGGAGACGCTCTGCCAAACCGACGCGATCGTCTACCTCGACACGTGCTATTACTGCTACCGCGAAGACACCGCCGAGCGCGCGCTTGCCTTCGCGGAGCGCAACCCGCTGCTGCCGCTCGAGCGCTGGTGCGACATGGTTGCCGTGCTCAAGCGCCTCGACGTGCGCGATGAGAGCGTCTGGCGCGCGCAGAATCTGCGCGGCATCACCTACTGCTGCACGGCCATCGAGGCAAACGGCCTCGATCACCCGGGGCTGCGCGACAAGGTGGTGGAGATCTTCTCGGCCATGGACGCCGCGCTGGTTATGGACGATGCGCGCATCAAGCCGGCTGAGAAGCGCCTCTTCGCGCAGATGCTCGGCCTCCCCGATCCCAAGATCTCCAGCATCGGCTATCTGCCCGAGCTCGCCAAGCAGGCGCTCTACCGCCTGCGCACGACCGGTCTGCGCTTTACCTGGCTGTCGGTGGTGGATTATCTGCAGCGCCGACGCGCCCGCGTGGGCAAGTAGGGCCGCCCGGGACCAACGTTGGGGGTATGCCGTCCGGCGCAGCGCCTATGAGCGAAGGTCGAGCGAGAACGGCAAGCCGGCGGTCTCTCCGAACAGACGCGTCATGAATGCCGCTCCGCCCATGGCGAGCTTCACGTTCTGCGTCTTGATGGGAAGCGCCATCGCCGAGACGACCATCGAGCGCGGCTTGGTGGCGTTCGCGGCCAGCTGCACGTGCTTGCTGCCAATCAGCTCGACCACGATGCGGTGCTTCTCCTCGGCAGGCAGGGTGCATTCGGGGCCGCAGACCTTGCCGATGCACGCGACGACGCGCTCGAGGTGGCGGTTGCGCACCACATCCATGCTGGCGGGATCGCCGTCGAGGCCCCAGTAGTGGTAGAGGTCGAGCATGAGCTCGAAGTGGCGCTCGCAGCGCACGGGAAGCATGGCGAAGTCGCCCTGGCTCAGCTCCTGGGACATCGTGGGTGGCACATGCACCGCGCCTACGCCCAGCACGCCCACGCGCTCGGCATCGCGCATGTACTGCGCCATGAAGCCCAGCTCTCCGCAGGTGGTCTCGTCCAGGCGGAGCCCGAGCCGCTCGATGCGGTCGCGCACGAGCAGCTTGCCCGACAGGGTGCCCATCTGGCCCGTCTCGAGCAGGCGCCACGCGTTGCTGCGGAACTCATGCTGGCTCACGAACACCTGCGTGGGCCGCGTGATCTCCTTCGACGACACCGAACCGTCATGGCGGTACGTGTCGACGCTCAACCCGCAGAGCGCGAGGTCGAGCTGGTTGTCCTGCACAAAGGCGAGCAGGTCGTCCAAGGTGTGCGGGGCGATCCACGACGAGGCGTCGATGAAGGTGATGTAGGTGCCCCGCGCATGCGCCAGCGCGAGGTTGGCCGCCGCGAGAAGCGAGGGGGAATCGGAGTGCAGCGCGTCGATGCGCACATCGCGCTCGGCGAATGAATCGATGATGCGCTGGCCTCGGTCGCGCGAATCGCAATCGACGGCGATGATCTCGAACGAGCCGATGCCCTGAGAGATCACGCTCTCGATGGCGCGCCGCACGGTATCCGCATCGTTGCGCACGCGCACGATGACGGAGACAAGCGGTGTTCTCAGGCGAGTCGGTGCCATGCAGACATCATCTCTTCCCAAAGCAGGGGTGCTGTACCTTTCACAGCGTAGCAAGCAAGAGGGAAGCAGATGTGGAGCACCCGTGGTGACGGTATGAATCCAACAAACGTACAGAAGGGGCCGCCGCGCAGGACGCGCGGGCGCGCTACTCGGAGGGGATGAGGATGCCCGTCTGCACGCCGAACGGCACGAGATCGACGCTCGTCGGAGCCGGTTGCTCCTCATCCTCCGCAGGGGCGCCCCCCACCACAGGCGTTGCCTCGACCTCGAGGTCCGGCACGCCCAGCTGCAGGAACACGGAGGCGTGCGCGACGAGCTCGCTCGCGTCGAGATCGGTGCGCATGCTGTGCACGAAGGGCTCGGCGTCGCGCACCACGTCGCGCGGCTGCATGCCGTCGAGCGCCGCGATGGCCGTCCACGGGCTTTCGGTTCCCATGATGACGTGATGCCCGTAGATGTTGTAGGCCGTCATGATCAGCGGAATCGCCGCAGATGGGCCGAATTCGTCGAAGAACTCCCCCAGCGCATAGGACGAGCCGTCGACGGAAAGCAGGATATAGGAGGGCACGTCCACCAGGTGCGCCGCCTCGCCCTCCGCATCCAGCAGCAGAAGCTGCGCGGAGATGAGCTGCGGATGCTCGGCGTCGGGATCGTCCACCTGCAGGAACAGGATCTTCTCGATGGGATTCTCGGTGTAGGTGAAGCTGCCCTCGAGCACCTCGGAACCCGCCTGCTCGTCGAGCGCCTCCACAAGGGCGGCGTCTCCCATGCGCGACTCAACCTGCACGCGCTCCCACAGAGCGCTGACGAAGGCGAACCCCAGAACGGCGACGATGAGGATCACCCCCAGCCCGATGAGGTTGCGGTGCGGGTTGTCGCGGGGTACGTCGCTGCGTTCGAATCGTTCGCGCTTGCGCGGCATGAGGAGGCCTCCTGGAACAGTCGTTTAGAAGATGATACCGAAAGATGCAACGACAAGGCCGACGACAACCGAAACAGCGTAGACGATCGCGACGATGGCGAGGTTCTGCTTGACGTCGGCGTTGGTCCGGAAGAGCACGAGCAGGCCCACGCCGCCCGAGGCGAGCAGGCCGCTCAGCATGGGTCCCGACGCGAGCACGCCTTCCATGAACAGCTCGGCGATGGCCACGCTGGCGCCGCAGTTGGGGATGAGTCCCACGAGCGCGACGAGGAACGTGGACCTGATGGGATGGGCACCGAGCAGGGCGACGAGGTTCTCGTGGCCGACCGCCTCGATGATGAAGCCGAACACAAGGCTCAGCACGAAGATGAAGGCGGTCACCTGCACGGTGTGATGGAGCGCCGAGCGCACGATGCCCGAGAACCCGCGGGCATGGCGATGGTGCCCCTCGCGCTCGGGGGCCGCGCCGTCATCCTCGCAGTGGCAGTGCTCGCGCTCGCACAGCTCGTGGATGTGCAGCTGGCCGTCGCCGCCCCTGCCCAACGCTCGAACGAGCAGGTCGATGACGATGCCCGCCACGAGGCCCACCGCAGCCTTGGCGCCCATGATGGCGAGCGTGCGGCTCATGGGCGCCTGGTGGGCGATGAACACCGGCAGCATCTCGTCGGATGTGGAGAGAATCACCGCGATGAGGGTGCCCAGCGTGATGACGCGGCCCGAGAAGAGCGTGGCCGCCATCGCCGAGAACCCGCACTGCGGCACCGCGCCGAGCGCCGATCCCACCACCGGGCCCGCCACGCCCGCGCGCGAGATCATCCGCTGCATGCGGTTCTCGGCAGAGTGCTCGAGCGCCTCCATCGCGAGGTAGGTCACGAGCAGAAAGGGTACGAGCTGGGCGGTGTCGCGTATGCTGTCCACCACGACGTCTTTGAGAAGATCCATATTCGTCCTACCGTTCGTCCCACGGGCGCAGCGCGCCTGCGGGATAGTCAACCTGCATGAACACAAGCCCCTCGGCGGGTGCGCTCTGGCCTGCGGCGCGGCGATCGCGCGCATGGAGCACCTGGAGCACCCACGCCGGATCGCGGGCTGCGCGGCCCACCTCGACGAGGGTTCCCACCAACGTGCGCACCATCGAATGCAGAAACGCGTTGGCGCACACATCGAAGGCGATGAACTCCTCCCCCGCTTCCTCGATCCGCGCAACATCGAGCTGCTCGAGGCGGCGCATGGTGGAGATGCCCTCTGCGGAGCTTGCTTTGCAGAAGCTCCTGAAATCGCGCTCTCCGAGCAGCAGCTGCGCGGCTTCGTGCATGGCATCCACGTCGAGGTCGCTCACGCTGCGCAGCCACCATGTGGTTCCCTGAGCGATCACAGGCGCGGCCTCGCCGCACATCAGACGGTAGCGATAGTGGCGTCTGAGCGCGTCGAAACGCGCCGAAAAGCCCGCAGGAGCCCTGTAGAGGCCGCGGATGGAGATGTCATCGGGAGTTATACCCGCAAGGGAGCGGATGATACGGCCGCCGTTCAACTCGAGCTCGGCAGCGCTCACGGGAAGGCTCACATGCTGCGCGATCGCATGGACGCCCGTGTCGGTGCGTCCGGCGCAGACGAGATCGACCTCGCGCCGCAGCACGAGCTCGAGCGCGCGGCGCACCTCGCCGGCGACGGTGCGCACGGCGGGATCCTTCTGCTCGGCGAAACCCGAATAGGCCCCGCCGCGATATCCCAGCTTGACCACCATCGTCGCTGCAGACGCCGGCGTGAGATGAGCATCGATCATAGGATCACCGTCGCAATCACTGCGGCGATGCCCGCCGCGATGATGAGCCGGTCGGCAACGCGCAACCGGCGCACGCCCTCGCCGACGAGCGAGCCGTCGTACCCTTGGCGCGTCATAGCATGGGCGACGCCCTCCGCATACGAGAAGAGCCGCACCACGAGCGGCACGACCACGCTGCGCGCCTGCGCGATGCGCGCCAGCGGGCCTTTGCTGGAGAGGTTGGCCCCGCGTGCCGCCTGAGCCGCCGTGATGCGGGCGAACTCCTCGACGGCGATGGGAATGAAGCGCAGCGCCAGCGAGAGCGCCATCGCGATTTCGCCCACGGGAACCCCCAGCGGACCGAGCGGCGCGAGCAGGGCCATGAACGCATCGACGATCTGCGTTTGGGTGGTGGTGGCGGCGATCACCAGCGCGAATCCCACGAGCAGGGCGATGCGGAGCACCGCGACCACACCGCGCACCAAGCCGGCAGCCGAAAGGCCCAGCGGGCCGAGCGCAACGAAGGCCGATCCTGCGGGCACGATGGCGTTCGCCGCCATCGAGAGGACGAGGATGATGCCCGCAGGCTTGAGGGCGGCGACAAGCTGCAGCGGTTTGATCCGCGCCAGCAGCAGCGCCGCAGCGAAGAGCGCACCGCAGAGAAAGAACGAGCGCGCGCTGTGCGCTACGAAGGACGCGATGGTCATAAGCAGCAGGAAGGCGATCTTCGCCCGCGCGTCCACGCCATGGAGCGCCGTGCGCTCAGGCTGATAGGTTCCGATGATGCGCACCTTAGCCACGTTCGCCTCCCATCACGGCATCTGCGTCCGCAAGGGAGCGCACCGAGACGGCGAGGGGCGGTTCGAGGCCGCACGATCTATAGGGCTGCGTGCTCGTTCGGGCTGTGCGGGCATCGCAATCGCAGACGACGGAGCCGCCGCTGAGAAACACCGCGCGCGAGGCGATGTCGAGCCACTCCTGCACCTCATGGGCGATGACGATCACGGGATGATGCTCTGAGCGGAGGCGCTGCACGAGCTGTTTGGCCTGGATGCGCCCGGCCGCGTCGAGACCCGCGCACGGCTCGTCGAAGATGAAGGCGGCGGGATGGAGCGCCTCGACGCCCGCAAGCGCCACGCGCCGCGCAGATCCGCCCGAGAGCTCGAAGGGGCTGCGGTCGAGTTGATCGGAAACGCCCATGGCATCGGCCGCATCGTGCACGGCGGCATCGACCTTCTCGGCAGAAAATCCCATGTTGCGCGGGCCGAAGGCGATGTCCTCGCGCACGGTTTGCGCGAAGAGCTGGTCCTGAGGATACTGCATGGCGAAGCCCACACGCCCCGCACGCACGCGCCTTCCGTCGAGCAGGGCCTGCCCCTCGTCGAGCGGCAGCACGCCCGCAAGCGCCGACGCGCAGGTGGTCTTGCCCGATCCCGAGGGGCCCGCAATCACCACGAGCTCATCCCCCACGCTCAACGAGACGTTTCCCAGGGCGCTATGCGCGCCGTAGATCACGCTCGCATCGACGAGGGCGAGCTCGTGCGCCGAGGCATCCGCCGCCTCGTAGCGCTGCGGTTCGATGCGCTCGCACAGCCGGCGGGCGAGCCCTCTCTGTGCAATATAGGCGATGATGTCCTGCTGCGTCGTGCCCGGCTCGAACCTGAATCCGGCGCGCTCGACCGCGCGTAAGAGCGCAACGTCGGGATCGCCCTCCCATGCCAGAATGCCGAGCACCTCATCGCGGGCAAGCAGTTCGGAGAAGGTCCCGCTCCACACGAGGACGCCCCGATCGAGCACGCAGATGCGATGGGCGCCCATAGCCCGGCTGAGCGCATGGGAGATCTCGAGCACGCCCATGCCCTCCTCCACGAGCGCGTCCACTAACAGCGCGATCCCGTGCGCGGAGGTGCTGTCGAGCATGGATGTGGCCTCGTCGAGCACCAGATAGGCGGGATGCGCTGCAAGCGCGGCGGCAAGGCTCACCAGCTGCTGCTGGCCTCCCGACAGCTCGGCGGTGGATTTCATCGACAGGTGGCGGATGCCGCAACGGGCAAGCGCCTCCGTCGTGAGCGCCTTGACCTGCTTGCGCGGCGTATGCGCACAGCGCAGGCCGAAGGCGACCTCGTCGAACACGAGCGAGCTCACCATCTGCGCACGGGGATCCTGCGCAACCAGCCCCACGTTCGGAGCGATGGAGATGGCGTTCTGCGGAGAGATGACCTCATCGTCCACCGAGACCTCGCCCTCGGTGGCGAAACGCATGCCCGCGACGAGCTGGGCCATCGTGGTCTTGCCGCTCGCATTGAGCCCGAGCACGCATACGCGCTCGCCGGGCTCGAGGGTCAGCGAGATGCCGGCAAGCACGTCGCCGTGCGTACCGGGATAGCGGTATCCAACATCGCGAACCCTGATCATCTCGCCTCCCTTCCTGCGCAGGCGCATACGTCGCCGCATCGCCGTGCCGTAGGCAGCGGACAGTAGAACATGTCATGCCACCCGAACAGCATACGTCAACGCAGGCGAGTTGTGCGCCCTGCCCTTACGGCTCATGCGGTTTCAAGTTCGGTTTTGGGAGGTACTGCACCGCTATGCGGTCTTCTGGGCGCACGTCCGTCAGGTACAGGACGAGCAGAAAGCACCACTCGAGCGGCTTCATCAGCAGATACACCATGTCGCATGCCCGTTTGGTGCGGATATGGCGCGCGATGGGATAGCCGTGCGTGTCGTAGAAGCGGCGGATGCGGCGATGCGCCCTGGGCATCCGCTCCTCCAAAACCTGTTCGAAGGCGTTGGCAATCTGAAGCTGGCGGTTGACCACCACGCGATGCCCGTGGCGCACGCCCATACGCAGGGGCTTCACGATGCGCCTGTCTCCCCCGGCCGCAACCGTGCAGAGGTAGTGCTCGTCGTAATGGAGATTGGGCGGCGCGACCTTTTCGGAAAGACGCCAGTCCGCCGTCTCGGTGAACGCCCGTATCAGCACATCGGGCGCCTGCCCGAACAAAACGAGGATGCACATCAGAATCCCGAGGATCGGGAGCATCGCAACGAGGGCGAGAACCGGCCATAGCTCCGATCTTTGCAGCAGGCGGTTCCATGGGTCGGTCCATTCCTTCTGCGCGCGGCTTTCCGCCGCAGAATTCCACTCCAGCAGCTTCATGCGGATCTCGCGCAGAATCAGGAATATGCAGTTGATGGGCAGAACGAGAAGTGGCAGATATCCCACGCGAAACGGATTGTCCTCGCCGCCGCTCAGCTGGACGCACCAGATGACGCAGACGATGCCCCACAGATACAGGGCTCCCATGCACACGACGATGAGCAGCGGCGGCAGCTCGTACGCGCGGCGGTGTGCCAGAACGCAGTAGGCGACGACGCCCAAGCCGACTATGAGCGCAAGCGACGATACTCCCTCGCTCCAAACGGGGGCATGCACCTGCGTATTATAGAGAACCTCCTGCCAATCCTTCATGATGATATCTGAAACCTCGATAGTGATATAGAAGTACGTCAGCGCGGCACCGCCGATAAGCGTTATCGCAGCAAATAGGTGAAAGGTCTTGGTGTGCTGCGGTCCGAGAAACACGCCGGCAAGATTCACAACGCTGATGCCGAAGGGGAAGATCAACGCGAGGGCCAAGAACCCGGTGCCCCCGATAAGGCCCCTCGCAACCGATGCCGGATCGTGTGCAGCCGAGCTGCCGATCGTTCCCATCATGCACAGCAGGGCAATGAAGAAGACCACCGCGAAGAAGGCGGCGACCGGATGCTCATGGAAGAAGCGCTCTATCCCATGCCCCTTCGTCTCGGTCGGCATCTCCTGCGGCCCTTGAGGGTTCTGCCCGGTGTCGTCCATTCGTCTTCTCCCGTTTTTCGCGTGCTATGAGCATAGCTTCTGAATAGCTACCAGCTTCTCAGTGTAAAGAACGAGCGGAAGAAGTGTCCGAGCGCCTCGGCGGTTTCACGAATTAACTAACCTCGGTCGCCTTGGGGGTTACGGGCAAAATCGGACTCATTCCCAAACTCGATAACTTGATCTAAAAAATCCTTTGCCTCTTCGTGCAGGCCATGGCTCAGCCCTTGATACATCTTGAGTCGACATTCCGGTATTCTTTCCGCCACTTCTATTGATGCTTCGCCTGAAAGGATGCCATCATCGCTTCCTCCAATGACAAGGGCCGGGCACGCAATCCGCTCGAGTGCCTCGTATGAATCATGGGTAAGGCAAGACTTTACTTGTATGATAAATCGTGAAAAATCCTTGGGGCGCCCAATCCCAATGTTACCGAGGAATCTATACATGGGCACCGCATGTCTTTTCTTTTTTTCTGAGTAGGATCTCTCTGCCGTATCAATCAAAATGCTTCTATAATCTCCTCGCTCCGCCATTTCAATCCATGCACATAAGGTGTCTTGGACCGTTCTATTGGGACGAGCCATCGTCACGACGAGTATTAAACTTGATACCTTGTCGGGATGGTTAATTGCAAGCCACTGGGCAATCATTCCGCCTTGCGACACTCCAACTGTGACGGACTCTCTTATCTCCAGCATCTCCAGCGCATCGTTTAGATCATCCGCCATGTCTCTTGTTGTCACCCCTTCTTGGATATTATTCCGCCGACTAAAGACATAGACCGTGAAATGCTTGGCAAGCCTCCGGTATAGAAAGGCAAAGGGGACAGCCATACCTTTAACGGTTTTGAGCCCATCGCCGACACCGGGAATCATAATAAGAGTTCGGTTGCCGCAACCGAAACGGACATAGTCCGTTTCTCCACTTGGAATGATTATCCTCCCGTTTTTCAAACGCTTCATCTTAACTCAACCTCCGTAGGAAACGCACAGTGCTGCTCATAGCATCTTTAGTATCTGTTTCCTGCCAACTGCTTTTTCTTGTTCTACCTATATTGCTCCCACATGCCCTGCTGCCGAATGCACTGAAGACTATCGTAACGTTGAGTTGCAAGCCTAGCGAAACACTTCCAATACCTACGGAGACATGTTGCGGCCAAAGTGAGACCGGCCACCGGGAATAAGCGGCCCCTATGGGCGAGATGCGGTCCGTCTCCGAAGCAAGGTGCTGGAAACCGACCCCGCTCCCAATCCCCCTCAAAAATCGAAGTTATGCGCGATGCAGTAGAGACCCATCTGCCGAATGCGTCACGAATGCCCAGATAGGTATGTGCATACATCGTATTGCTGCCGATGAAATCGTGCATAACTTCAATTTTCGAGGGGGATTTGGGGCCGGACGGTCGCCGTCGTGCATGCGGCTATGGGTTCCGTTGAAAGAGAGGGCGCTACGATGTGGATCTCGGCGCTAGGCCTCTTTTTGGAGAAGACGCAATAACGTACGCAGATTCCTATTCATCCCATGGCTTTTCTGCACTGAATATGGAACCGCTCGCCTTCTTCCTGCAAAACAACTATGCTCCACCCGGCGTATTCCACAATCCGGCTGATCGAGCCGGAAGATTGCGTATCCTCTTTCACTACTCCATAGGTTGTCCGAATCGCATGATCTCCAACCCGAATATCCAAATCAACCATGAAAGGTTCCGGATAGACAGCGTCTATATCGCAATCCCAGATGCTTATCAAGCCGCCGCCTTAAGGACGCGCGCTGCTTCGCAGATCGCCTTGCGCTGCGTATCCTCTGCCATGTACATCAAGGTATAGAAAAAGGTCACATTATCGAACGAGCCGTCAGGAAACGACAGCTCGGTTGCATCCATAAGAAGTTTTGGGCAGCAGTCCGGAGCTTCATCCAGCTCGTCTTGCCGATTGTCTATCGCGGTGACCCTGTCTCCGTACCCCCGACCTATCACGGCTTCTCCGCCGCCACCGATATCGAGAATCGATCCCGAAAGCTCCGGTCTGATAACTACAGTCATTTCACCTCCCCCCCATGGGACATCATCCGATTGCGCAGGCGCTCCCGAGCATCTCAGAGCAGCCGGCATATCATGTTCAACGAATCCGGTGCATCCTCATCGATATAGCCCGAATCCACGAAGCCGCTTTTCTCATACAGGCGGATTGCCTCGGCATCCTCCTTTTTCACGCACACCTCCACGCGATCGTAATGCCCCTCCCTTCGCAACTCGCCCAATATCAGGCCGAGCGCGGCGGCACCGTATCCCTTGCCCTGAAAGCGTCGGTCGATCATGAATTGCTGCAGGTCGTAGCCAAGCGGCTCATCCGTAAACTCCCTGACCAGGGCAACGCCGATGATCGTGCCATCATTCTCGATGACAAACAACACCCTGCCATTGCAGGTGCGATACACGTAGCCTCGGGCCAGGATGCCGACAGGGAGCGCGACAAAGGCCTTCTGGCTATCCTTCGCCGACAGAAAGGCGATGCCAAGCCAGTTGTCTTCCGTAACATCCGTGAGTGCAAGCATGCTTTCCTTTCGCGCCGCATCGAAGAATCAGCTCGGATCGATTCCTAGCCCGCCTCCCTCCCGTCGGCGAGGTATTCGACCTCGCCCGTGTGGTAGACGTTCGCCTCGACGACGCGCTCGCACATGCCGTCGTCCACGAGCTTCCAGGGCTGCTCCTCGGAGGGGAGGTCCACCCCCTCGGGCACGGACGCCAGGCGCGCAACCTTGAGGAACCCTCTGGCGCCTGACCCGGCGAGGGCCCCGATGAGGTCGTCGACGAGGGCGTCGTAGTCGGCGTCCGGCATCTCCGCCGAGGGCAGCACGTACACGAGCACGGCCCCCGAGATCTCATCGACGTGGTCCTCGAAGGCGTCGGAGGGTCCGAGGGTGCCCCGGGTGTCCGCGCTGACCGCCGCATGGGCGGCGACGACGCAGGTGCCCTCCGGGAGGTCGGACACCACGGGCGCGAGGACGCCCCCGACGTAGGCCTCCCAGTCCCCCTCGTGCAGCATGGCCCAGTAGCTGTCCCCCATGACCCCGTGCTCGCTGAAGGAGAGCTCCACCTTCTCCCCGTCGAGGGGGCCGCCGACGACGGTGGCCGCCAGGATGTAGTTGCCGCGCCCGAGCGGCTCGGGCTTGGCGAGCCACAGCGCCCGAAAGGCCTGCCCGTCGTACTTCCAGGAGAGGTAGTCGATGCCCCACTGGGCGTAGGCGACGTTCTCGAACTCGTTCTGGGACATGCCCTGCTCCTGCATCCGCGCGATCTCCTCCTCGGAGCAGCCCATGTCGCGGGCAAGCTGCACCTGCTCGTCGGTGGGTTTCATGCCCTCGGTCCACGTGCCGATGAGCGGGTAGCTCTCCGTGCGGGGCTCGCGCGCGCAGGCGGGCGCCCCCAGGGCGCCCGCGAGGGGCGCGCCCGCCGCGATCGCCACCAAGCGCAGCGCCTGCCTGCGGGTCACGCATGTGGGATGCGATCCCATATCCGCCGCTCTCATTGCCGATTACCACCTTTTCGCTGCTCGTCGGGACGATGCTCGTAGCCATCGGTCGAACGCAAAGGCGCACATCGCGACGCACAGCCCCGGCGGGCGGCCCTCACGGCATCCATGGGCGATGAGCCTGCCGAGAACGCGATGCCCGATTGCGCTCGCCTAGCGCAATCGACGGATGAGGACGAGGGTGGGCATGCTGACGACGAATCCGAAGAGGCCCACGAACGCGAGGGCACCTCCTTGATTGATCCGGATGAAAACCGTATAGGCCACCGAGCCAACCGCTACCGCGCAGGCGTAGATGCTTGCAGCCATCGTGGTGGCAGCGGTGCGCCGGGAGACGTGCAGGATTGCGAGGACACCCAGCGGCACAAGGAGAACCCCCATGATGATGAGGGCTTGGGCGAGCTGGATGGTCGATTCACCGCCGACCCTTGCGGTGAGCCCGGTGCTCCAGAAGAGCACCCCCATGCCGACGAGGATGACAGCAGCGATTATGTCGAGGATGCCCATCTGCTTGAGGCGGGTCGCGGCTGATCTCGTGTCCATAGCAAGCCTTCTTTCCATCCGAGATGCGTCAGATTACCTCGCGCCTTCCCTTATTTTATACAAAAAATGGCATAGCCATCGTTCTGGCTATGCCATCTCAGCATAACGTTGCAGTACCGGGATTCCCTATGAGGAAGCCTCTGGCATCCGCGCAAAGCGGAGCTTGAAGCTACTCGGCGGTCTCCTCGGCGGGCGTCTCCTCGACGGGAGCCTCCTCCGCAGCGGCCTCCTCGACCTTCTCCTCGGCCTTGGGCGCGGGGGCGGCCTTCTTGGCGACCTTGGTGACGCTGCTCTTGGCGGCCTTCGCCTTCTTCTGAACGGGCTCGGTCACGAGCTCGATGATGACCACCTCGGCGGCATCGCCCTTGCGTGGGCCGAGCTTCATGATGCGCGTATAGCCGCCGTTGCGGTCGGCCCACATGCCCTGCGCGGCCTTCTCGAAGACCTCGCGCACCAGATCGGCGTTGCCCATCTTGGCGATGGCAAGGCGACGGGAGGCGAGATCGCCCTTCTTGGCCCAGGTGATGATGCGATCGACATCGGGACGGATAGCCTTGGCGCGCTGCTCGAGGGTCTTGATGCGATCGTTCTCGAACAAGGCGCACACCAGGCCCTTCTTGATTGCCTTGGTATGGCTCGCATCCGTGCCGAGCTTCATACCATGTTTCTTGTTGTGCCTCATGATCTAGCTTCTCCTAAACTGTTAAGCCTTAAGGGAGAGGCCCATGGCCTCGAGCTTATCCTTGACTTCCTCGATGGACTTGACGCCGAAGTTGCGGATGTTCAAGAGGTCGTTCTCGGAGAACTCGACCAGCTGACGCACAGCGTGGATGCCAGCGCGCTTGAGGCAGTTGTAGGAGCGGACCGAAAGGTCGAGGTCCTCGATCTGCTTGTCAAGCTCGACGTTATCCTCCTCGGTGCCCACGGCGAAAATCGAGGGCTCCTCGTCGTGCTCATCGGCATCGGCGAGGTTCATGAACGCAGTCATGTGCTGATTGATGATGTTGGCGGCCTCCACCACGGCATCGCGCGGCGAGACCGAGCCGTTGGTCTCAACCTCGAGCACAAGGCGGTCGTAGTCGGTGTGGCGGCCGATGCGGCACGCCTCCACGAACTTGGCGCAGCGGCGCACGGGCGAGTAGAGCGAATCCACGTGCACGACGCCGATGGGGTCGCCGTCGCGCTCGTTGTCCTCGCCGGAGACGTAGCCTCGGCCGATGCCGATGCGCATGCGCATGGCCAGGTGCGCTCCCTTGCCCAGCGAGCAGATAACGTGCTCGGGGTTGATGAGCTCGAACTCGGCGGGGACGTCGAAGTCGCCGCCGGTAACGGTGGCGGGGCCGTCGATGTTGATCGAGGCCTCGGCCTCATCGCCGGTGCCCATGGAGCGGAACACGAGGCCCTTCACGTTGAGCACGATATCGGTGACGTCCTCGTGGACGCCCTCGATGGTCGAGAACTCATGCTGCACGCCGTCGATGGCGATGGCCTGCACGGCAGCGCCCTCGAGCGAGGACAGCAGCACGCGACGCAGCGAATTGCCCAGCGTCTCGCCATAGCCATGCTCAAGCGGCTCCACGCTGATACGCGCGAGGTTCTCGTGAATCTCCTCTACCGACACCTGCGGTCGGACGAATTCGGACATTGCTTCCTCCAATACACGCAGTCTACTTGGAGTAGAGCTCGACGATGAGCTGGGGGTCGATCGTGCCGTCGGTGACCAGATCGATCTGGTCGCGGGAGGGCACGGAGAGGACCGTGCCGGCCAGCTTCTCGATATCGACCTCGAGCCACGCGGGCACCGCCATGTGCTCAGTATGGATGAGCGCCTCCTTGATGGGGAGGAGATCCTTGAACTTGGAGGCGACCTCGATCTTATCGCCGGCCTTCACGCGGTACGACGGGATGTCGACGCGCCTGCCGTTGACGGCGATGTGGCCGTGGCGCACGGTTTGGCGGGCCTCCTTGCGCGTACGCGCAAAGCCCAGACGGAACACGACGTTGTCGAGACGGGTCTCGAGGATCGTCATGAGGCTGTCGCCCGTGATGCCCTTGGTCTTGAGCGCGAGCTCGTAGTAGCCGCGGAACTGCTTCTCGAGCACGCCGTAGATGAACTTGGCCTTCTGCTTCTCGCGAAGCTGCTGGCCGTACTCGCTCTCCTGGCGGCGGCGCTGCTTGGGCTTGCGGTGGGACTCCTTGTTGATTCCCATGACAACGGGATCGATGCCGAGGGAGCGGCACCGTTTGAGGACAGGCGTCCTATCAATTGCCATTGCTCGTATCCTTCCTAGCTACACACGACGGCGCTTCTTGGGGCGGCAGCCGTTGTGCGGAATGGGGGTCTTGTCCAGAATGCCCGAAACCTCGAGGCCGGCGGCCTGAAGGGAACGGACTGCGGTCTCGCGGCCGGAACCAGGGCCTTTGACGAAGACCTGGACCTTCTTGAGGCCGTGCTCCATGGCTGCCTTGGCGGCCGCCTCGGCGGCGAGCTGCGCCGCGAACGGGGTGGACTTGCGGGAGCCCTTGAAGCCGACGGTACCGCCGGACTGCCAGGAAATGACATTACCCTGCGGATCGGTGATCGAGACGATCGTGTTGTTGAACGTGCTCTTGATGTGGGCCTGGCCCACGGCGATGTTCTTGCGGTCGGCGCGGCGGACGCGCGTGGTGCGAACATTCTTCTTCTGTGCCATGAGTTGCTCCTAGCCCTTCTTCCGAGCACCGATCTGACGCTTCTTGCCCTTGCGGGTGCGAGCGTTGGTGTGGGTGCGCTGGCCGTGGACAGGGAGTCCCTTGCGATGGCGGAGGCCACGGTAGCAGCCGATCTCCATGAGGCGGGCGGTGTTCTGCCTCACCTCGCGGCGGAGGTCGCCTTCCGTGGTGTAGTTTGCATCGATATAGTCGCGGATCTTGGAGACTTCGTCCTCGGAGAGATCCTTGACGCGGGTGCTGGGGTCGACGCCGGTCTCAGCGCAGATCTTGGTAGCGCTGCTCTGGCCGATGCCGTACAGGTAGGTGAGTCCGATCTCGACGCGCTTATCGCGCGGCAGATCGACGCCGTTGATACGGGCCAACTGAAGCTCCTCTCTTAGCCCTGACGCTGCTTATGGCGCGGGTTATCGCAGATGACGTAAACCTTGCCGTGGCGACGAATGACCTTGCATTTATCGCACATCTTTTTGACCGAAGGACGTACCTTCATGATGCTATCCCTCCTGAATCGAGGATACATTCGGTGCTTCTTGTGGCGGATCAGGTGGAAGCTGACCCACGCTATATGCTCGCCCAGCCGCAGGCGTGAAATGCCGTATGGATGGAAGCGCTCCCCTACTTGTAGCGGTAGGTGATGCGCCCCCTCGTGAGGTCGTACGGAGAGATCTCCACGACGACCCTATCGCCGGGAAGGATGCGGATGTAGTTCATCCGGATCTTGCCCGAGATGGTGCAGAGGATGGTCTTGCCGTTCTCGAGCTCCACGTTGAACATGGCATTGGGCAGAGGCTCGATGACCTTGCCTTCAAGCTCGATGGCGTCCTGCTTGCTCAAATTACAACCCTCTCTGACAATCGGCAGTGCAACGTAGAATCATACCAAAACACGGTCCATTGTCCAAGCTGCGGAAAACGAGCGTTTTGCAGCTTGGCGGCGGCTTAGTAGCCTCCCTGCATCGGGCACCAGGGGCCCTCGTCGTCCTGGGTGAGGATGACCGGGCCGTCCGCGGTGATGGCGATGGTGTTCTCGTAGTGCGCCGCGAGGCCTCCGTCATCGGTGACGACCGTCCATCGGTTGGGAAGCGTGACGGTGGTATACGAACCCTGCGTGATCATGGGCTCGATAGCGATTACCATTCCCACCTGCAGTTTCACACCTCTGCCGTAGCGTCCGAAATTGGGAACGCTCGGCTCCTCGTGCATCACGCGGCCCACGCCGTGGCCCACGTAATCGCGCACTACGCCGAAGCCGTTGGATTCGGCAAGCTCCTGCACGGCAGCGCCTATATCGCCGAGATGGTTCCCGGGGACGGCCTGCTCGATGCCCGCTTTGAGGCAATCGCGCGTGCATTCGCAGAGGGCTTTGGCCTCATCGGAGACAGAACCCACATAAAAAGTCCACGCATTGTCGCCCACCCAACCGTCTCTGGTGGCGCCGGTGTCGATGGAGATGATATCCCCATCCTGCAGGATGACCGACGACGACGGAATGCCGTGGACGACTTCCTCGTTGCGCGAGGCGCACACGCTTCCGGGAAAGCCGCCGTAGCCCTTGAACGTGGGCGTGGCGTGATGGAGGCGGATGAAGCTCTCGACGGAGGCATCGATCTCGGCCGTGGAGACGCCCGGGCGCACGAGGGCCCCGGCACGGCGCAGGGCCGCTTTGGAAAGCGACCCTGCGGCCTTCATCTCTTCGATTTGCGCGGGAGTCTTGATCTTGATCATAGACCGAGGACCTTCTTCACGTTGACGTAGATGTCATCCGCGTCGCCCTCGCCGTCAACCTCAACGAGCTTATCCTGGCCCTTGAAGTACTCGACGAGCGGGGCGGTCTTGGAGGCGTAGGTGTCGAGGCGCGTCTGGATGGCGGCGGGGTCGTCGTCATCGCGGCGGTACATCTCGCCGCCGCAGCGCGGGCACGCGTCCATGGTGTCGTTGCCGGTGAATCCGCACTCCTTGCAGGAGCGACGGCGCGAGAGACGATCGATGATGACGGCGGCATCGACGGATACGAGCAGGGCGGCGTCGAGGCTCTTGCCCATCTCGGAGAGAACCGAGTCGAGCGTGACGGCCTGCGCGGTGTTGCGCGGATAGCCGTCGAGGATGAAGCCGGCCTCTACGTCGTCGGATGCGAGGCGCTCCTTGAGAAGCGACAGGACCAGCTCGTCGGGAACGAGCTGGCCCGAGGTCACATATTCCTTGGCTTCAAGTCCGAGAGGGGTGCCTGCGGCGATGGCGCTGCGCAGCAGATCTCCCGTGGAGATGTGGGCGAAGCCGAACTCAGCGGTGAGTTTCTGTGCCTGGGTGCCCTTGCCGGCACCGGGTGCACCGAGCAAAACGAGATTCATGTCTCTCTCCCCTCTCGAAAACCCTACTTGAAGAACCCGTCATAGTTGCTCATCTTGAGCTGGCTCTCGATGGACGATAGCGTGTCCATGGCGACGCCCACCATGATGAGGATGGACGTGCCGCCGAAGGCCTGCACAAGCTGATTGCCCGTGAACCAGAAGATGATCGATGGAATCACCGAGAGGGCGGCCATGAACAGAGCGCCCGGCAGGGTGATATGGTCGATCGTGCTCTTGATGTAGGAGACGGTCGCCTGGCCCGGACGGATGCCCGGGATGAAGCCGCCCTGGGTGCGGAGCTGGTTGGCCGTCTCTTCGGGATTGAACACCATGGAGGTGTAGAAGTACGCGAAGAAGACGATCAGGACGACCGAGAGGATCCAGTTGACCCAGCCGCCGGACAGAGCACCCGCGAAGGCCTGCACCCACGCGACGTTGGGGAAGAACACCGACAGCTGCGCGGGCAGGTAGAGCACGGCGCTCGCGAAGATGATGGGGATGACGCCGGCGGTGTTGACCTTGATGGGCAGATAGGTGGACTGTCCGCCCATCATCTGGCGTCCCACCACGCGCTTGGCGTACTGCACCGGGATGCGGCGCTGCCCGCGCTCGATGAAGATGATGAGCGGGATGATGGCGATGATCGCCAGGACGGTGACGACGGTGAGAACGACGTTGCCCGCGCCCGCGATCGACGAGATGAGCGCGGAGGGCAGACCGCTCATGATGTTGCAGAAAATGATGAGCGACATGCCGTTGCCCACGCCGCGCTGCGTCATGACCTCGCCGAGCCACATGATGAGGATGGCGCCCACGACCATGGTGAAGACCACGATGAACGCATGGACGCCCTCGGGCACGCCCGTGCTCGCGAAGGAGACGCCATAGCTCTTGAACAGGAAGTAGTAGCCGATGGCGTTGACCGTGGCGAGCGCGATGGTGATATAGCGGTTGTACTGGGTGATCTTGCGGCGACCGGCCTCACCCTCCTTGGCGAGCTCGCCCAAGGAGGGGATGACGGCCTGCATCATCTGCATGATGATCTCAGCCGTGATGTAGGGCATGATGCCCAGGCTGAAGACCGACATGCGCGAGAGCGCGCCGCCGGAGAACAGGTTCAGCACCGCAAGCGGTCCGCTCGAAGCGAGACCGGCCTGATATGCGGCAAGCATGGCCTGGAACGGGGAGCCCGGAACAGGCAGGTATGCGCCAAAGCGGTACAGCAGCAGAATGCTTGCCGTGAACAGGATCTTCTTGCGCAGTTCCGGAATGCGGAACGCGTTTGCGAGTCCTTTTAGCACGCCGCCTCAACCTTTCCACCTGCTGCCTCGATCTTGGCACGAGCGGAGGCAGAGACCTTGTCCACGCGCACGGTGAGCTTCTTGGCGAGCTCGCCGTCGCCGAGGACCTTGACGGGGATGAACTCGGCCTTGATGACGCCCTTCTCCACGAGGGAGGCGCCGTCGACGGTGTCGCCGTCGGCGAAGAGGGCATCGAGGCACGAGACGTTCACGGGAGCGTACTCCACGCGGTTGCGGTTGGTGAAGCCGGGGAGCTTGGGCAGGCGCATGGCGAGCGGCTGCTGGCCGCCCTCGAAGCCCTTGCCCTTGCCGCCGCCGGAGCGGGAGAGCTGGCCCTTGTAGCCGCGGCCAGCCGTGGTGCCCTGGCCGCTGGAGTCGCCACGGCCAACGCGCTTGCGGTTTTTCTTCGAGCCCTCAGCGGGGCGGAGATCGTTGAGCTGCATGTTGGTACCTCTACATCTCTTCAACTTCGACAAGGTGCTTGATCTTGAAGATCATGCCGCGAATGCTGTCGTTGTCGGGCTGCTCGACGGTGTCGCCGATCTTGCGGAGACCGAGTGCCTTGGCGGTAGCGCTCTGGTCCTTCTTGACGGACGCGGCAGCGCTGCGCACGAGCTTGATCTTGAGTTTATCGGCCATCTTCTAGTTCTCCTTCCCGACGAACATCTCCGAGACGGTCAGCCCGCGACGGCTGGCGGCCTCTTCGGGGCTGGAGAGCTCTTTGAGGCCCTCGGCGGCAGCCTTGATGATGTTGAGGGCGTTGCTGGTACCGAGAGACTTGGAGAGCACGTTGGTGATGCCGGCAAGCTCGAAGAGCGGACGGACGGGGCCGCCTGCGATGACGCCGGTACCCTCGACGGCGGGCTTGATGAGCACGCGGCCAGCGCCGAAGCGTCCCTCGACGGTGTGGGGGATGGTGCCGCCCTCGGTGACGGGGACGCGGAACATGTTCTTCTTGGCGTCGTCGACGGCCTTCTGGATGGCCAGAGGCACCTCGGTGGACTTGCCCATGCCGAGACCCACATGGCCCTTGCCGTCGCCCACGGCGACCAGCGCGACGAGGCTCATACGACGGCCGCCCTTGACGACCTTGGAAACGCGGTGGATGTAGACGACGCGCTCCTGGAGGTCGCTCTCCTGCTGACGTGCTTGCTGCTTACGTTCACGAGGCATGCTAACCCCTCCTTAGAAGTTCAGGCCCGCATTGCGGGCGCCGTCTGCCAGTGCCTTCACGCGACCGTGATAGATGCGGCCGCCACGGTCGAACGTGACCGTGGAGACGCCCTTCTCGATAGCGCGCTTTGCAACGAGCTCACCGACGAACGCGGCGGCCTCCTTGTTGGAGCCCAGCTTGCCGGTGGCCCTGAACTCGGCATCGAGCGTGGATGCCGAGCAGATGGTCGAGTTGTCGGCGTCGTCGATGACCTGAGCGTAGATGTGTGAATTGGTGCGATGCACGGAAAGGCGCGGGCGCTCGGCCGTGCCGAAGATCTTGGCGCGGACGCGGCGCTGGCGGCGCTTGAGCCCTGCCTTCTTCTTCTGCAACTTGTCCATTCAAATCTCCTTTATCCTCGCCATCACCTGACGGGGTGATGGTCTTTATATGCTGGGAAGGCGCTACTTGGCGGCCTTGCCGAGCTTGCGGCGGATACGCTCGCCCTCGTAGTGGATGCCCTTGCCCTTGTACGGCTCGGGAGGACGCTTCATGCGGATCTCGGCGGCGACTTGGCCGACCTGCTCCTTGGAAATGCCCTTGACCACGATGTGGGTGTTATCGGGAACCTCGAACGTGATGTTCTCGGGAGCCTTGTAGAGGATGGGATGGCTGTAGCCGAGGCTGAGATCGAGATCGGTGCCCTTGAGCGCGGCGCGGTAGCCGACGCCGGTCATCTCGAGGCGCTTCTCGAAGCCCTGGGAGACGCCAACGACCATGTTGTTGATGAGCGTGCGGGTCAGGCCCTGCTGCGCGTTGGAGTCTTCGACGCCCTCGATGAGGTTCACGCTGACCTGGCCGTCCTCGAGGGTGAGGGTGGTGCTGGGGGTGAAGGTGCGCTCGAGCGTGCCCTTGGGGCCGGAGACCTTCACGGTGTGCCCGTCGATCTCAACGGTGACGCCGGCGGGAACGATGACAGGATGCTTGCCGATACGGGACATAATCTTGTCTCCTTTCTTCTCGCCGCGATTACCAGAGGTAGCAGATGATCTCGCCGCCGACGCCCGCCTTGCGAGCATCGCGGTCGCACATCATGCCGCGTGAGGTGGATACGATAGCGGTGCCGAGGCCGCCGAGCACGCGCGGAAGATCCGCGGAGCCCTTGTAGATGCGCAGGCCCGGCTTGGAAATACGACGGATGCCCTTGATGACCTTGGCATTGCGGGCGCCGTACTTGAGGGTGACGTGGAGGGTCTTCTGGGGCGTGGTGTCTTCGACCTCATAGCCCTCGATGTAGCCCTCCTCGCACATGACGCGGGCGACCTCGACGAGAACCTTGCTCGAGGGCATGGAGACCCTGGGCTTGTTCGCCGAATTCGCGTTTCTGATGCGCGTCAGCATGTCGGAAATGGGATCGGTGATTTTCATTGATCCTTCTTCTCCTTCGGTCGTGATGAACCTGCATGTCCGGTTCGCGTGCACCCGTGGCGCAAACGCCTGGACACGAGAGCTCCCCTGGAGCTGGATTACCAGCTAGCTTTGCGGACGCCGGGAAGCTCGCCTTTGCTCGCTAGCTCGCGGAAGCACACGCGGCAGAGCCCGAACTTGCGATAGACGGAGTGGGGACGCCCACAGCGCTGGCAGCGGTTCTGCGTGCGAGTGGAATACTTCGGCTCGCGCGACGCTTTGACGATCATCGATGTCTTAGCCACAAATCCTCCTTTACCTTGCTTTCTCGCGGCCCCGAGGGGCCATGCGACCTGATTGCCCTTTACTCGGCCCTGAACGGGAAGTGGAAGGCCTCGAGCAGCGCCTTGCCCTCTTCGTCGGTCTGGGCGGTAGTAACGATGGTGATGTCCATGCCACGGGTGTGGTCGATCTTGTCGTAGTCGATCTCGGGGAAGATCAGCTGCTCGGTGACGCCCATGGAGAAGTTGCCGCGACCGTCGAAGCTCTTGGGAGAGACGCCGCGGAAGTCGCGGATGCGGGGGATCGCGATAGCGATGAGACGATCGAGGAACTCCCACATGCGGTCGCCGCGCAGGGTGACCTTGGCGCCGATGGCCATGCCGGCACGCAGCTTGAAGGTTGCGATGGACTTGCGGGCATGGGTCACGAGGGGCTTCTGGCCGGTGATGGCGGTGAGGTCGGCGATGGCGGCATCGATGACCTTGGAATCCTGGGCAGCCTCGCCCACGCCCATGTTGACGACGATCTTCTCGAACTTGGGAATCTGGTTGACGTTGGCGTAGCCGAACTTCTTCTGCAGCTCATCGCGCACGGTGGCGAAGTACTGCTCCTTCAGGCGCGGTGCGGTGCCTTTGGAGGTTTCTGCGGCCGGTGCCTCTTTCTTTGCCATGATGATCTCCTTAACTCTCGGTGGTTTACGTGCGGGGATTCTGCCTCGCACCACCCGGGTTTGGCCGACCCGGGAGCCATGGCGCACCTCCATGCAGAGACTGCCTCTACAGAAAGGCGCGGTTCTCAATAATAAACCTAAACAGAGGGCATTTCCAGCGAATTATTGGATTGTGCGGGAAATGTGGGTAATTGGGCACGCCGCGCGCTGTCGGCTTGGGTGCCGCAGCTGCTGAGCCGTGCACGGACTTTCAGGAAATCCGCCCACTTTTGGCGATATTGTGCAAAAAAGCAGTGTCGATTCGCCATAAGGGACCATCCCACATTCCTCTGAACTGCGCAAACCTGAAGGCTGGCCAGGTGCGATGGCGAAACGGCACTCCCTGGGCGCACAATATCGCCAAAAGTGGGCGGATTTCCTGAAAGTCCGTGCACGCAACTGAGTTTATGGGTTGATTGCGAACTGCGGTTTAAAACGCTTGCCTCCGACGCTTTGGAACCGTCTCCTTTGCCGGGAACAGCCTCGGCAGCGCTTGCTACACTGAAAGGAGGCTTGCGAACGGACTTGACCGAGAGGGATTCAGACTATGGCGAAGCTCTACTTTCGCTACGGCGCGATGGGCAGCTCGAAGACGGCGAACGCCCTGATGGTTGCCCACAATTACCGCGAGAAGGGACAGCGCACCCTGCTTGCGAAGCCCATCATCGACAAGCGCGACGGCGAGGGCGTCATGGTGTCGCGTGTGGGCCTCAGCCATCCCTGCATCTCGGTCGAGAAGCTCATGCAGATGGGCGATGACGAGCTGCGCGCATACGACTGCATCATCATCGACGAGGCGCAGTTCTGCACCAAAGAACAGGTCGAGCGCTTCACCGATATCGTCGATGACCTGGCTGTCCCCGTCATCGCCTACGGCCTGCGCACCGACTTCCAGCGCAACCTCTTCCCCGGCTCCCTGTGGCTGCTGGCTTGGGCGGACAAGATCGAGGAGGTCAAGACCGTGTGCTGGTGCGGGCAAGCCGCCACATGCAACGCGCGCTTCGACAAGGAGGGCCGCATGATCACCCGAGGCGAGCAGGTGGTACTTGGCGCCAACGACAGCTATACCGCCGTCTGTCGCAAACATCACAAGCTTGAGCAGATCGGCGATCCGCTCGACGCCCTGTAGGCGATTGCGATGGAAGAGCTGAACAGACGCGATAAAGCGAAGCTGAGCGATGCCTGGTGCTGGAGCTTCGCCAGCCCCGAAGATCGCGCTTACCACGATAGCGAGTGGGGCGTTCCCGCACACGATGACGTGCGCATGTTCGAGCACCTCTCGATGGAGTGCCTGCAATGCGGGCTCTCTTGGAACACCATCCTGCTCAAACGGACCATCCTGCGGTCATGTTTCGCCGACTTCGACATCGATGCCGTGGCCGCTTTCGACGAGCAGGATGTGCGGCGCATACTCGAAACGCCCGGCATGCTACGGTCGGAGCGCAAGGTGCGTGCCATCATCGGCAATGCGCGGGCGGCGCAGGCCCTACGCCGCGAGCATGGGTCGCTCAGCGAGTACTTTTGGAGCTGGACCGAGGGCAGGACCATCCTCTACGAGGGCCATGAGCACGGCGGCCTTCCCGCCAGCAACGGGCTTTCGAAGCGCATCGCGCGCGACCTCAAGCGTCGCGGCTTCTCATTCGTGGGGCCGGTGAACGTATATGCCCACCTGCAGTCGTGCGGCATCGTGTGCGATCATAACGAGCTCTGTCCGCGCCATGCCTTCATCACCGAGCGCTTTCCCTGCACGCGCCTGCCGCGCGAGGACGAGGCGTAGCAAAGCATCTTGGCGGTGGGCGCACATCCGGGCGACCAGCGCCCGCCTCGGAGGACGGGTTCGCCGAGATGGCCTTCCACGCGCATCCCTCCGGGCCCTCGCGTACGCAAAATGTCTCCAATGCTGCACGGTTCCGGCTGCGGGGCGGGTATCGCCCTCGCAGATTGCATAAACCCGGCGCATATGCCGTGCTATTTGCATAGAAACACGCGCATGGGCGGCTTGGGGCCAAAACCGTGCAGCATTGGAGACATTTTGCGTACACGCCAGGTCCGCGCCCGAAGCAAAAGCCAGGCCGGCTGCCGTCTGCCTGCGGAAATGTCGCGGGGGCCGGATTCGAACCGATGAACTCCGGATTATACCCTGCGTCTCCGGTATCGGGACGCCCCGGCGCTTTGCCCGTCAATCCAAAACCCCTGCCAAACCCGACTCAACTTTTTCTCGTCCTGCTCGGCATCTGATGCCCTCCAGGCTCACGGCTTCCTCGAGCACCGCAAGCAGGTCGGAGGCCTGATAGAAGGCGCCCCGCCTTGCGTTTCCCATCTTGACGAGGATACCCCGCTCGCAGGCAACCTCGATCAGGTTGCGGGCTGCCCGATCGGTGATCCCGAGATGGGAGGCCACGTAGGCAACGTCGACCACAGGCTGCTCAACGAGGAGCGCAGGAAGTCGATGCGAGGCGGAACCCGCGCGGTCCGTGTTCGCCGACACCCAGCCCTTGAGGACCCCGTCCACATCGGATGCGATGCAAGACCCGATGACAAGCGAGAGCTCCAACGCATCTGCAAGGCACTCGATTATGGGCTCTATCACCCCGTCGTGGTACGCATCCAGTGATGCCATGTAGCGTTCCACATCGTGCAGAAGCCCAGCCGACACCGGAAGCGTCGTGTGCCGCATCACCTCATCGGCGGCCAGCATGCGATGCAGAAGCGCGCGCCCCGTGCGCCCGTTGCCGTTCGTGAAGGGATGGATGGTCTCGAACTGAGCGTGGAATAAGGCAGCCTTGACCACCGGCGAAACATCTTCACGCGCACCGAATGCCACAAGATCGTCCAGGCACGCTCTCACCCTATCGGCATGTGGTGGCACGAACGACGCCCCGTGCGGGCTGTAAGGAGCTCCGCCGATCCACACCTGCTCGCTGCGGAGGCCGATTGCTTCACCCATACCCCTCATGAGCACGTCATGAATGGCACAGATGGACTCGACGCCAACGTCTCCCCGCTGTTTGAGGGCTTCGCGCATGGCTGCAATGTTGCCGGCGATGAGCGATGCGTTCGCCGGCGCCTTGTCGCTCAGTTCAGCAAGCGCGACGTTGCGCACGCTCGAGGTGAGCTGTTCGATCTGCGAGCTCGAAGACGACTCGCTTCTCAGCAGAAGCGCAGGGAGCGGCCAGCCGCACGCGGCCTGCGCCTCGTCGAAGCGGGCTATGGAGACCTCCACCTCTGAGATACGCAGCGCCAACGGCGCAGGAATGCCCACGGGGAGCAGAGCTATGCTCGCAGGAACCGCCGCCTCGTAGGTCGGCAGGCAGTATTCTGCGCCTGCGGCTCTTGGGAACGTGCGCCAATGCGTCACGGTCACGCTCCCAGCAATATGTCTCGTATGTAATGCTCGGCCACATCGTCGCTCCCCATCATTGGTGCAAGTTCGTTCCTGGTTACGGAAGTATATTGTACTTCACTTCCGATAATAGAGAAGGATGGGTGGCGAATGCCAGGACTACACCCGCTTGAACAGCGTCTCGGCAGCAACTCCGGCACGCAACCGGCTGCGCTTCGAATGCGCTTTTCGGCCGGTATCCCGAGACGCATAGGTGACCCCTGGGGTTTTCGAAAACGAACAGGCCAGAGCAATTAAGGCTCTGACCTGCGAGTTTCTGGTTGGTGCCCCCGGGCCGATTCGAACGGCCGACACCCGCTTTAGGAGAGCGGTGCTACATGGGCTTTTCAGAACATCCACTTTCTTGTCGATACATTATTCTACCTGATAAAACGGCATATTTCATAATGCGGCTGGTAAAAGGCTTGCGAGCGATTAGACCTTAAATTAGACCCATATGCTTGCTAGAGTCTAATTTTTCGTGCACCCTTGCGCCCGAGCCTCTCGGGAGGCGGGCAAGGATACACGAAAAAACGAGGCGCCTTGAGCAAGAACGGACGAAAAGCAGTTATAGGAAATGGCAACCGTGAGGAGTTGCGGCCCGGCGTATGGCGGGTCCGCCACAGCCTGGGGCGCGATCCTGTAACCGGGAAATACCTCCACTCACCATGGAGAACCATCCACACAAGCGCTAAGACGCGAAAGACGCAGCTGAAAGAAGTCGACGAGTTCGCCAAAGAGTACAAGCGGGAAATCAACGAGAAAGGCGTCATCGCCGCCCCCGCCACAATGACCGTTGCCAATGCCGCCGACCTCTATCACAAGAACAGGCTGGTCACTGTACGCGAATCGACCTACGAACGCGAGGCCCAGCACATCGAAAGCGCGAGGAGATCGATGCGGCGGGGCTCGACATCGTTCTGAAGCTCGTAGAGGATGATGACCGTGGCGAGAGTAGGGCGGTACATGTCGACGTTGAGAAGAACCGCGACGGTTCCAAGGGCTCTTCAGTCGAGCTTACCTACCTTCCCGCATTCCACGTTTTCTACTAAAACCGGCGCAAGATGACGCTCTAAATGAGGTGTAGCAAGTCCCGCGCGATGTACGTGCTGTCATACGGACGCACTACCCTCATCGCGCAAATAGCTGAGCACAGCAAGTATCGTGGTTCGTGCGTACATGCAGTCCATGTACGCACGAACCACCCGCTGGCTCAGCGGCGACGTAGCACGCTGCGACCCTCACGGGGACAAGAGCATGCGGGGGATGATCCGCCCCCTTTGAAGGTCCATATTCGTCCAGTACGCATCGTAAGGAGAGGGTTGGAATACCAGAGCCGGAAGGGATGCACTCCATCAGGATGGAGCTCAGGCTCACACGCGAGGAGAGCGAGCTGCTCGACACCCTAGCGGAGGCATTCGACAAGACCAGGAGCGGCTTTGTCAGGCTCGCCATCCACGCAATCGCGCTGTTCCAGGACGAGCTGGGAGAGGACGGGGAGCGCATCCTGTACCTAGACCCCATGACCTGGCGGCACATCCTATTGGAGTTCCGCATGCACGGGGCGAACCTCAACCAGTGCGCGCGGGCGTGCAACTCCATCGCCAAGGACATCGAGCGCCATACCGGGGAGATCTCAGACGATGATTGGAGCATCCAGGAGGTCATGACCACCTTGAGGAGCGTCGAGGGGCTTGCAAGGGAGATGATGGCAGAGCTACGTTCGCTGGAGAATCAGTTCCGCGCGACGCTCGCGTGCAAGCAGCTCATCAAGACGAAGAAGGAATACACGAGAGGAGGGGCTGAGAACCGACGGAAGAGCCGCAAAGTGCAAAACCGCAGGTAAACTGCTTGTTGTAAGGCGTTCTAAGGCCTTATCTCAACGGAAATGACCTAGATACCGTAAATTTCTAAAGTGCGCCATTCTCATACGAACTTATCCCAGCTTCCGATGGGAGGCACTATGAGAAGCGCGGCAAGGGCGAGCCGGTCTGCATCGACGACGAGATCCCGTTCGAGATTCCGGAGAGCTGGGAGTGGTGCAGATTCGAGACGGCGATAACAATAGCTTCGTATCTTGTTGATCCAGATGGATACCGGGATTTGCCGCATATCGCACCAGACAATATCGAGAAGGGCACGGGCAATCTTCTCCAGTATCATACTGTCGGCGAGGACAAGGTTAAGAGCAGCAATCACCTGTTTCATGAGGGCCAGATACTCTATTCGAAGATTCGTCCTGCCCTTCGGAAAGCGGTGCTGGCCCCTTGTGACGGCCTTTGTAGCGCCGATATGTACCCTCTGAGTTCGCAGCTGGACGCAGCATACTTGCTTGCTTTACTGCTCAGTGAGTATTTCACGTCGCAGACGCTCAAAGATGACACACGCGTAAAGATGCCGAAGACGAACCAGGCAGCGCTAAACGCAATACCCGTACCCGTTCCGCCTCTTGCAGAGCAGATTCGAATTGGCAAGCGCATAAGCACCATAACCCCCCTTATCGACCAATACGGCACCCTCGAATCCACTCGCGAGCGCCTGGATGCCGGGCTACCCGGCCGCCTGCGCAAGTCTATCTTACAGATGGCCGTCCAGGGCAAGCTCGTCGAGCAGAATCCCGCC
>Ga0079305_1001076_pt1 | contig 42237 bp, 36 predicted proteins | sample LMS_cellobiose_e_FD_79183 | JGI IMG/M metagenome (GOLD analysis project Ga0079305, IMG submission 79183) | Rumen-fistulated moose microbial communities from Alaska, USA - LMS_cellobiose_enrichment | ecosystem: Host-associated > Mammals > Digestive system > Stomach > Rumen fluid ... | reverse complement strand
GCTATCGCAGCGTCCGTTATCGCGGATTCATAGCTTCGCGACACGTCTGAAAGCGCCCTTTCGTAATCTGCGAGGTCGCCCTCGGGGCGCGGCTCTGACGGCGCGGGGACGTTCTCGCCCTGATATGAGCCTTTAAGCGCCGAGATGGTGCCTTCGGCGGCGTTTATCGCGCGGGAAGCTTCCTTCGCCTTTTCAAGTGCCGCCGTTATCCCCGACACCGCGGCTATCGCGTCGTCAGGGGTCTGTATATCGGCCTTGATCGGGGACAAAAATTCGCGAAGCTCCGAAAAGATTTTGCCTCGCTCCTCCTCCTTCTCGATCAGGGATACCTGCGCCTGCTTCAGCACCGCGCGCTTTTCAGACAGCACCGCCCTTTCAGACGAGAGCTGCTCTTCGCATTTCGCCTTGTAGTCCTGCATCTTTTTGTCCGATATCAGGAATATTACGACGACCGCGACAAAGCTGAGCGCGAAAAGCCCGATCCCGATCGGAAGCGCCGGCGGGAAGCTGCTTTTCAAAATAAGCCCCATCGCGAGGAATAAAAGCCCCAGTATGATCGCCGATACCGCGTACGCCTTGTCGAGGGTCTGCTTGAACATGGGAAGCGAATCGCGCTTTTCGTTAAAGGCAGATCTTGCGTCCTCCACCGCCTTTTCCGCCTTTGCCTGCGCGTCCCTGAACGATCCTTCGACGGCTGTCGCCTCGCTGAGCGCACGTTTAAGTTCGCCTGCCTTTTCCGCGAACGCGCCGTCGACGGTGAAATCGCCGAAGGACAGCGCCTCTTTCGCGGAACAGAGCGCCTCTTCCGCCCTTTCTTTATCCGCGGCGGCCGCCGCGATCTTTGACGAAGCCCGCGCGCTGTCGTGCTGTTTTATGAGATTTATTTTCGAGGAGAGCTCTTCCCTCTCCTTTAAAAGGGCCAGCGCCTTTGCGCGAAGGGCCGCGCCCTTGTGCCCCAGCTCTCTCGAAAGGGCAAGGCGCGCCTTTTTGTCCTCTCTCTCCTTTTCGCTTTTTGAAAGCTCGCCTGCGCCGCGCACCGATTTTATGTCCTTTCTGAACCTTTCAAGGTTCTCGTCGGTGTCGGAGAATGATATATCCTCCTCCGCGCCCGATGCGAGCGACTGTATCTTCTTTTCAAGCTCGGATGAGCCGCCCTTGACGATCACCTCGGACGACGATATGAACGCGCTTTTCTCGAACGCTTCGCGCCCGACCCCGCACAGCACCTCTCCGCAGTTTGACGAAGTGAGGTCCGGAACGTCCTCTCCGGACGACGGGTAATACGCGCGAAACGCCTGCATGGGGCCCGCCTTAGAGTGGGACCGCTCGATCATTATCTCGCGCCCGCCGTGCTCGATCAGAAGGGTGCCCCCCATCATCTCGCCGCTCCAGGGGAGGTACCTGCTCTTGTCCGGTATCGCGGCTTTTGTTACGCGCTCGTTGGTTCTCAGCCCGTAAAGCATCGTGCGGATAAAGGCGCACCACGTCGATTTGCCGCCCTCGTTCTCCATCGGGATGACATTGAGCCCCGGGGAGAATTCGATCGTGTCGCCGTTAAGCTTTCCGAAAGATGCGCTTGCTCGAATAATTCTCATTTTAAGACCATCCTTTTAGAATATAGATCGCCGCCGTGCGTCCTCTCATTTAGCGCGTCAGATCCTATCCGGCGCGTTTTCGCCGTCCATCGCGCAAAGCCCGTATCTCGCCGCGAGGAGTATCTTCGATCGCTCTTCATCGGACGACGCGCGGTCAAGCTTCCTCTTCAGTTCTTTTAAAAACAGCCCCCTGAGCGACTGTTCCCCGGCGCGGGAAAATATGTCCTCGCGCCTTCTGCTCCTGTCGATAAGGGAAAGGTGGAAAAAGTTTTCCGAAAGCGCGCTTTGAAGCGCGGTTACGTCGATATCGACGCCTCTTTCCCCGGAAAGGACGATCCTCAATATATCCCTTTCCGACGACAAGGCCCGCAGCCTGTCGAAAAGCCCGTCGGCCGTCTCAACATCCGATATGTCGAGCTCTTTTACCTCATATCGCCTTCTGCACAGCGGGCGGAACGCTATATCGACGCACCCCTCGGATATCTCGCCGACGATCGCGCCCTTTGCCCCCGTCTCGTCAAAGCCGCGCCCCTCGATGCAGCCCGGGTGCGCGTAGACGGAAGATCCCGCTGAAAGCTTTCCTGAAAATTCGTGGTTGTGCCCGAGCGCCGCGTATGTAAAAGCCGACCTTTCCATGTCCTCGGGCGAGACGGGGTTGTATCTCGACGACGGCGACACGTCGTCCGCGTGCATGACGAGGACCGATGTTTTATCCGCTGAGTCCCTCGAAAAGCCCTTTATAAGCGGCGCGTCCTGCCAGCGCGCGCAAAAGGCCGCGCCGTATACAGCGACGTTTCCGAAGACGCCGGCCCGTTCGATGGCGTTCCTTTTGAAGATCGTCACGTTTTTCGGCACAGGGCAGGAGAAATACGGCGACGACGGCGATATAAAGTCGTGGTTGCCCGGGGATATGAAGATATGCGCCGGGACCTTTCCCATCGTATCCATGAGAAACCGCACCGTGTCGAAAAAGGTATTGTCCCCGTCGAAAAGATCGCCGGAGATAAAGATCATGTCGGCGTTCTCCTCCTGTGCGAGGATGAACGCATCCGACACCGTTTCGCGCATCTCCCTGCGGCGGATCGCCGCCTTTTCCGGGGGAAGCGCGCCCAACGCGCTGTCGAGATGAAAATCCGCGAGGTGCAAAAATTTCACTTTAAGATACCCGCCCTTTATAAAAATATGGTGACTGCGGCTATTTCACGCCGCACGAGGGAAATCCGTAAAAAATATCGCCCGGAGAGGAGACAAGGTCCGATACCTTCCCCGATCTTGTCAGGACCGCCGCGCGCTCGAAAAGGATCGGCGCGAAGGGCACATCCTCGAGAAACTGCGCGATGTATCCGTTTCGCGCGGCCGCTCTTTCCGAGGGGTTTGACGCGCGGTACGCGTCGTATCTCGACAGAAGCTCGGCAGATGAGAAGCCGCCGTAATTAAGCTTTCCGGATTTGGATATCATTTCGGATATGTCAAAGTCCGGCGTTACCGCCGTCTCTCCGTAGTACAGGTCGAAAGCCCCGCTTTTGACGGCCGCCGAAAAATCGTCGAACCACATCTCGGTCACGGTCGTCCCGATTCCGGCGTAAGTCAGCGCATCCGCGATCGCGTATGCCGCCGCCGTTTTGGCGGGGTTGTCGTTGTTCACGATTAGAGAAAGGGACACGTCGGCGCCCGCGTATTCGACGGCTCCGTCGCCGTTTGAATCAGCGATCCCCGCGCTTTGCAGAACGGTTTTCGCGTCGGGCGCGGCCTTTTTGTCGCCTGACAGCTCGGAAAACTGCGCCGAGGCCGACGATATCGGGCAGAACGCCTCGTCTCCGAAGCCGGAGTACATGTCGTTTATTATCGAAAGCCGGTCGATGCAGGCGAAGATCGCCTTTCTCATATCCGGATCTGACAGAATGCGGTTTTTGTGGTTCATCCCGATGAAATGCATGATGTTTGTCGGATAGCTGCGCGTTTCGACGTCCCCGCGATAGTTTATCGGCGCCGCGGCAAGCTTGTCGGTCTGGACAAGGTCGACATCTCCGTCTTCTATCGCGAAGACCAGCTCGTCCGTTTTCGAAACGCGGAAAAGCGACACCTCGTCTACCGGCATATCGGCGTGTTTGTGCCACAGCGGAAACAGGACGAGCGACGACACCTTTCCGTCGTCGTCTATCTTAGGCGAGAACGGCCCCGTCCCGTCGGGAACGGCGCTCTCGCCGTCTCCACGGCGCACGATCGGCACGTCGAGAAGCGCCGGAAAGTCGCAGTTTTTACTTGAAAGGGTTATCGTAAGTTCGTTTGCGCCGGTCGCACGAACGCGCGAGATGCACGAAAGCCTCTTCCGGTATGGGGATCTGGCGCCGCTCATCGCAAGCTTTATCGAATACTCCGCATCAGATGCGCCCATCGCGGCGCCGCTGTGGAAGGTCACATCCTCCTTTATCTTGAAAACAAAGGTCTGGTTGTCCGCAGTCGAGAAAGATTCGCAGAGAAGGTTTTCCGCCGTGAAATCGGGAGAGAGCTTGAAAAGCCCCTCGTAAACAAGCGGCGCGATATAAAGGCTGAGCCTGTTTTGCGAAGTATACGGGTTTAGATCGGCGTCGGCGCTGATCGCGACGGAAAGAGACGGCGCTTCGTTTTCAGAAGAGACGGGCGCTGCCGTCTGCGAAGAGACGCTCTCAGACGGCGCCGGGTCCGCGCCGCCATCATCCCTGCAGCCTGAAAGGGCGCACATGAAAAGCGCCGCGCAAAGGGCGAGACACAGCGGTCTTTTTAAAAAAGAGATCTTTGTCGTCATACTCGCCTCCCGGGTCATAAAAGTGCGATCATCGCGCCGTGGACGCCGCGCATATTCCCGACCTTTCTGTGCGACCAGAAAAGACGCGGGTCTTCGGCGGTGCATTCGTCTGATATCGCGATGTTTTCGGGGTCTATCCCGCGCGATAAAAGCTGGTATTCGTTGATCTTCGCGATGTTGACGTGCCACTTTTCGCCGCGTTTTTCGATAAACGGGCGCATCTTCTCTTCGGAAAAGCGCGATATCATCGCATCCGGCACGTCCCGATCGGTTTCGAAGCAGCACTTTCCGATCGACGGCGACATCGCGCACAGGATATCCCCGGCCCTCGCGCCGAGGGATATCATCTCATCGACCGTCTTCATGAATATCCCACCCGCGCATCCGCGCCAGCCCGCGTGCGCGACGGCGATCACGCCGGCCCTTTCATCGGAAAAAAGCCCGACGCAGCAGTCCGCGTAGTAGCCGATAAGGGCGATGCCCCTGTCTTTCGTCACAAGCCCGTCATAGCCCTCGTCCCCATCGCGGAAAAAAAGGCCGAGGCCCGCGTCCTTCTCCGATACGACGCGCACATTCGCGCCGTGCGCCTGCTTTGTGCAGACGGTCTTCTCTATCGGAACGCCGATATGCGAAAGCGCGATCTCATAGTTTTTGAGCACCGTCTCTCTCGTGTCTCCGCAGTCAAAGCGAAGATTCAGAGACGACAGATGCTCCGCCCTGCTTTCCCCGCCGAGCCTTGTTGTGAAAAGGTGCCGCACCCCTTTCGACGCGAGCATCTTTTCCGATACGCGGTATGAAAAACCGCCGTCGTCCTTTTTTAAAAGAGAATGAGACATATCGTAAAATATCCTTTCAGAAAAGCCGGCATATCATCTTATGTTTATGCTTTCACAGGATAAGCAAAGTCCGGTGTTTTCATCTATATCGAAAATGACCCCCGACAGCGCGCACGCCCCGCCGGCCGTTTCAAAGCGCGGCGCGAGATCGCCCCTGAAAAAGGCGATCGACTGCTCCGGCTTTACCCCGAGGACCGAATATTCCGGCCCGGACATGCCGAGGTCGGTTATATACCCCGTCCCCCTGGGGTTTACCCGCGCGTCGTCTGTCTTTACGTGCGTGTGCGTTCCGAACACGCCCGACACGCGCCCGTCGAGGTAATAGCCCATCGCAAGCTTTTCGCTTGTCGCCTGCGCGTGAAAATCGACAAAGGTGATGTCGGCCCGGTTCTCTTTAAGTATCCGGTCGGCGCAGAGAAACGCGTTTTCCGGGCCGAAGTCCATCATGCACTGCCCGATGAGGTTTATAACGAGAACGCTTTTTCCTCCGCATTCGAACATTCCGAACCCGCGCCCGGGCGACTGCGGCGCCATATTCGCAGGGCGCAGGATGTACCCGCATTCGTCGAGGTACGGCGCGATCTCGCGCCTTGAAAAGGCGTGATTCCCTAGGGTTATCACATCCACCCCGCACGACAGCATCTCGTCCGCCTGCTTCGGCGTTATGCCGCGGCCGCTTGCGTTTTCGCCGTTCGCGATGACGAAATCGACCTTTTTAAGCTTTTTCAAAGACGGCAGATGGCGTACGAGAAAATCGAGACCGTTTTCCCCGACGATATCCCCCACGGCAAGAAAGATCAAACACAAGACCCCCTGTAAAACGAAGGGCAAACATCTTCGGAAAATCTTTCCAAAAAAAAGATTTCCCTTCGTTGTAATTTTCTGCTGTTTCATATATAATATTCTAAATCGGTGCAAAAGACAAGACGGCCTTAGGAAGCCGCGAGAAAGAGACTGCAAAAATGGAGGATGCATAGCTATGCACAAGTATGTTTATCTGTTTTCCGAGGGGAACGGGAATATGCGCGAACTTCTCGGAGGGAAAGGCGCGAATCTTGCGGAGATGACGAATCTCGGCATGCCGGTGCCTCAGGGGTTCACAATCTCGACGGAGGCGTGCACAAAATATTATGAGGACGGCGAAAAAATAAGCGGCGAGATCGAGAAGGAGATATACGAATATATCGGCAAGCTTGAAAAGATAACTGGCAAAAAGTTCGGGGATATGGAAAACCCGCTGCTCGTTTCGGTAAGGTCGGGCGCGCGTGCCTCGATGCCGGGCATGATGGACACGATACTCAACCTCGGCCTTAATGACGAGGTCGTCGAAAGCTTTGCCAAAAAGACGGGGAATCCGCGGTTCGCTTACGATTCGTACCGCCGTTTCATTCAGATGTATTCCGACGTCGTTATGGAGGTCGGCAAAAAATATTTTGAAGAGCTCATCGACAAAATGAAAGAGGAAAAGGGCGTCAAACTCGACACCGAGCTCGACGCGAACGACCTCAAAAAGCTGGCGTTCCAGTTTAAGGACGAGTACAAGGCGAAGCTGGGCGAGGAATTTCCTTCGTCCGCAAAAGACCAGCTTCTCGGGGCGATCAAGGCGGTATTCAGAAGCTGGAACAACCCGCGCGCGATCTACTACCGCAGGATGAACGACATCCCGGGGTCGTGGGGCACGGCGGTCAATGTCCAGTCGATGGTGTTCGGCAACACCGGCGACACGAGCGGCACGGGCGTCGCGTTTACGCGCAACCCCGCGACCGGCGAGAAAAAGCTGTACGGCGAATTTTTGATGAACGCCCAGGGCGAGGATGTCGTCGCCGGGATAAGGACGCCGCAGCGCATCGATCAGCTGAAAGACGTCATGCCGGACGTGTACGAGCAGTTCTCTGCGATCGCGAACCGGCTTGAAGAGCATTATCACGACATGCAGGACATGGAGTTCACGATAGAAGACGGCAAGCTTTACATGCTTCAGACGAGGAACGGCAAGAGGACGGCCGCCGCGGCGCTGAAGATCGCGGTCGACCTTGTGGACGAGGGGATGCTGTCTGTGGACGAGGCGCTTTTAAAGGTCGAGCCGAAGCAGCTTGACGCGCTTTTGCATCCGCAGTTCGACGCGGCGGCGCTTAAGGCGGCAACGCCTGTCGCAAGCGGGCTTCCGGCGTCGCCGGGCGCGGCTTGCGGAGCGGTGTACTTCACCGCGGAGGACGCCATCCGCGCGTCGAAAAAGCAGAAGGTCGTTCTTGTAAGGCTTGAAACATCGCCCGAGGATATCGAGGGTATGAACGCGGCCCAGGGGATACTGACCGTCCGTGGAGGAATGACGAGTCACGCGGCCGTCGTCGCGAGGGGCATGGGCACATGCTGCGTCGCGGGCTGCGGGGATATAAAGATGGACGAGGAGAACCACTGCTTTAACGTCGCGGGGCAGACTGTCAAAGAGGGCGACTTCATCTCGATCGACGGGTCGACGGGCAACGTGTATATCGGCGAGATCAAGACGGTCGACGCGTCGCTGACGGGCGATTTCGGAAGGTTTATGGCCTGGGCCGACGAGAAGAGGACGCTTAAAATACGCACGAACGCCGATACGCCGAGGGATGCAGCCCAGGCGGTCAAGTTCGGTGCTGAGGGTATCGGCCTTTGCAGGACCGAGCACATGTTCTTCGAGGCGGACAGGATCCGCGCGATGCGCGAGATGATCGTATCCGAGACAGAAGAGCAGCGCCGCGCCGCGCTTGAAAAGCTTCTCCCGATGCAGAGAGGGGATTTTGAAGGGATATTCAAGGCGATGGGCGAAAGGCCGGTCACGATAAGGTTCCTCGACCCGCCGCTTCACGAATTCCTGCCGCAGGATAAGGACGATATCGAGGCTTTAGCGAAGGATATGGGGATATCCGTCGAAAAGCTGAATCAGACGATATCCGACCTTCACGAGTTCAACCCCATGCTCGGCCATCGCGGGTGCCGCCTTGCGATAACATATCCTGAGATCGCCGAAATGCAGACGAGGGCCGTCATCGAGGCCGCGATCAACGTCAGAAAAAGCGAAGGGCTGAATATAGTTCCCGAGATCATGATCCCGCTTGTCGGGCATATAAACGAGCTGCACTTTGTGCGCTCGATCGTCGTCGAAACGGCAGACAGGATAATAAAAGAGTCCGGAACGGACATGAAGTATCTCGTCGGCACGATGATCGAGGTGCCGCGCGCCGCGGTCACGGCGGATGAGATCGCGAAAGAGGCCGAGTTCTTCTCCTTCGGAACGAACGACCTTACTCAGATGGGCTTCGGCTTCAGCCGCGACGACGTCGGCAAGATCCTCAACGCCTATTACGACAAGAAGATATTCGAAAGCGACCCGTTCGCAAGGCTTGACAGAGACGGCATCGGAAGGCTTGTAAAGACGGCGGTCGACCTTGGAAGGAAAACGCGCCCAGATATCAAGCTCGGCATATGCGGAGAGCACGGCGGAGACCCGTCTTCCATAGAGTTCTGCAATGAGGTCGGGCTGAATTACGTGTCGTGTTCGCCGTTCCGCGTCCCGATAGCGCGCCTTGCCGCCGCGCAGGCCGCGATCAAGGCGAAAACCCAGAAATAAAAATACAGGTGAAAATAAACGCGCGCCCGGGAGGATCTTCCCGGGCGCTCTCTTTTCAGCAAAAAATGCCGGCTTGATATCGGATAAAAAAGCCCGCGCAGGAGAAGATCCCGCGTGGGCCTTTTGTATTTTTATCAAAGACTTTTTGAAAGGTTGAACCACGCGTCGAGGCCGGGGTATTTCGCCGTCTCGCCAAGCTCCTCCTCGATCCTCAAAAGCTGGTTGTACTTCGCGACGCGGTCGGTCCTAGACGGGGCGCCGGTCTTTATCTGACCCGCGTTCAGCGCGACCGCCACATCCGCGATCGTCGTATCCTCGGTCTCGCCCGACCTGTGCGACACGACCGCCGTGTATCCGGCCCTGTTTGCCGTTTCTATCGCGTCGAGGGTCTCCGTAAGAGAGCCGATCTGGTTCAGCTTTATAAGTATCGAATTCGCAACGCCGAGCTTTATCCCGCGCGACAGACGCGTGACGTTCGTGACGAAAAGGTCGTCGCCGACAAGCTGTATCTTTTCCCCGAGAGCCGCCGTCAAAAGCTTCCAGCCTTCCCAGTCCTCTTCCGCCATCCCGTCTTCAAGAGAGATGATCGGATATTTCTCGCAAAGGCCGACCCAGTATTTGACAAGCTCTTCCCTCGTCATCTTTTTGCCGGCTTTCGGAAGGAGATAGTATCCCCCGTCTTCATCGACGTACCATTCGGACACGGCCGGGTCCATCGCGATCATTATGTCGGTGCCGGGCTTGTATCCGGCCTTTTCGATGCCCTTGACGATCGCGGACAGCGCGTCCTCGTCATGCTCGAGGTTCGGGGCAAAGCCGCCCTCGTCCCCGACCGAGGTCGAAAGGCCCATTTCCGACAGGACCTTTTTCAGGCTGTGGAAGATCTCCGCGCAGAAGCGAAGCCCCTCAGCGAAGGACGACGCGCCCACCGGCATTATCATGAATTCCTGTATGTCGACGTTGTTCGACGCGTGCGCGCCGCCGTTTAAGATGTTCATCATCGGCACCGGCAGCGTCTTCGCGTTGACCCCGCCTATATACGAATAAAGGGGCAGCGCCAGCGCGTTTGCCGCGGCTTTTGCGCATGCGATCGACACGCCCAGTATCGCATTCGCACCGAGGCGCGATTTGTTCGCCGTCCCGTCGAGGGCGATCATGGTCCTGTCTATCTCGCCCTGGTCGAGCGCGTTTTTCCCGATGATCGCCTCGGCGATCTCGCCGTTGACCGCGTCGACAGCCTTTAAAACGCCCTTGCCCATAAAGCGCGTTTTGTCGCCGTCGCGCAGCTCGCACGCCTCGAACGCGCCCGTCGACGCACCCGACGGCACCGCCGCCCTTCCGGAATATATGTCTATCCCGCTGTCTACGAAAACCTCGACCTCGACCGTCGGGTTCCCGCGCGAGTCAAGTATCTCGCGGCCTATTACGTCTATGATCTCGATAAAACCTTTCATATGTCTTGTTCTCCTTTAATGTTTTATAAAATCCTGTTGAAAATTCAGCCGATCAAGGATCTGCCCTCCATCTCGGAAGGGATCGGGATCCCGCACAGGCTCAGTATCGTCGGCGCGATATCGGAAAGCCCCCCGTTTCTGACGGTCACCCCTTTTCCCGCTCCGACAATGCATATAGGCACGTCGTTCGTCGTGTGCGCGGTGAAGGGAGAGCCCGTCTTATCGTCTATAAGCTTTTCCGCGTTGCCGTGGTCGGCCGTTATGATCGCTTCGCCACCTTTGTCAAGGACCGCGTCGACCACCATTCCGACGCACTCGTCGACCTTTTCGACCGCCCGCACAGTCGCCGAAAAGTCGCCAGTGTGCCCGACCATGTCGCAGTTCGCGAAATTCATGAATATAAAATCGTGACCGCCTTTTTCTATACGTTCGATCGCGGCGCGCGCGACGTCGTCCGCGCTCATCTCGGGTTTCATATCGTATGTCGCGACCTTCGGCGACGGGATGAGGATCCGGTCCTCCCCGGGGAAGGTCTTTTCGACGCCGCCGTTTAGGAAAAAGGTCACATGCGCATATTTCTCTGTCTCGGCAAGGCGAAGCTGCGAAAAGCCGAGCTTCGACACATACTCGCCTATCGTGTTCGACAGGTCCTCCGGCGGGAATGCGACGTTGAGAGACGAGAGCTCGTCGTCATATTTAGTAAAAGACACGCCGTAAAGTCCCTTCGGCATATCTCCTCTCGGGAAAAAGTCCGCATCGTTTTCTAAAAGCGCGTGCGTTATCTCACGCATGCGGTCCGGCCGGAAATTGAAAAAAATCACGCTGTCAAAATCTTTTATCGGCTCGCCGCCGTTTATTATAACGGGCTTTATAAATTCGTCCGTCACGCCGTTTTCATAAGAGCTTTCGACGGCGGCGACGGGGTCGTCATGCTTTTCCCCCTTGGAGAAGACGAGCGCGTCATACGCGGTCTTCACCCTGTCGTATCTCTTGTCTCGGTCCATCGCGTAGTACCGCCCGCAGATCGTCGCGATCCTGCCGGCGCCGATGTTTTCTGTCATATCCCTGCACTTTTTGACAAAGCCGGCGCCGGAATTCGGCAGCGTGTCCCGACCGTCGGTTATGCAGTGGATGAAAAGGCGCTCTATATCCTGCGCCTTTGCCATTTCCAAAAGTGCGCGAAGGTGATCTATATGGCTGTGGACGCCGCCGTCAGATAAAAGCCCCACAAGGTGGATTGCCGACCCCTTTTCCCGGCAGTTTTGAAAAGCGCCGAGAAGGACGGGGTTTTTGAAAAAATCCCCGTCGGCGATCGCCTTGGATATCCTTGTATAGTCCTGATATACGACGCGCCCCGCGCCGATGTTCACGTGCCCGACCTCGGAATTGCCCATCTGCCCCTCGGGAAGGCCCACCGCCATCCCCGAGCATTTGAGCCTTGCCGTGGGGTATTTAGAAAAGAGCGCGTCGAGATGCGGTGTTTTCGCCTTCGCGACGGCGTTGCCGTTTTTATCGTCAGACAGGCCGAACCCGTCCATTATTATAAGTGTCACAGGTTTTTTCAAAAGATTCATACCTCGTCAGAAAAATTTGCGAAAGATCCGGTCTTTACTGGTTCGCCGCGTCGATTATCGCCGAGAATTTTTTGACGTCGAGCGACGCGCCCCCGATAAGGCCGCCGTCTATGTCGGGTTTTGAAAGAAGCTCGGACGCGTTTTTCTCGTTCATCGACCCTCCGTATAATATTGAAACGGCCCTTGCGCACCTGGCGCCGTGCATTTTCCTTATCGTCTCGCGGATCATGCGGCATATCTCCTGCGCGTCGTCGGCGCTGGCGGTCTGGCCGGTGCCGATCGCCCAGATCGGCTCGTACGCGATGACGACCTTCCTGACTTCGGAAGGCGTCAGGCCGCTCAGGTCGGATTTGACCTGCATCCTGACGAAGTCTTCCTGGACAGAAAGGTCGCGCTGAACGCGCGATTCACCGACGCAGAGGATCGGATGCATCCCCGCGCCGAGCGCCGCGCGCACCTTGGCGTTTATCGTATCGTCCGTCTCGCTGAAATACTGCCGCCTCTCCGAATGGCCGATTATGACGTACTTCGCGCCCAGAACGTCGAGCATCTCCGCCGAGATCTCGCCTGTGAACGCGCCGGATTTAGCCTCGTGCACATTCTGAGCACCGATGAATATCCGTGCGCTTTTCGCCGCCTTGACGCACGTCTGTATATCCGTAAACGGCACGCACAGCACCGTTTCACACCATTTTGCCTTTGCTGCCGCCGGGCGAAGTTTCTCCACAAACTCGCGCGCCTCGGGCGCAGTCTTGTTCATTTTCCAGTTTCCTGCTATCACGGTCTTTCTATATCTGCGGTTCATCTCTTTATCCTTTCTTTATATAAAGCCTTTCGGTAAGGGGGGTTACGCTTCCCTTTCTTCAAGACACGCTATCCCAGGAAGGGAAAGTCCCTCCAGAAATTCGAGCGACGCGCCGCCGCCCGTCGATATATGTGTCATTTTGGAAGCAAGTCCGAATTTCTCCACCGCCGCCGCCGAATCTCCTCCACCGATTATCGACACAGCACCCGAACCCGCTATCGCGCGCGCGATCTCTTCCGTTCCGGTCGAGAACGCGTCAAATTCGAATACACCCATCGGGCCGTTCCACACGACCGTTCCCGCGCACTTTATCGTGTCGCAGAAAAGCCGGATCGTTTTCGGTCCGATATCAAGCCCGATCTTATCCTCCGGGAAGTCCTCGTTGTTGACGACCACAAACTGCGCGTCTGAAGCAAAGGCCTCTGCCGCGACCGAGTCGACCGGCAGAACGAGGTCCACCCCAAGATCTTTCGCCTTTTGTATCACGTCTGATGCGAACACAAGCTTGTCCGTATCGAGAAGCGATTTCCCGATCGGAAAGCCCTGCGCCTTCAAAAACGTGTACGACATGCCGCCGCCGATGACGATCGCGTTGCATTTAGTGAGAAGGTTCTCTATAACGCCGATCTTATCCGCGACCTTTGCCCCGCCCAGCACCGCCACGAACGGCCTTTTAGGATCGGAGAGGGCGCTGCCCATGATCTCGATCTCCTTCTCGATCAAAAAGCCGCACACCGCCGGAAGGAATTTCGCGACGCCCGCCGTCGACGCGTGCGCCCTGTGGGCCGTTCCGAACGCGTCGTTGACAAAGATGTCTGCAAGCGACGCAAGCTCTTTTGAAAAGGCCTCGTCGTTTTTCTCCTCCTCGGCGTGGAAGCGCACGTTTTCTATCAGCATCACGTCTCCATCGTGAAGGCTTTTTGCAAGGGCCTTTGCACTTTCCCCGACGACGTCGTCCGCGATCGGGCATTCCTTCTCAAGAAGCTGAGAAAGCCTTTCCGCGACGGGCTTGAGCGAGTATTTCGCCTTAAACTCGCCTTTTGGCCGCCCGAGATGCGAGCACATGATCGTCCTCGCGCCGTTTGACATCAGATACCGGATCGTCGGAAGAGCTGCGCGAATGCGCGTATCGTCGGTTATCGCGCCGTTTTCATCCTGCGGGACGTTGAAATCACAGCGCAGAAGGACCCTCTTCCCCGATACGTCGATATCGTTCACGCATTTTTTGTTGTACATAGCAGCACCCCTTTATCATCATTTTTCACAATCAAACACCGCCGAATCTCCCCATTGAGGAAAGCCCCGGGAACTGAAGCTGCCTGAGCGCCTCGAACACGACCACCGCGACCGAGTTGGAAAGGTTAAGGCTTCGCGCCTCGGGGATCATCGGGATCCTTATCCTGCTCTCCGGAAATCTTTCGAGAAGACTTTCCGGAAGGCCCGCCGTTTCCTTCCCGAACAGAAGGAAGTCGCCGTCTTTGAAAACAACGTCGGTGTACGCCCGCTCCGCCTTTGTCGAGGACAGGAAGAAACGCCCCCCGGCGTTTTTTTCAAAGAAGTCGCCGATCCCGTCATACATCGTGATATCGAGAAGATGCCAGTAGTCGAGCCCCGCCCTTTTCAGCTTTCTGTCGTCGATCTCAAAGCCCAGAGGCCGGACAAGATGCAGCCTTGACCCGGTCGCGGCGCACGTGCGCGCGACGTTCCCGGTGTTCTGCGGGATCTCCGGTTCGACCAGCACGATGTTGAGCATAAATACGCACCGTCCAAAAAATTGTGTAATCTATTTAATAATATTCCAAAAGCACGGATTTGACAATATGAAAAGCAATATAATTATTTATATCTTATTTTCATCATAAAACGAATTTTTATCGATATTCCGCATCAAACATTTAAAGCGCCGCGCCTTTTTGGAAAAGCATCCTTTCTGCGCGCATAAAAAAGGCGCGTTGCATCAACAGCAACGCGCCTGTTTTTTTGTCGTTTTTCCCGCTTGTCATATCCCGGCGTTCGCCTTGAAATCCGCTATGATCCTGCTCGCCGTTTCGTCGGCGCTGCCGTTGCCGTTTATCTCGACGTCGGAAAACGATGAATATATGTTGATCCGCTCATTGAACAGCCGCTTTACCGCGTCCGCGTCTTTTGACAACGGCCTTCCGTCAAGCGAAAGCTTTTCCACATCCCTGTTTATAAAATATATCCGCGAGTTCTGGGAAAGCGCGGCGCGGTTTTCTTTTTTGAGGATCGCCCCGCCCCCCGTCGCGATGACCCTTCCTGAAAGCGCGCCGCATTCGAACACTGCGGCGCTTTCGAGATCGCGAAACGACGTCTCGCCCATCACCTGAAAGATGTCCGGGACCGCGATGCCCGCGATCTTCTCGACGATGTCGTCCGTGTCGAGAAACTTTCTCGACAGTCTTTCCGCGATTATCCGCCCGACAGAGGATTTCCCGCAGCCGGGCATCCCGATAAGCGCGATGTTCATGACTTTTTTCACCGTTAAATCGAGGGCCTTTTCCGCGGCGGTATCCGGGCATTTTTCCGAAAGGAACAGCTCGCCCGCGGCCTTTGCCTGATAGACAAGCATTGGAAGCCCGCCGGATGTCGGGACAGCGCGCGTTTCAGCCTCGAGGACGAGCGCGCTTTTTATCGGGTTGTAAACGACGTCGAGAACGCCGCGGCATTTCGGAAATGATGACAGCGACACCAGCTTTTCCCCGTTCTTCGGGAACATGCCCACCGGAGTTGTGTTTATGATGATCTCACTGTCCGCGTGCTTCGAAAGGTCGGAATAGGTCACGTCTCCCGATCTTTCGACGACGACGATCTCGCCTGCGCCTTCCGCCTTCGCGCAGTAGCGCGCGGTAGAGCTTGTCCCGCCCCCGCCGAGGATCAGGACCTTTTTCCCGCGAAGTGAGATGCCCGCCCGTTTCGCCATGCGCAGAAAGCCGTATATATCGGTGTTGTAGCCGCGGTGCGTCCCGTCCTTTTCGCGGACGATCGTGTTGACGCAGCCCGTCGCCGCGGCCCCGTCGGACAGGACGTCGCAAAATTTCGCCGCGCGCCTTTTATACGGCATCGTCACGTTCATCCCGCGGAAATCCGCCCGCCTCAAAAACTCTTCAAAGCGGTCGCTTTCGACGCTGTGCAGCCTGTATTCATACGGGAAAAGCGCGTTGTGTATGATTTTTGAATAGCTTTGAGAAACGTTTTCTCCGACAAGTCCGCAGATCATTTTTATCCCTCCGGAAGGTTTTCGGATGAAATGATATCGGCCTGATATGCGCGGCTTATCTCAAATATCGCGTCAAAAAGCTCGTTGGAGTAACGGTGAAGCTCTCTCGGAAGGGACGCCCGTATCCTGGCCTTTATATCATTTTCTCTGTCTTTGTCTTCTATATCATTTGCTGACAGCGCCTTGAGATACGCGATCTCGCGGACGGCGCTCATGCGCGATAAGAAAAGGGATGCCATCTGATCGTCTATCCCGTCTATCTCATGCCGCAAAGAAGGAATGTCTTTCAAAATGCGTCCCCCCTGTCAAACAACATAAGGTCGAGTATCGCCGAAGCGGCCGCGGCCTCGATACAAGGCACCGCCCTCAGCGCGACGCACGGGTCGTGCCTTCCTGAAACGGCGATCGCTTTTTCCGACATCTTAGACATGCTGACCGAGTCCTGCTTTTTACCTATCGACGGCGTCGGCTTTATCGCCGCGCGGAATATGACCGGCATCCCCGAGCTTATCCCGCCGAGAACGCCGCCGTGGTTGTTGGTCTTCGTTTTTATAACGCCGTCGTCGATGAAGAAGGCGTCGTTATGCGCGCTGCCCGTCATGGACGATGCGCGAAATCCCGCACCGAACTCTATCCCGCGAACGCCCGGTATGCCGAAAACGGCGGAAGACAGCGCGTTCTCGACGCCGTAGAAGATCGGGTCGCCTATCCCCGCGGGAAGGCCCGTTATCGCGCATTCGACGACCCCTCCGACAGAGTCGCCTTCCTCCTTTAAAGACAGGATCAGCGTTTTCATCCTGTCGAGCGCGCCTTTGTTGATAACGGGAAGATCATAGGGAGAGACGGCGTCAAGGTCAGGGGATACCGGGTCGAAAGCGTCGTCTTCGACCGCCCCGACGGAGAGGAGGTGCGCTCCGATCCTGACGCCCCGCCTTTTGAGCGCCTGAAGGAAAACCCCGCCAGCGGCGCACAGCGGCGCCGTCAGCCGTCCGGAAAAATGGCCGCCGCCCGTAAGATCGGCAAACCCGCGCGATTTTATACAGTGTGTGAGATCCCCGTGCGAGGGACGAGGCACATCGGCGTCATAAGATGCGCTTTTCGCGTCGCCGTTCGAGATCGCGATGCATATCGGCGTGCCGCAGGTAAACCCGTTTTTAACACCGGAGAGGAATTCCGGATCGTCGGTTTCGCACCTGTCCGTGACGAGCGGGCCCGACCCCGGGCGCCTTCTCGATAAAAAGCGCGAAAGCTCGTCCATATCGACGGGCTCGCCCGCGGGCATCCCGTCTATGACGACGCCGACCTTCTCCCCGTGGGATTCGCCGAACAGAGATATTTTGAGGCGCCGTCCGAAATCAGAGGACATCGCATTCACCCCCAAGAAGCTTAAAATCTTTGAAAAAGTCGGGATATGATTTAAAGACGCACTGCGCGCCTTTTATTATAACGTCGTTTTCGCATATTGATGACGCCGCCGCCGCGGCCATCGCGATGCGGTGGTCGCCCGCGCTGTCGATTATTCCACCGGAAAGTTTCCCCCCGCCGCTTACAAAAAACGCGTCGTCTTCCATGCGGCAATTTCCGGAAAGGGCGCGTATCATGGCCATCGTCGACAAGGCGCGGTCGCTTTCTTTATATTTCAGCCGGCCGACGCCGTAAAACGCGCTTTCACCCGAGATCGCGCACGACAGCACCGCGAGACACGGGAATATATCCGGCGTGTCAGACAGATCCGCGCGTATCGGGGAGAGAGCTCCTCCGCCTTTTACCGAAACAAGCCCGTCGCCCGACGAGACCGTCGCCTCGCATGCGCCGAGTATGCCGAGGATGCGCCCGTCGCCCTGGATCGAGCGCGGAGAGAGCGCGCGCACCGACACATCCCCGCCGCCCATCGCCCCCGATACGAGAAACGGGGATACGCCCGAAAAATCCCCCTCGATATCGATGACGCCGGGCGAAATGTATTTCTGAGAACCGGGTATGAAAAACGCGTGGTTTTCGCATCTCACCGAGACGCCGAATTTTTTCATCATGTCGACCGTCATCCCGACGTATGGCGCCGAAACCAGATCTGATGTGAGCTCTATGACGCTGTCGCCGGAAAGAAGCGGCAGCGCGAGAAGAAGCGCCGACACGAACTGCGAGCTTACGTCGCCGGGGATGCGGAACCTCCCCGAGGAAAGACTTCCGGAAATATCAAAAGGAAGAGACTTTGACGAAAAGGCGCAGCCGTGCCTTTCCATCTCGGAGACAAGCGGCAGTATAGGCCGCCTTGAAAGCGCCTTTCCCGCCGAGAATCGCGCCCCTTTTAAGAGGACCGCGCACAGCGGCAGAAGGAACCTCAGCGTCGTCCCCGACTCTTTTATATCGAACACGGGAAAGCTTTCTCTGCGACCTTTTTCCATGGGAGAAATTTCGAACACATCGTTTTTCCCATGGCGTATCTCGGCTCCGAGAAGTTTTGCCGCGTCCATCGTCTCAAGAATGTCCCCGCAAAGCGGCGCGCGCATTCGAATGCCGGTCGGCCTGTCCGACAGCGCCGCGCACAGTATCGCCCTGTGAGAATATGATTTTGACGGCGGCGCCGTGATTATCCCCGAAAGAGGGGCGGGCGATATGCGCACGTCCATTTAAAAGACCCCCTTCTCGTCGAGGGCCGCGTCGATGAACGCGGGAAGGTCCGATATCAAAACATCGTGCTTTCTGCACGATCCAATGGTCAAAGGTATGACGAAGGAAATATGCTGAAGTTCAGCCTTTTTGTCTGACAGGATCGGCGTGATGAGCTCGTCTCGCTCGAACGGGCAGGATGCCGGCAGACTGTACTCGAACAGCACCGATAAAAGCCGCCCCACGTCGAAATTCTTGTCGAGGCCGTGCCTTTTCGCCGCGCGCGCGACCGACGCCATCCCGATCGCAACGGCGTGCCCGTGCGGGATGGAATAGTCGCTGCATTTTTCGACGGCGTGCCCGATCGTATGCCCGAAATTGAGGATGACGCGGTCGCCCGATCTGTCGAATTCGTCCTTCTCGACGATCGAGGCTTTTATCTCGACCGCCTTTTTAATGATCTTCGGCAGCTCGTCGGATGACGGCGTTACGACAGAGTTTTCAAGCGCTTCGAAAAGGCCCTTGTCGCGCGCGCTGCCGAGCTTTATCACCTCTGCCATGCCGTCGTAGAATATGTGCGCCGGAAGATGCGCGAAAACGTCGGTGTCGCAGATGACAAGGTCGGGCTGATAGAACGCGCCGACAAGGTTTTTGCCCGCGGAAAGGTTTATCCCGCACTTTCCCCCGACGGACGAGTCGGCCGCGGCCATTATCGTCGTCGGGATGTGGATAAGGCGCACCCCGCGCAGATACGACGACGCGCAAAAGCCCGCGATATCCGTCACGACCCCCCCTCCAAGGGCGACGATCAGGCCGTTTCTCTGTATGCGGCTCTCGAGGAGGAAGTTGAATATCTTTTCTGCCGTCGGAAAGGTCTTCGACCTCTCCCCGGGGGAAAAGGAAAATCGCGACACCGCAAACCCCGCGCGGGAAAAGGACGAGCACACCTCATCCCCGAAAAGCGCCGACACCGTATCGTCGGATATCACGGCCGCCCTGCAAAGCGGCATCCTCTCCGCTGCGAGGGCGCCCGCCGATCCGAGGATCCCCTGGCCTATCAGTATGTCGTATTTTTTGGACGCGGATACAGTCACGGTCTTCATGGAAGTTTCACCCTCCTTACCATAAAGCGCAAAAAGAATCATCCCATGTTTTTATAGGAAAACGGAAGGATCCCGGAAACGCGCGCGGAAAGATCGGAAAATTCGGATGGCGTCAGCGCCTGGGGCCCGTCGCAAAGGGCGCGCTCGGGGTCGTTGTGCACCTCTATCATAAGCCCGTCGGCACCCGCCGCCGCCGCGGCAAGCGCCATCGGCAGGACAAGCTCCCTCGCGCCTGTCCCGTGCGACGGGTCGACGATCACCGGAAGATGCGACAGCCTTTTTATCACCGGCACCGCCGATATGTCGAGGGTGTATCTCGTCTCCGTTTCAAAGGTGCGTATCCCCCTCTCGCAGAGAATGACGTTCCCGTTCCCTCCGGATATCAGATACTCGGCGCTCATCAAAAGCTCGTCGATCGTGCAGCCGGCGTTCCTTTTTAAAAGCACGGGTTTTTTGATATGGGAAAGCTCTTTCAAAAGCTCAAAATTCTGCATAGTTCTCGCGCCGACCTGTATCATGTCGACCTCGTCGAAAAAGCGAAGGCACGACGCGTCCGTCGCCTCGGTGACTATCGGAAGGCCGCTTTCCTTTTTCGCATTGACGAGCATCTTTATCCCGTCTTCTCCGAGGCCCTGGAAAGAGTAAGGAGACGTTCTCGGCTTGAACGCGCCGCCGCGCAGAACCGCGGCGCCCGCCGACTTGATCTCCTTTGCGATAGAGGAGATCTGGTCCTGAGATTCGACGGAACACGGCCCCGCGATGATCCCGAAACCGCCGCCGCCGAACACGGCGTCGCCGACCCTGACGGCGGTGTCCTGCCCGATCGGCCGCCTCGACGAAAGGCGCGATGCCGGCGTTATCCTCTTCGCGTCTTCGACGATGTCCATCGCGCGGATACGGTCGATGTCGATCGCCGACGTGTCGCCGGAAAGGCACAAAAGGTCCCCCGTCTCGCCAGGACAAGTCATGACCTTTGCGTTCTTTTCGCCGATATATGAAATAAGGCGCGATATTTTATCTTTGTCGGCGTTCTTTTTTAAAAAAATTACCATTTACGCATTCCCCTTTGCGCGAAATGCCGCCGAAGCCCTTTTTAAGGCGGCGCTGCGCGCCCAAATCCGCAAGAGGGGCCGATCGGAATCGGCCCCACAAAAAGCTGTCTTTTATTCTTTTGTGTCGATCTTGAGGCAAAGCTCTTGAAGCTGCGCTTCCTCGACCGGAGACGGCGAACCCATCATAAGCTCGGATGCGTTCTGCACCTTCGGGAAGGCGATGACGTCGCGGATCGAATCGCGGTTTAAAAGCAGCATGCATATCCTGTCAAGCCCGTACGCAAGCCCGCCGTGCGGCGGCGCGCCGTATTTGAACGCGTCGAGCAGGTGCCCGAACCTCTCCCTCGTGTCCTCGTCTGTAAAGCCGAGCGCCCGGAACATCCTCGCCTGAAGCTCGGTCGAGTGGATCCTTATCGATCCTCCGCCAAGTTCGACGCCGTTTAAAACGATATCGTACGCCTTCGCGCGCACCTTGCCCGGGTCGCTTTCAAGTTTGTCAAGGTCTTCATCGAGAGGCGACGTGAACGGATGGTGCATCGCTGTGAACCTCCCCTCCTCCTCGCTGTATTCGAGAAGCGGGAATTCGGTTATCCAGACAAGCTTCCAGTCGCCTTTTTTAAGTATGCCAAGCCTCTTCGCGCACTCGCACCTGAGCGCGCCGAGCGATATTAGCGCCGTATCCGTTTTTTCGTCCGCCACAGCGAGAATAAGGTCGCCGTTTTTGGCGTTCGCCCTTTCGATGATCCCCTTCACTTCATCCTCGGTCAAGAATTTTGCGAAGGACGACGAAATCTCGCCCGCATCCGACAACTTGAGCCACGCAAGCCCCTTTGCCCTGTATGTTTTCGCGTGCTCCTGAAGGGCGTCTATCTCTTTCCTTGTAAATTTTGCGCCGCCCTCGACGTTTATGATGCGCACGCTGCCGCCTTTTTCGACAGCGCCCGAAAATACCGAAAAGCCGCATTTTCCGGCGATGTCCGATATATCCTTGATCTCAAAGCCGAACCGCAGATCCGGCTTGTCCGAACCGAAGCGCTCCATCGCGTCTTTATACGAAAGGCGTTTTATCGGCGTCTCTATATCGACCCCCAACGCCTCTTTGAACAGCCTTTTCAAAAAGCCCTCGTTCACCTTTATCACGTCGTCGACGTCCACGAACGACATCTCAAGGTCGATCTGCGTGAATTCCGGCTGGCGATCCGCGCGAAGATCCTCGTCGCGGAAGCATTTGGCGATCTGCATGTACCTGTCGCACCCGGACAGCATCAGAAGCTGCTTGTACTGCTGCGGCGACTGCGGCAGGGCGTAGAACTCGCCTGGGTGCACGCGCGACGGCACGAGATAATCCCTCGCCCCTTCCGGAGTCGATTTTGTGAGGACCGGCGTTTCTATCTCGAGAAAGCCGTTTTCATCGAAATAATTCCTCGTTATCTGCGTCACCCTGTGCCTGAACGACAGCGCATCCTGCATCGACGGACGGCGAAGGTCGAGATACCTGTATTTGAGGCGCAGCTGGTCGTTTACGTCGGTGTCGTCGACGATCTCGAACGGCGGCGTCTCGGCCTTGGAGAGCACCTCTATATCAGACGCGAGCACCTCGATCATGCCGGTCGGGATGTTGGGATTCGGAGACTGCCTCATCCTGACCTTGCCCTTTATCGCAAGGACGAACTCTGCCCTTGCGGAAAACGCCGCGTCAAAATGCTTTTTATCGACCGTTTCGTCGAACACGCACTGCACTATCCCCGTCCTGTCGCGCAGGTCGATGAATATGAGAGACCCGAGATCTCTCTGCTTTGATACCCAGCCGCACACCGCGACCTCTTTCCCGCAGTCGCCCTCGGAAAGCGCGCCGCAGTAATGCGTACGATATTTGTCAGACATAACAATGACCCCTTTGTTTTAAAGCTTCGGCATCCTTTCGCCGATCGCGTTTTTTATGCTTTCTGAGGAGAGAGGTATCTCGGTCTCCTCCTTGGTTTTCATATCGCGAAGGACGCACCTTCTCCCGTCGATCTCGTCGTCGCCGAGGACGATCACGAACCTCGCCCCGAGTTTGTCGGCGTTTTTCATCTGCGCCTTTACCGATCTTCCGCAAAGGTCCCTCTCCGCTTTGACGCCGCAGACCCGAAGCTCATAGCAGAGCTTTTGCGCAGCGCGGTCGCCCTTGTCCCCGATAGAGCAGAGGAACAGATCCGGCACATCCCTTTCCGGGAACGGCGCGTTCGACGCATCCATCACCATGAGAAGCCGCTCTATCCCGCAGCCGAAGCCCATCCCCGGCGTTTTCGGGCCGCCCAGCGTCTCGATCAGCCCGTCGTACCTTCCGCCTCCGCATATCGTCCCCTTTGCGCCGATCGCATTCGAGACGAATTCGAACACCGTTCTCGTGTAATAGTCGAGCCCGCGCACGATCCCGGGGTCGACCTCGAACGGGATGCCGATGTCAGAAAGATATCCCTTGACCGCGTCAAAATGCGCGCCGCATTCTTCGCATAAAAAGTCGATCGTCTTCGGCGCACCCGATGCTATCTCAGAGCAGACGGGGCTTTTACAGTCGAGGATACGCATCGGGTTTTTGGAAAGGCGGTCCTTGCAGGTATCGCAAAGCTCGTCGCGGCGCTTTTCGAAATATTCGCGAAGCGCCGCCTGATAAAGCGGCCTGCAGTTCGGGCACCCGATAGAGTTTATCTTAAGCGTCACATCCGCGACCGAAAGCTTTTTAAGGAACGTATCGACAAGGCTTATCACCTCGGCGTCTGTGCACGGCTCCTGCGCTCCGAAGCACTCGACCCCGAACTGGTGATGCTCGCGAAGGCGCCCCGACTGCGGCTTTTCATAGCGGAAGTTCGGCACGAGATAATACGCCTTGAACGGCGCGCCGAGCGCGTAAAGCGAATTTTCAAGGTACGCGCGCACCGTCGACGCGGTCCCCTCGGGCCTGAGCGATATCGACCTTCCGCCCTTGTCTTCGAATGTGTACATTTCCTTCTGGACGACGTCGGTCGTGTCACCGACGCCGCGGATAAAAAGCTCGGTATGTTCAAAAACCGGGAAGCGGATCTCTTCATATCCGAAAAGATTTGCCGTCTCCCGAAGGATCTTTTCGACATAATGCCATTTGTAGATCTCCGACGGGACGACGTCCGCCGTCCCCTTCGGTCTTTGGATTTTGACCGCCATTTTTATGACACACCTTTCGACCGGCGGGCCTGTCCCGCCGTGTTTTTCGATAAAAACGCCTTCGCCCGGGGTTTTCAGGCGAAGACGCAGCAAAACGCCGATTTCGATTTACGATTCTGCGCTTCGTTTCGTGTTTTCACGCATGATCTCCCTAAACGCGAGATCCCCGCGCTGAAGACCCATTATAAGGACCTCCGCCGTCGCCACATTCGTCGCGATCGGCACGTTGTGCGTATCGCAGAGGTTTATCATGGAATGGATGTCCGGCTCGTGAAGCTGCGATGTCAAAGGATCGCGGAAAAACAGCACAAGGTCGACCTCGTTATACGCGACGCGCGCGCTCATCTGCTGCTCTCCCCCCTGGGGGCCGCTTAAAAGCATGTCGATCTTAAGGCCCGTCGCCTCTGCGACAAGCTTTCCGGTCGTTCCGGTCGCGCAGATGTTGTGCTTGGACAAAATACCGCAGTATGCGATGCAGAACTGGACCATCAATTCCTTTTTTTTGTCGTGCGCAATCAGTGCTATATTCATAAAAAGCCCCGCTTTCGAAAAAATATCCGCGTAAAATGGGAAAGGACCGTGCCGAAAGCATCCTATTTTATCTTTAAAAGCGGCACATACTGCCCCTTTATCCGATCCGCGATGTTGTTATACGCCCTCGCCGCGACGGTTGAGTCGAACGCGACAAGCCTGCCGATGTTCGCGCTTGTAAGGACGTTTATATCCTCAGGTATGATGCCGATAAGGGGAAGGCCCGTTTCATCCATCGCGTCGTCTATATTCCGCGCGAGCCCGGACGATATAAGCCTGGACCTTACCCTGTTAACTGCAAGCTGCACGAGGGGCACCCCCATGCCGATAAATGCCGACGCCATCTTCTCCGCCCCGCGAAGCGACGTGTTGTCCGGCGTCGCGACGATGACCGCCCTGTCGGCGCCCGCCGCGAAAAGAAGCGTATATACCCCCGCCCCCGCGGGGCAGTCGATTATGACAAAGTCGAATTCCTTCGCCGCCTCAGACAGAAGATCGAGGGCCTTCTCCCTGTCGGCGCTTTCGGGGTCCGTATCTGCCGGCGCCGTCAGAACGAAAAGCGAGTCGAGCGCCGGATGCGCCGCCGCGGCATCAGAAAGAGCGACGCGCCCCGCCATGACGTCTGCAAATGAGAAAAACACCTTGTCGGTCATCCCCATGACGATATCCAGGTTCTTCATCCCGGCATCCGCGTCTATGACAAGCACCTTCGCCCCGGATCTTGCCAGGGCCGCCGAAACGCCCGAACAGAACGATGTTTTCCCGGTGCCGCCCTTGCCGGATGCGACAATTATGACCTTGCCCATAACCCCTCCGTATGATGCGACAGATACTATGATTTGGTAATAAATTATTTTACCATAAAACCGCGGCTTTTTTCAACAGATTTTCAGCGAAGCAGCGCGTTTTCCTCTTGAAGATCGAAAATTTCGCTTTTTGAAGCAAAGTATGCGTCGAAAATATCTCGCGCGACCGGCGCGACGCTGTTTCCGGAACCGGCGTGCTCGCCGATGACGCATACGGCGATCTCCGGGTCGTCAAAAGGCGCGAACGCGACGAATACGCCGTGCGCGGACGACCCCTTCGTCGTCTGGGCAGAGCCCGTTTTTCCGCCGACCGGGATGGAATACGAGCGAAAGATGCTCGACGCGGTGCCATTCTCCGCGACCGACCTCATCCCTTTCATGATCGCGTCGTAGTTCTCCGGTTTTATATCTATCTTGTTCCTCACGACAGCTTCTTGCGTATAGGTCGTCTCACTGTAATCCGCCGCTTTAACGCTTTTTAAAAGGTGCGGCGTGTAGAGCGTGCCGCCGTTTACGATCGTCGCGACATAGTTCGCGATCTGCAGCGGCGAAAACGCTTGATCCGACTGCCCGATCGCGGCCTGGATCGTCTCGCCGGCTTGCCACGGCTCGCCGCCGCGCTCCTGACGGGAGGTGGGCCCCGCAAGGTTGCCGCGCGTCTCGCCGGAAAGCTCGACGCCGGTATAATCGCCGAGCCCCAGCGCCCTTCCGTATTTTTCAAGGTTTTCTATAGTGAGAAGGCGCCCAACCTCGTAGAAAAAGTAGTTGCACGAATTCTCGATCGCCTGCGACACATTCTGGTTGCCGTGGGTGCCGCGCCCCTCGTTATATATCCAGCACGCCGGCGTATACGACGGCGCATAGTACATATACCTGCCCTGGTCGCGGATGACGGTCTTGGGTCCGATCACACCCTCTTCAAGTCCGGCGAGGGCCGTGACCATCTTGAATGTCGACCCCGGCGGATATGCGCCAGCGATGCAGCGGTTCAGCATCGGCTTGAGCGGATCCGATAGAAGGTCGTTGTAATCGGCATTGAATGTATCGAGGCTGTACGTCGGACAGTTCGCCATCGCGAGGATCTCGCCCGTGTCGACCGCGATCACGACGGCGGCGCCCCCCTCGACGTCGGCGCCGCGTTTGTTGCGCGACGCTTCGCCCTTGGCCTTTATCTGGGAAAGGGTCCTCGCAAGCGACGTCTCCGCCACCTCCTGAAGTTCGATGTCTATCGTCAGGATGCAGTTCTGTCCCGGCTGCGGCTCTTTCGAGACGATCTCGTTTGTGACAGCGCCCGATATGTCGGTCTCGGTCGACACCTCGCCGTCTATCCCGCGAAGATAGGATTCAAGCGCCTTTTCCATCCCGTCCTTCCCGATGGTCGCGTCCATCGGGTATCCCTGGTCTTTAAGGACGGCGTACTCCTCCTTATATATCGGGCCGACGCGCCCGATGATGTTCGACGCAAAATCGGTTTTATATTCACGGATCGGCTCCTCCGAGATCATCACCCCGGGGAAGCGGCTGTTTCCGATGTTCTGCTCTTTTAATTTGGTCACGAACTCGATGCTGACGTCGGTTGCGAAAACGAACGACGTGTAAGGCGAGAACGAGCGCTGCTCCATTTCATATCTGACGCCGATTATGCGGCGCTTATCCGGATCGGAAAGTGTTTCTTCGACCGAATATCTCTCGCAGAGCGCAGAAAAAAGCTCGCTTGGCGAGGGGTCGTCGGGAAGGGTCTTGTTGTCCTTTAAAAATTTGTAAAGCGCCGTCTTTTCAGAGGAGTCCTCGTTTGTGAAGGTGAAGGAGAAGGGCGATTTTTTCGTCAGCGGCAGAGAGTCGGAATAGCCGCCCGCCCCCTCGCTGTCAGAAAGGGCGATAAGGTCGAGGATCACGTCGTTCTGCCTCTCCCTGTCCCAGTAGACGTATTCGAAATTGACTTGAAAGGCCATGCGGTTCGTCACAAGCGGCCTCCCGTATCTGTCGAGTATCTCGCCGCGCGACGCCGTCACCGACGACGGCCTTGACAGTTTGCGCTCGGCGCGCTCGCTGTACTGCGCCCCGTGCACGATCTGAAGGTCTGCGAGCTTAAGCCCCATCAGACCGCAAAGCGTCAGAAGGAGCAGCGTCAAAAACACTATTCGTTTGCCTAAAGAAGAGTTGCTTTTCATATTCCCTCCAGGAGATCACAAAACGGGAAAACGCTCGGTTATTTTCTTTACCGCGAAGTAAGGTATCGGCGAAAACACCGCCGAGATCAGAAATTCCGGGATTATCTTCGCCATTGCGGAAAACACCGTGACCCCGTACACCAGCCAGTAATAGCAGATATATACGATAAAGTTGAGCACGAGGAAACACACGGCGCTGATAAAAAGCATCGATTGAAAAAGCTTTCTCAGATAGATCTCAGAAAGGACGCCGGAGACCGCGCCGAAGATCATGAAGAAAAGCGGGAAAAGCCCCTCCACTCCGGAGAAGGACAGGTCCATAAGCACGCCCGCCGCGAACCCGAACACGCACCCCGCCTTCGCGCCGCAGAAAAGCGCGACCGACGAGATGAAAAATATCATCACGTCTATTTTAAAGCCGAGTATCGACGGCGTCAGCCCGCTTGCCGTTTCGATCACGAATATCACGAGAAGCACAAGCGACAGCGCCATCCATCTCAAAGCCGCCATTCGGCTGTCCGCCATCGGATCACCCCTCGTTCTTAAAAGATTTGACGACAAAAACCGTCTTGAGATCGTTCAGATCGACCGCCGGCCGTATCACCGCGTAATCGGATATCCCGTGCGATTCCGGGACGACCTCTTCTATATACCCGATCAGCACGCCCTTCGGGAAGACTTCGCCGAGGCCCGACGTCTCTATCGGGTCGCCGACCATGATATCCGCGTCTTTTTTCAGATAGGAGAGCTTCAGCTTCCCTGAGCGCATCAGCACAAAATCGCCCTGGCATACCGCGACTTCGCGCGTTCTCGATATCATCGCGCCCATCTGCATCGACGGGTCCGATAAAAGGGTCACGACGGAAAACGTCGTCCCGACCTCTGATATAAAGCCAACCATGCCGTCGGCCGTCATGACGCAGTCGTTCTGCTTTATCCCGGAAAGCGAGCCCTTGTCTATCGTAAGCGAAGTCGATATCCCGCCGATGCTTTCGCCGATGACCTCGGCGATCTCAAGCTCGAGGTTGTCTTTCGCGTCGGGATTTAGGCCCAAAAGCCGGCGCATGCTCTCATTTTCCTCGATTATATGGTCGACCTCGCGCAGCTTCGCCTCGGCCTCGCGCAGCTGCGCGTTGAGGCGCTCGTTCTCCTCCTGAAGCTCGTCGAACTCGAATATATAGCCGTGTATACGGTCAAAAAAGCCGGAAACACCGTTCGCCGCTTTCTGGAAGGGGGAGACGATGATGCCGACAAAATTGGTCAGGAACGGGGTGCGCCCGTCCGAAAATATGGACGCCTGCAGCGCGATCACACACAGTATGACCGCGATCACGACAAATATGATGAATCTCGAATGCAGAAAGTTTCGCACGACAAGTCAAACCTTTCAGGCGAAAAATGGGACGCCAAGTTCGCGAAGGATCATGTAAAGCTTTAAAACGGGAAGTCCCACCACGTTGAAATAATCGCCGGAGATGCCCTGCACAAAGACCGCCCCGCGACCCTGGATGCCGTAAGCGCCGGCCTTGTCGCTCGCCTCGCCGCTGTCGATATACATGAGTATCTCGTCATCGTCGAGCGACCTGAAGCTTACCGAGGTGCATTCGCACACGGTTTTTATAAAATCACCGCGGATGACCGTAAGCCCCGTGAAAACGCGGTGGCTGCGCCCTGAGAGAAGCTTCAGCATCCTCAGCGCGTCGACGTCGTTCGCCGGTTTCCCGAGGGCCTCTCCCTCTATCTCGACAAGCGTGTCCGCGGCGATGACGATGTCGTCTTTCGATACCTTTTCCGCGACACTTTTCGCCTTTGCAGCGGACAGTATCCTCGCGACCTTTTCGACAGACATGACCTTCGCCATGTCCTGGGGGCAGCTTCCTTTTTCCGAAGAGCCGCCGCTGTCGGACAATGGGACGATGACCTTGAAATCAAGACCCAGCCCTTCCAGTATCCGGCGGCGCCTTTCCGAAGATGAAGCGAGAATGATTGCCATGTGGAGATGCCTCCTTATCCCGTAAAAACGACAAAATATATTTTGTGACATCAGATGGATTTTAAAACATCATTGCCGGAAAAGCAGAATGCTGAACGAGGAAAATTTGCGGGGTCACTTCCCGGTCGACCCGAACCCCCCGTCGGATCTCGCCGTTTCGCCGAGCTCGGATACGACCACGGGCGTAAAGCGCGCGATCTTCATAACGGAAAGCTGCGCGATCCTGTCGCCGGGGGCGACGGTGTACGCCTCATCCGAGAGGTTTATAAGCGCGACCTTTATCTCTCCCCTGTAGTCCGCGTCGATCACCCCGACGCCGTTCGCAAGGCATATCCCGTGCTTTGAGGAGAGGCCGCTTCTCGCGAAGACGAAGGCCGCATATTCGTTCGAGGGCAGTTCTATCGCGACGCCCGACGGGACAAGCGCCCTTCCGCAAGGGGGGATGACGACGGCCTCTTCTATCGCCGCGACGAGATCGGCAGCGGCCGCCCCCTCGGTCGCAAAGGCCGGGGCGCAGCTTGAAAGCGCGGGATTTATCAATTTGAATTTGACCGGAATCGCCATATCAAAGTTCCCTTCCGTTTATTCGACCCCGCGGTAGTAAAGTCCGCGCGTCGTCATGCCCGGCTCGTAATCGGTCTTTTTGAGATACGCGTCGAGCACCGTCGCGCACTCGCGCGGGTTCTCCGTCGTGAACATCAGCCTTGCCGAAAACAGGCCGAGCTTTCTGTAATCGTTTTTCTTATCCGCGAGGAACAGCTTGTTGGAGTTTAAAAGCACGTTCCTGCAGCCGAGCTCGCGTATAAGCGGGAAGGATTTGCCCGTCCTGTCGATTATCTGCGTCGGCGTCTGACACGAGCACTTTCCCGTGTGGTTCTTTATGACGCAGTTTTCGATCATCATCAGCGGCAGCCGCCCGTACACTATTATCTCGCAGTCGAGACTTTTCGATATGTCGCGTATCTGCGCGAAATTCAGCTCGAAAGACAGGGTGCACGACGACAGCATGAATTTTTTCGCCTCTTTCATCGCCTGTGAGTTGAAGAGGTTCAGCCCGAAATCCCCGTGCAGGTAGAAACCCGCGGATTTGAGTATCTCAAGCTGGCCGAGGTTGCCGCATAGGACATCCCTTATCCCGATCTCGTACACTCTTTGCAGGGCACGCGCGACCTTGATCCATTCGCTGTCGAAGATCACCCTCGGCAAAGACACCGCGAAGATCGGCGCCTTTGGCGCGCGCATCATATTTTCAAGCTCTTCTATATGGGTGATCGCCTCGAATATCGGGATGTAGAGCATATATACGTCGCTGGAGAGCATCTCCGGGATTATTTGTGAAAAATCCGTCACCGAAACGGTCGTCAGCGGCGCCTCTTTCCGGTTTATCCGCTGGAATCCCGGGTGGAACTCGAATGTCTCGCGCTCGGGCTTTATCGCGCGTTTTTTGTATATCTCGTCAAGACACTCGCGCCGCAGCCCGTTTATGACAGACAAAGGTATGTTGAGCCCCGGATCGCAGAACACCTGCGCGTCGCGCACGCTGAATATCGTGCCGCCGGTTTTCATAAGGCTGTCGCGTATCGCGGAATCGGACGTCGAGACGTTTTGCGCCTCCTGCGCGGGCGGCGCCTCGGCGATGTGGTTGTTTCCGAGATCGTCCTCGCACGCGAGGAGTATCTTCCTGTCGCGCGTCGCGACGAATGAAAAGTCAACCGGAACGCGCGCTATCTCGTTTTGCGGAGCATAGGTCTTCTGCGCGGCGGAGTACGCGTCCCTCGTCTCTTTTGCGGGGGCCTCCTCCCTTATGCCGAGCATGTGCGCCCCCTTCTTGCCGAGGTAATAGCCGTCTGTAAAACCGTTTCTTGAAAAGACCGCCCTCAAAAGCTCCATGTCCCGCGCCGTCGGAGGGCTGTTCTCGCGGATGGCCTTGAAAAACATCCTCGTAACTATCGCGACGTATTCCGGCCTTTTCATGCGCCCTTCTATCTTGAGCGACGAGACGCCCATATCCTCAAGCTCGGAGACGTGCGATATAAGGGAAAGGTCCTTAAGGCTGAGCGGGTATTCCGGCGCCTCTGCGAAAAACGAGTACGGCAGCCTGCACGGCTGCGCGCAAAGGCCGCGGTTGCCGCTTCTCTGGCCGATTATCGAGCTCATATAGCACTGCCCCGAGTGGGACATGCACAGCGCGCCGTGGACGAAGACCTCCGCCTCTATCGGGGATTTTTTGACGATGTATTCTATCTCTTTCTTCGGAAGCTCGCGCGCGAGCACGGCGCGCGAAAACCCGAGGAACTGCGCCGCCTTCATCCCGGCGAGGTTGTGGATCGACATCTGCGTCGACGCGTGCATCCTCATGTCCGGGGACACCATCCTCACAAGCCGCGCCACGCCCAGATCCTGAACGATCAGCGCATCCGCCCCCTCTTTCGACAGGAATTCGACGAACGAAGGCAGCGCCGCAAGCTCGCGGTCGGTCAGAAGGGTGTTGAGGGTTATATACGTTTTTACCCCGCGAACGCGGCAAAAGTCGATCGCGGAGGAAAGCTCTGAAAGGGTGAGGTTTTTGGCGTTGCGCCGGGCGTTGAAATCCCCGGAGCCCATATAAACAGCGTCCGCCCCGTTCAAAACGGCGGCGCGCACCGCCTCAAACGACCCGGCCGGAGCCAGTATTTCGATAGCCATAAAGTATAAAACCCTCCTTTCGTTATAGACAAAGATGAAAAACAAAGAAGAAGCCGGGCATTTACCTGCCCCTAAGTCTCGCGATCTCTTTTTTTGCGGCGGAAAGCTCGGAGCGAAGCTGCGCCGCGTCATCGAGATAATTTTTCATCTGCGTGCGCATATTGTCGCATGCGGCCATCGCCTTGAGATAGTCGTCTGCGATGTTCAGCGCCGCCAGCACCGCGATGTTCATTTTGGAGAGCGCCGGCGCCCCGGAAAGCTCTTTCATCTTATCGTCGACAAGCGCCGCGGTCTTCTTTATATATTCTTCGTTCTCATCCGCGAGAAGGGTGTATTCTTCCCCGCCGATGGTCAGGATAACACGGCTTTTCATAAAAAAACCTCCCACACACAAAAATATATATTATCATATCATATTTTGCGCTTTTTGCACAGCAAAAATTTACCGCTGCGCCCAAATAAAACGCGTCCCGCGAAGCCGCACAAAAGGGGCAAAAAATAGTTGTATTTAAATGGCTTTAGTGGTATCATCAAAATAGCATCTCAAAATGGGGGACTTTACCAAAATGGCACATACTGACGCGAAAAGAATAGTTGTAAAAGTCGGCACATCGACGCTGACGCATGATAACGGGTCGATAAATTTTCGAAGGATAGACGCGCTTTGCCGCGTGCTTGCGGACCTCAGGGGAGAGGGGAAGGAGATCGTGCTCGTCACATCGGCGGCGATCGGGGTGGGCGTGTCGCGCCTTGCCCTCGGGAAAAAGCCGACGCAGGTCGCGCTGAAACAGGCGGCGGCGGCCGTCGGCCAGTGCGAGCTTATGCACACATACGACAAGATGTTCTCCGAATACGGAAGCGTCGTCGCGCAGATCCTTCTGACGAGGGATGTGATGGATGTGCCCGAAAGGCGCCGCAATGCCGAAAACACGGTCGAGGCGCTGCTTAAAATGGGGGTAATCCCGATAGTGAACGAGAACGACACGGTCGCAGTCGAGGAGATCATATTCGGCGATAACGACACGCTCTCCGCGATGGTGGCGAATCTTTGCAAAGCGGATCTTTTGATCCTGCTTTCGGATATAGACGGGCTTTACGACTCCGATCCGCACAAAAACCCGGCGGCGCGCCGGATACCTATGATACATGAGATCACGGATGAGATAGAAAAAGGCGCGACGGGCGCCGGCACCGACAGGGGGACCGGCGGCATGGCGACGAAGATCCACGCGGGGAAGATCGCGCTTGAAGCGGGGTTCGACATGGTGATCGCGGACGGGGCGGACCCGGCGGTCATATACGACGTGCTCGAGGGGAAAGAGGTCGGCACGCTGTTTCGAAGGAAATGAGGGTAGGAAAATGACAGACATGGAACAAATGGGCAAAAGGGCGAAAGCCGCGTCGAGGGAGATTGCGGCCCTCGGTACGATGGGGAAAAACAAGGTCCTTCTCGACATCGCGGACGAGCTTTTGAAAAATGCCGGAAATATAATAGAGAGCAACAAAAAAGACCTTGAAGAGGGGCGGAAAAACGGCCTGTCCGCGCACCTGTTAGACAGGCTGATGCTCGATGAGAAGAGGATAGAGGCGATCGCGGAAGGGGTAAGGTCGGTGGAGAGGCTGCCCGACCCCGTGGGCGAGGTCGAATCGATGAAGGTCCGCCCGAACGGGCTTAAGATCGGCGCGAAGAGGGTGCCGCTCGGCGTTATCGGGATAATATACGAGGCGAGGCCCAACGTCACGGTCGACGCGGCGGTGCTGTGCCTTAAATCGGGGAATGCGGCGATATTGCGCGGCGGGAAAGAGGCGTTTTACTCTAACATCGCGCTTTGCGACGTTATGAGAAGCGCGCTTGAAAAGAACGGGCTTGATCCAGATATTCTGCAGCTTGTGCCGGACACGTCGAGGGAGACGGCGGTCAAAATGATGAAGCTGTCGGGGTATCTTGACGTGCTGATCCCGAGGGGCAGCGCGGGGCTTATCAGATCGGTCGTAGAAAACGCGACGGTGCCCGCGATCGAAACGGGCATCGGGAACTGCCATGTGTATATAGACAAGGATGCGGACCTTGAGATGGCGGCGAATATCCTGTACAACGCGAAATGCTCGCGTCCGTCGGTGTGCAACGCGGCGGAAAGCATGCTCGTGCACAAAGATGTGGCGGAGAAATTCCTGCCTATGGCGAGAAAGAAGCTCGACGAGAAAAATGTCGAGATACGCGGCTGCGAAAAGACGTGCGAGATACTTAAAGACGGTGCCGTTAAGGCAAGTGAAGAGGATTTTTACACCGAGTTTTACGATTATATAATCTCGTGCAAGGTCGTGTCGTCGTTTGACGAGGCGGTCGCGCACATCACAAAATACGGAACGGGGCATTCAGAGGCGATCGTGACCGAAAACTACACCTCGGCGCAGAGATTCCTCGATGAGATCGATGCGGCGGCTGTATATGTCAACGCGTCGACCAGGTTTACCGACGGGTTCGAGTTCGGATTCGGCGCGGAGATCGGGATATCGACACAAAAGCTTCACGCGAGGGGGCCGATGGGCCTTCGCGAGATGACGACGGTCAAATACATAGTTTATGGAAACGGACAGGTGCGCTAACCGCGGCGGCGCAGCACAGATGCACGAAAACTCCCTGATCTAGCAGAGGACGAAGATCAGAAAGAGAAAGCGGAAAAATTCCATTTCCTTTTGCCGGAAAGGCGCGCAGCGTTCCGGCAGGGGCGATCCCCTCAAAGGTCAGGGGGACCGTCCGGCGGAGTTCTTAAAAAGGAGGAAAGGTATCCTTTTAAAAGCGTGCGGACGTTATATTTTGTCTGCACGCTACGCGTATGCTTTTGCCCGCGGTATATTGATATGCAAAACTTAAAAGGAAATGGGAGGATGCCATGAGAGGAAAAAGAAGGACGATGCTGTTTGTCCCCGGGGATAAGGAGAGGATGATCTCAAAGATCCCGGGATTCGAGAGCGACGGGATATTCCTCGATCTCGAAGATGCGGTGAGCATGGACAACAAGGAATTGGCGCGCGACATCACAGGGAAAATGTTGCCGGCGCTTCTTTCAAACTGCGGGAAGAAGGAGATAGTCGTCAGGATAAACCCCCTGACTTGCGAGCTCGGGTATAAAGATGTTTTGAGCATCGCGCCGCTTTGCCCTGATGCGATACTTCTTCCGAAAGCGTCGAAAGAGACGGTGAAGACCCTTGGCATGATGCTTGACGCGGTGGAGAGGGACCGGGGGCTCGGCCTTAACGGGACAGAGATAATAACGCTTATCGAGACGGCCGACGGACTTTTGAACATAAGAGAGGTGCTTTCCGCGTCCGACAGGGTGACGGGGGCGCTTTTCGGGGCGGAGGACCTGACGTATGATCTCGGCATATCGCGCACGAAGGAAGGCGCGGAGATCGAAACATATCGCCGGCTTTTCGTCATGGCGTGCAAGGCGCGAGGGATCGACGCGCTCGACACGCCGTTTACCGCGATAAGCGATCTTGAAGGGCTTATAAGAGATGCATTTTCGGCGAAAACGCTTGGTATGACGGGCAAGGCGCTTATCCATCCGTCGCATATATCGAGCGTCAATGCGGTCTTCACTCCGAATAAGGAGGAGGCCGAGCGCGCGAAAAGGATCGTCGACGCGTTTGAGGAAGGACTTAAAGAGCACAAGGGCGCGATCCAGTTTGAAGGGGCTATGCTTGACGCCCCGATAGTGAACCGCGCGAGAAGAACTGTTATGCAATATTATGGGGAGGAGCACAAGGAATGAGTATGGAAATGACGACACAGGAATACGTTGCAGAGCTTATCAAAAAAGCGAGGGTCGCACAGAAAGTCGCGAACGGCTATTCTCAGGAAAGAGTCATTGAACTTGCGCGCGTCATCGCGCTGACCGCAATCAAGAACGCCGAGACATGGGCGAAAATGGCGCTTGAAGAGACGGACATGGGCGAATACAACAGCAAGGTCGCGCGCCTTAACGACAGGCCGCGCGGAACGCTGCGCGATCTTTTGAACGGCAAGACCGTCGGCGTGATCGAAGACAATCCCGAGACAGGAATCATGAAGATAGCAAAGCCAGTCGGCGTAATCGGCGGCATAACCCCGACGACGGTACCGGAGGTCGCGATCGTCGTCAAAAGCATGAACGCGCTCGCCTGCAGGAACGCGATCGTTTTCTCGCCGCATCCGAAGGCGAAAAAGATCAGCCTTTTCATCGTTGAGGAATTGAGGAACGCCATCGCGAAATTCGGCGCTCCGGCGGACCTTATACAGTGCATAGAGGACCCGACGAAAGAAGCGAGCCAGGAGCTTATGAGCCAGTGCGACCTTGTCATCGCGACGGGCGGCAGCGGGCTTGTCAAGGCGGCGTACAGTTCTGGAAAGCCGGCGTACGGCGTCGGCACGGGCAACGTCGTGTCGGTCATCGACGAGACGGCGAACCTTCAGGATGCGGCGCACAAGATCATGGAGAGCCAGACCAACGACTGGGGCACCGGCTGTTCGACGGAGAACTCGCTTGTCATCCAGGAGAGCGTGTATGACGACATGATAAAGGCCATGGCGAAAGAGGGCGGAGTCCTTCTTTCTTCGGAAGACAAGAAAAAACTTCAGGATGTTATGTGGATAGACGGGCACCTCAACGGCAAGATCATCTGCCGCGCGCCGCAGAGGATCGCGGACGCCGCCGGCATCAAGATCCCCGAGGGGACGAATTTCATCCTCGTCGAAGAGGACGGGATCGGCAAGGAGCATCCGTACTCCGGTGAGAAGCTGTCGGTCGTGCTGACGGTTTACAAATACAAGGATTTCGACGACGCGATAAAGCTTGTCAACGACATCCAGGCTTACATGGGCGCGGGCCACTCGTGCGGGATACACAGCTTCAACGAAGAGCACATCATGAAGCTTGCAAGCGAGACGAGGACGTCGCGCGTTATGATAAACACCCCTCAGAACAAGGCGAACGCCGGAAACTGGAAAAACGGCATGCCGTTTACGATAACCCTTGCTTGCGGCACGTGGGGCGGCAACATAACGACCGAGAACATCCACTACAAACACTATATGAACGTGACGTGGGTCGCGCGCTGGTTCGACGACAGAGAGAGGCCGTCGGATGAGTTCCTGTTCGGCAATATGCTGGGCAAGGTATGATGCTGAAGAATTTAAATACGGCGTCGGAATGAAAAGAGAATAATAAAAAAGGCCGGGCATGCGCCCGGCCTTTTCTTTGCCTGATATCAACTTTTCCTGTGTGAAAAAGGGGTATGCCGTAAATTTTGCGCCCCGCTGAAAAACGTCAATACTCATCCTTGAAATAGGACAGAAGAAGGTCCGTCACCATGCCGTAGGTCTTCATCCCCTCGGGCTGGTTCATGCTTTTAAGATACGTGTCGTTTATCGCGGAGCCCGCGTCTGATACGGGGCCCTCGTATTTTTTTATGTGCGCGTTAAGGCGCGCGATATCCCCTGACACCTCGTCCGACCGGAGAAGGGCAAGCTCTTCCGCGCGATCGGGCGCCGCCGTGTAGAGTGAGTTTGACGCGTAGATATACGCGCACAGCCAACCGGAATATAAAAAGTCCGCGTCTTCGCTTTCGACGCACGCAAGGATCGCCATAAAATTGCACTCGTCCTCGCTCATCGCGGAAAGGCGGTGGAACATCTCGTGACACATGGTCATGGGAAGGTGGGTCGTCACGTTGTCGGGATTTACGTTGCATTCGCCCGTAAAGGGGAAGTATATGCCGGCGACCCCGAAGGCGCTCATGATCTCGCCTGCGACAACGCGCTTTACCCTTGGATATGCGGGCGCTGAAAACCCGTCGTATTTATTCGAAAGCGCCCTGCAAGCGGACGCCGCCCTTTCCGCCATGTCGTCGAACGTGCCAAAGTCGCACTCGCCGTTTGAAGAACGCTTAACATTTTGCGCGCTTTCGTTCGCGCGATTTAAAAGAAGATATGTCAGCGAATAAAGATCGTCCGCATCCGCCTGTAAAGGGGAGAGGGAAAGCTTTTGCGCGACCTTTTGCGAATCCGCGCTGTATTGAAAACCCCATAGCGCGTTAAAAAGGAAGAAGACGGAGCTTGCGCACGCAAGGACGAAGGCCGCGGCGCGCACAGCCAATATCCCTTTCGAACCGGATGAGATCATCGTTTTTACAAAGCGCACCGCCAAAAAAATCAGCGCGAAAACGCACATGATCACGACGGCCTGCGCCGCCGGAAACGGGAATACCGAAAATATCTGACCGAGCACAGCCGAGATAAAGCGCGACCATCTTCCGAAGAGGGCCGCGAACGGCCGGTTTTCGGAAATGACCGCCGATATCACGAAAAACAATGCGGCGCACGCCGCCGTCAACGCGATGCAGACGGCCGTGAACCGGTTCTTTTTTTGCGGGGACGGATTTTTCATCATTGATCCTCTTTTTCAAGCGCACACGGCCGGTTGAAGGACATGCCGTATCTAACGTAAAGCTCTTTCGCGCCGATATCCGTTACGTAATAGTGCAGACGCTTGTCCTCGGCCATTTCAAGCTCGATCCAGCCCTGTTTTATACAATAGTTTAGAAATTCCGCCCCGACGTGGAACGGGTTTATCGCGATCTTATCGTTCATTTTCCATACCTCTTTCTCTAAGTTTTAGCACCCGCGCAAATTTTGATACTGAGATCGGGGAAAGACCGTATTTCCCCCTTATATATTCACAAAAAGCGTCGTGAGAGGCGCTGTCTCCGAATAAAAGCTCGATCTCTATCTCGTCTATCTTTTGAGACAACGCGCCAGACGAAACATCGCCCCGGTCAAGGCATATCTGCACCGTCGCGCCCGGGATGGCGGCGTTCGCAAAAACGCGCAGGACGCGCGATCTTCCTATCTCAAAAACGCCCTTTTCCAAAAGTGTTCTGCAAAGCGCCTCGTCCGCCCCGGACAAGGGGAGACGCAAAAGCCCGTCCTCTATGCTTTCGGCGCGGCATTCGAACTCGCGCCTTGAGAAAACGCCGCTATCTTCGTTCTTTTCTTCGGAAAGCTTGAGGCACGCGACAAAAACATCCCCCTCGCGCCGTATCCTGAGCGCGCCGCCGAGGGCGCGAAGGTACATGTCTTTAGTGTCAAAATACGCAGCCTCGAGAAACACCTCTCCCCGTGAGAGGACGCGCACGTTTTTATCTGAAAGGATATTTTCAAACGCGCGATCGTCAGGCGATGAAAATTTGTATTCTCTTTCCAAAACAACCCTTCTTTCAGACAATGAACAGCGCGACATACGCGATATAAAAAAGGATAAGGATCACGCCCTGCGCGCGAAAAGTGCGCTTTGTAAAAAGCGGCGGGACGAGAAGCGCCGCCATGAAAAGCCCGGCCGTCGGCATGTCGACAGTAAGCGCCGCTCTTTTCACGATAAGGGGCGACACCGCCGCCGAAAGCCCGATCACCGACAGGATGTTCATTATGTTGGCGCCGATTATGTTGCCGATCGACAGGTCGCGGTGCCCTTTTAAAAGCGAGGTCACGGTCGTGACAAGCTCTGGAAGGGAGGTGCCCATCGCGACGATCGTTATCCCGATGATCCTCTCCGATACGCCGAGGGCCTCTGCGATCAAAACGGCGTTCCCGACCATGAGGTGCGCGCCGAAGAATATAAACGCCGCGCCGAAGACCATGGCAGCGATGTTTATCGACAGTATTTTCAAGTCGATCTTTTCGCGGCGCGCCTTTACATTTCTCCGCACAGGCGCATCCCCGATAACGGAAAGCGCGGCGTACAAAGCGAACATTATAAGGAGAACGCCCCCGTCGCGCCGCGACACGACCCCGTTAAGCGACAGAAAGAAAAGCCCGGAAAGTCCGGAAAAAAACATCGCCGCGCGCCAGTAAATGCTGCGCCTTTCGACATTTCCGGATGCAAAGATAAGCGAGATCGCCGCGATGACGCCGGTGTTGAATATGATAGACCCGATCGCGTTGGAAACGGCGATCTCTCCCTCGCAGCGGGCCGCCGATATGGTCGACACCATTATCTCGGGAAGGGTTGTTCCGAGGCTGACGACCGTCGCCCCGATGACGACCTCGGATACGCCGAGAGCTTTCGCGATGTAAGACGCCGCCGAAACGAATTTGTCTCCTCCGTAAATTATAACACAAAGTCCCGCTGCGAAAAGCAGTGCAGGTATAAAAATCTCCATTTTTTCGTCTTTTCTCCCATCCGGTCCCGAAGCGCGGGCGGAAAAGATGGCGCAAAACCGCCCGCCCGCGCTTTACGGGAATAAATATCCGGTATAAATCTATTTCCGGAAAGGGCGATTCATTCCGGAAGATGGAAGATCAAAGACAAGCGCAAAAAAGAAAACGCCGTGAAGGCATATCTTCACGGCGCTTTCTGGGGTGTGGTAAGCATCAGAATTTATCGAGAAATCCAGAATTTTTCATTGCACGGTTTATCGGTATCGCAAGCGCCACCGCGCCCGCCACCGCGATTGCCGCGTTTATTCCGGATGTGATCATCTTGGTCGAGTTTGCGACGAATGCCGGCCAGAACGCGCTGCCCGCAAGCATCAAAAGGATGATGCTCTTCCCGATATTGAGGACATAATAGCTGACAGCACCGACCGCCGCGCCCAAAAGATTCAGCTTGAAGCTGTCGCCTTTATGCCCGCGCATGTGCGATATGGTCCCGCATAAGAATCCCATTATAAAGAAAAATACCAGCGTGAACGGCGCGCTTGACACGAACATCGGATCCAGAAGGTCGAACAGCATCGACCCCAGCCCCGCCGCGAGACCGCCCACGACCCCGCCGAAAAGAAGCCCTGAAAGAAGGCACACGATATTCGCGACCTTTATCATCGTCGGGCCGGCCGGCGTCATTATCGGTATCTTTAAAAAATATGTCGTCACGAACACCATCGCCGCCATCACCGCGACGAACACCGTCCTGTACAGCATTTTGCTAGATGCGCTTTTCATTTTTCCATTCCCTCTCCAAGTTGACAGTATTTGCGGTATCGTTTATGATTATAGCAACATCTGACACCTATTAAATGCCCAGTTTTAAAATGTTTTATAAGGTCAGATCGGCATGCAAAAGAAAGAGGCTTTGAAAAATGAACGTATTTACATTCAAACTCGATACAAAAAGCGAAAAGCCGCTTTACCGACAGCTTTACGAATTCGTCGTATCCGAGATAGAGGGGGGGCGCCTTTCAGAAGGGGAGAAGCTGCCGTCAAAGCGCAGCCTGTGCGCGCACCTAAAGATAAGCCAGAGCACCGTCGAAACGGCGTATTCCATCCTTGTCGCGGAGGGGTACATCGAATCAAGGCCGAAAAGCGGATATTACGCCCTTGCGATCGAGCGCCTTTCGCGGGGCGATTTTGCGGAAAACGAAGATCCTCTGCCGTATAAGGCGCATGGCGGAGAAAAAGATCAGACCGCAAGACGTGCGCCGCGGTTCGATTTTTCGACGAACGCCGTCGACACGTCGGCGTTCCCGTATGCGTCGTGGGCGAAGATATTCAAAGAGACGGTCTATCAGAATCCCGAGCTTCTACAGCGCGGGGATGCGCGCGGGGATGCGGGCCTTCGGCGCGCACTTGCGGGATTTTTGCATGAATACCGTGGGGTGTCGTGCTCGGAAGGACAGATCGTCATCGGCGCCGGTATGGAGTACCTTCTAGATATGCTGCTGCAGATCCTCGGGGATAAGGCGGTGTTCGCGGTCGAGGATCCGGGATATGTCTCGACGATAAGAACGATCGAAAATAACGGCAGGGCGGTCGTTCCGATTCCGGTCGACAGGTCGGGGATGGACGTTTTAAAGCTTTTGGATTCGCAGGCGACGGTCGCGTATGTCACCCCGTCGCACCAGTTCCCGATGGGGGTGACGATGCCGATCGGCAGAAGGACCGCCCTTTTGAACTGGGCGGCGGAAAAGCGCGAAAGATATATAATAGAGGACGATTACGACAGCGAATTCCGCTATTCCTCGCGCCCGATCGCCGCGATGCAGGGACTTGACAAGAACGGAAAGGTCATATATATCGGCACATTCAGCAGGGGGATCGCCCCGTCGATCCGCGCGGCGTACATGGTGCTTCCTGAGAGACTTATCTCGGAATATGAGCGGCTGTTTTCGCATTCGTCCTCGACCGTGTCGAGATTCGAGCAGATGACCCTTTGCAGGTTCATCGAAAGCGGG
>Ga0079305_1001075_pt1 | contig 42247 bp, 37 predicted proteins | sample LMS_cellobiose_e_FD_79183 | JGI IMG/M metagenome (GOLD analysis project Ga0079305, IMG submission 79183) | Rumen-fistulated moose microbial communities from Alaska, USA - LMS_cellobiose_enrichment | ecosystem: Host-associated > Mammals > Digestive system > Stomach > Rumen fluid ... | reverse complement strand
GTCAGCATGCCGATGAACCCGGCAAGATACCCCAGGGACGCCAGGCTCCGCAAATGCTCGCTCATCCCGTCGAAGTGATCGTTGAACCACCAGGCGGCGCCGTGCTGGATCCGGCCTGCCGCCGTATCGTTCTGGAAGCACCCCAGGATCGTGTCAATGGCGGCGTTGTCGTTGGTGTTCAGGCTGTAGAGGATGGTCTTGGGCAGCTGATCCGCTTCCTCCAGGGCGCCGAGGAACGCCGCCGTTTGGGCGCTTGGCGCATAATTATCCACGCAGTCGAAGCCGGTATCCGGCCCCATGGCCCGGAACATGATGGGATTGTTGTCCCGCCGGCAGCCGTAGTGCAGCTGCATGGCCCAGCCTCTTTCCCGGTATTCCGCGGCCATGGCGGCCATGAAGGCGTGCTTGAACTTCGCTTCCTCTTCCGGGTCCGGCATGGTTCCCGCCATCCGGGCCCGGAAAATCGCCTCGATTTCTTCCGGAGACGCCGGGGCGTACATGACGTAGTTCAGCGCGTGGTCGCTCAGCTTGCATCCGTGGGCGGAAAAGAAATCCAGCCGCTTGTGCAGGGCTGCCTTCAAATCCGCGAAAGAGGCGATCTTCATCCCCGCCGCTTTTTCCAGAAGGGCAAGATAGGCCGGATAGGTCTCTTTTTCCAGGTTCATGGCCTTGTCCGGGCGCCAGGCCGGCAGCACCGTTACCGGGAAGGACCGGTCTAACGCAAGCTTTTCATGCCACACCAGGGAATCCGCCGGATCATCCGTGGTGCAGATGACCTCCACATGGCTCATCAGGATCAGCCCCCGGGCCGAATAGCCTTCGCTCCGCAGCCTGGCATTTGCCGCTTCCCAGACGGTTCTGGCCGTCTGCTTGTTCAGGATGCCTTCATAGCCGAAAAAGCGGCGCAGCTCCAGATGGCTCCAGTGATGCAGCGGGTTGCCGATGGCTTTTCCCAGCACCTCGGCGTACTTTTCAAATTTTTCCCAGTCAGAAGCGTCCCCGGTGATGAATTTTTCCGGCACGCCTGCGGAACGCATCAAACGCCATTTATAATGATCCCCGCCGAGCCACACCTGGGTGATGTTCTCATACCGGATATCGTCATAGATTTCCTTCGGGCTCAAATGGCAGTGATAATCAATGATCGGCTGCTGCTCGGCCGCCTCGTGAAAAAGTATTTTTGCCGCTTCCGTGTTCAGCAGAAAATCCTGATCCAGAAACTGTTTCATCGCGATCCTCCTTCAGGGCGTTTATCCAAACGGCCCAGGCGTCAACGCTGCACGCGGCCGCTGCCGCTGCCCTTCATCAGGCTTTCCACCTCGGAAACGCTCATGCGGTTGTAATCGCCGGGGATGGTGTGCTTAAGGCAACTGGCCGCCACGGCGAATTCCAGCGCGTCTTTTTCGCTGCCGTAGGTGTTCAGGCCATAGATCAATCCGCCGCCGAAGCTGTCGCCGCCGCCCACCCGGTCCACGATGTCGGTGATATGGTACTTGCGGGAAACGAAGAAATCCCGGCCGTTGAAGAGGCAGGCGCTCCAGTCGTTGTGGTTGGCGCTCTTGCTTTCCCGCAGGGTGATGGCCACCCGCTGAATGTTGGGGAAGGTATCCATGGCCAGACGGGCGATGGCCCTGTAATTCTCCAGGTTCAGTTCGCCCTCTTCCACGCTGCCGGCGCTCTCCGTCTTCAGCAGCAGCGCCTTTTGAAAGTCCTCTTCATTGGCGATGACGGTGTCCACGTATTTCACCAGCTCCCGCATCACCTGATCGGCGGTCTTGCCGTATTTCCACAGGTTCTTGCGGTAATTGAGGTCGCAGCTCACGTGCAGCCCCAGCTCTTTGGCCGTTTTCACGGCGGCCAGGCTCAGGTCGGCCGCTCCCTGGGAAATGGCGGGAGTGATGCCGGTAAAATGAAACCAGGACGCGCCTTCGAAAGCCTTTTTCCAGTCGATATCCTGGGCGGCGGCCTCGGCGATGGCGCTGCCCGCGCGGTCATAGATCACCTTGCTGGGGCGCTGCACGGCGCCGGTTTCCAGATAATAGATGCCCATCCGCCCGGGCTTGAACACGATCCGGCAGGTATCCACGCCAAAACCCCGGAGCTCCCGCACGCAGGCTTTGCCGATGTCATTATCGGGCAGCACGGTTACAAAAGCGGTCTCGACGCCGTAATTGGCCAGAGACACGCTGACGTTGGCTTCCCCGCCCCCGAAGGTGGCCTCCAGCGAGGGAGACTGCAGCAGCCGTTCGTATCCCGGGCTCTTGAGACGCAGCATGATTTCACCGAAGGTTACAACTTTGCCAGCCATTTTCCCTTGCCTCCTGATTTTCTGAACGTTGTCGGATGGAGTAAAATGCGCAGCGATGATAGATGGGCTTACAGGGTCACGCCCTGCTTGAAGATCGCCAGATCATGGAAGCCGTTTTCCTCGCTCCGGGTCTTTTTCCCGGACGCGGTTTTCAGCACGGTATCCAGCAGGCTTTCTCCCAGCTCCTCCAGCGTCATGCCCGCCAAAAGCCGCCCCGCGTCAAAGTCGATCCAGTTCCGCTTCTTCTGGGCCAGCGGCGTATTGGAGGAAATTTTCAGCGTGGGCACCGGGCAGCCGAAGGGGGTCCCCCGTCCGGTGGAAAACAGCACCATCTGGGCGCCGGAAATGGCCAGCGCCGTGGAAGCCACCAGATCATTGCCCGGGGCGCTGAGCAGGTTCAGGCCGGAAGCCTCCGCCTTTTCCGCATATTTCAGCACGCCTTTCACCGGCGAGGAGCCGCTCTTCTGGGTGCAGCCCAGAGCCTTGTCCTCCAGGGTCGAAATCCCGCCGGCTTTGTTGCCGGGGGAGGGGTTTTCATATACCGGCATGTGGCAGCTTTCGAAATAGGCCTTAAACCCGTTGATCATCCGGACGGTCTTTTGAAACAAGGCTTCGTTTTCGCACCGGTCCATCAGGATCGTTTCTGCGCCGAACATTTCCGGCACTTCGGTCAGGATCGTGGTTCCGCCCATGGCGGTGATTAGATCGCTGAAAACGCCGATGGCGGGGTTGGCCGTGATGCCGCTCAGGCCGTCCGAGCCGCCGCATTTGAGGCCCACCGTCAATTGGTCCGCCCCGCAGTCCGTCCGCCGGTCCTTCCGCATGCGCGCTGCCAGCTCCTCCAGCAGCCGCATGCCCGCCTTGATCTCGTCCCCGCAGTCCTGGCAGACCAGGAACCGCACCCTTTGCTCGTCATAGTTCCCCATGAACGGCCTGATCTGCTCAATACCGCTGTTTTCGCAGCCCAGCCCCAGCAGCAGCACCCCTCCCGCATTCGGATGGGTGGCCAAGGCGGCCAGTGCCCTGCGGGTATTGTCTTGGTCGTCTCCCAGCTGGCTGCATCCGTAAGGATGCGGGAAAGCGTACACGCCCTCCACCGATCCGCCCGCCAGCCTCTGGGCGCGGCTTGCCAGTGCTTTGGCCACGTCGTTCACGCAGCCCACCGTGGGCAGGATCCACATTTCGTTCCGGATGCCGGGCTTGCCGGCTTTCCGCTCATATCCCCGGAACAGCGCCGGCGTTTTCTTTTCCTGCTTGGGGTGGACGGGATGCCACTCATAATCCTTCTCCCCGGACAGCAGGGTGCGCAGGTTCTGGGTGTGCACATGGGCGCCGGATGGGATATCCTCCGTCGCTTCCCCGATGGGGTACCCGTATTTGATCACTTTTTCGCCCTTCCGGATGTCCCGGAGCGCCGCCTTGTGGCCCATGGGCAGGTCATCCCTCAGGGTGATTTCTCCCGATCCGAAGGAGACCGTTTCCCCTGCCTTCAGCGTTTTCAGCGCCACCGCCACCATATCCCGGGAAGTAATGCGCACCATTTCGTTCATCTGCTTTTTCTCCTCGCCGCGGCAGTCAGGGCGCCTTGCGCAGGCATGCTTTGTACGCCGCCAGGGCGCCTTCCGCGCGGATCTGCTTCAGGATGCGGACGGCCGCCGCCTCAAAGCCGGGCACCTCCGTCAGGTCCTGTCCCCACATTTCCGTATTGGTCATCACCGCGTGCGCCAGCTCTTCCGGCGTATCCTCCCGATGCGCCCAGTAGAATTCCAGCGCCCACCGGTCGTCGTTGACGGTGTATTCGTTGCCTTTCGGCCGGCGGCAGACCAGGCCCTGGTCTGTCAGCGCCTGGATCTGGCAGGAATAGAAGGCGAGATAGGCCGCGAAGCTGGCTGTCAGGCAGGGGGGCAGGGCGCCCTTTTCCCGCACATAATCCAGGAACGTGGGCATGTTCCGTGCCCGCCATTTGCTGGTGGAGTTGAGGGAAATGCTCATCAGCTCATGGTTGACGAAGGGGTTGTTGAACCGATCCTGCACCGCGGCGGCGAAATCCATCAGGTCCTGCCTGTCCAACGGCAGCGTCGGGATCACTTCATCGTAGAGCATTTGGTTCATATAGCCCAGCACCGTTTGATCGTGCATACATTCCCGCACGATATCAAACCCGGCCAGGTAAGCGCCCAGCACAAAGCCGGTGTGCGCGCCGTTGAGGATGCGGACTTTCCGCTTCTTATAGGGCGTCACATCCGGCACCACCATGACCGGCGCCCCGGCTTTTTTGAAGGGCAGGCGATCGTCCAGCTCGCCGGGGCCCTCGATGACCCAGATGCCGAACACCTCGCCCACGTCGGTCAGCGGGTCCTCATAGCCGTTGGCGGCGGCCAGCGACTCCGCCTCCTTGGGGTCCCGGATCCGGCCGGGCACGATCCGGTCCACCAGGGTGGAGCAGAAGATGTTTTCTTCATTTACCCAGCGGCGGAAATCGGCGCTCAGCCCCCAGTCGTCGATATATTGATTGACGCAGCGGAGCAGTTCCCTCCCGTTATTGTCAATCAGCTCGCAGGAAAGCACCGCGACCCCTTTCTGCCCGGCCGTGAATCGCTCATACAGCACCCGGGTCAGCTTGGCGGGAAAGCTCACCGGCGGCGTTTGGTCAAAGGCGCTTTCCGCATCGTGCACGATGCCGGCCTCGGTGGTATTGGAGACAATGATCTCCAGATCCCTGCTCCGGGCCAGCGCCAGCACGCTGTTCCAATCCTCATAGGGATTGATGCACCGGCTGACACAGGAAATCACCCGCTTGTCATCCACCTTGACGCCGTTTTGGCTGCCCCGGAGATACAGGGTATACAGGCCTTCCTGCTTGTTGATCAGCTCCGTCAGGCCCTGGGCGATGGGCTGCACCAGCGCCACCTTGCCGTTGAAACCCGCCTTTTCGTTGGCGATATCAATGAAATCATCCACAAAGGCGCGCAGGAAGTTGCCTTCGCCGAACTGCATCACCTTTTCCGGGGCGTTTTTCAGCAGATAGCCATCGTAACCTGTCTTTTTCAGTACTTCGTAATTCAGCTGATCCATTTGCTTATCCTCCGAAATTGCTTTTTCACCCATAATCTACACCGGATCCCTCATCCGCGTCAAGGCTTCCCCCAAGGCCCTCAGCGGACGGCAGGAAAAGGCATGGAGCCCGTTTTTGCAAGGAAAATCAAGGCTTTTGGCGCTTTCGCGCCCTTTATGTTCAAAACGGATCATCTTTTTGAATATTCGGAGAGAAATCACCCCCGGTTCTTAAAGAAGCGCCGTTTGCCCGCCCGGAACGCACCGGGGCACGTCGTTCACGGCGATCCAGCATTCTCTGGCGTTGGGGTTGTACACGCAGCTGTTGTCCACGGTAAACTGCAGGCGCGCAAAGTCGTCCAGGCAATCCATCAATTCGATATTGGTGCAGTACCAGATATCGTCCTGCCCGCCCATTTTGCGGCAGAAGGCTTCCATCAGGTCCCAGTTGTTCCGATCGTCAAACTCATAGCTGTGGCCCCACACGTACATCAAATACAGGTATTGCTTCTTGTATAAGGCCAGGAACTGGTCTCCCAGCTCCAGCAGCTTATGATTGTGATGGCAGGTCGCCTGCCAGCGGTAGGGGTTTTCGGGCAATGTGAACGCTTCCGAATTGCCGGTGATCCGGGCATACCGGATGCCGCAGGCGGGCAGCAGGCCCATGATCTCCTCAGAATAGGAGCCGTTGGGATAGCTCAGCCCCCGCACAGGCGCGCCGGTGATCTTTTCCAGTGCTTTCCTGTCTTCCAATATTTCTTCGGCCGCTTCCGGCAGCGGGCAGCGGGCGATGGTGGGGTGGGTCACCGTGTGGCAGGCGATTTCGTGCCCGCGGTACAGATCGTTGATTTCCTCTGCCGATACGCGGTTTTCCTCGCCCAGCCTTCCGCTGTTCAGATGAAAGGTCCCGCGGATGCCGTTCTCGTTAAAGATTCGCACCAGGCGGCGGTCCTGGATCCGGCCGTCGTCGTAGCTCATGGTCAGTGCTTTGTGTTTTCCGCCCGGGAAGCAGCAATAGATTTTGTTCATTTGCGGTTCTCCTCGTCTTCCATCGTTCAGCCAGGACACTTTCTCTGCTGCCATCTTATCACGATTGGCGCGCCGTGGCAATGAACGGAACAGCACAGTTTTTGCCTGTTCCGGAGATTGTTTTTTTCATTTGGATGCAGCGGGAAGCCGCAGGCGAGCTTTCCCCGGCCTTGCCGGAGATAATAAAAAAAGCCCCCGCCGAATCAGGGGCTTTCCGCACGCCACATGGAACTCAATGCGGCATCCTTCTATGGTCGCAACAGGACGCGAACACGCAGAGATACCGGAAAACAGAGGAAATAGGGGGAATAACAATCAAAGAAATGTAGGAAAATCAAGGGTTTTGTAAGTCTGGCATCATACCGATAAATGCCTGTTGGCGTATCGGTTGGCGTATGGCGGCGTCTCGTCTGTGCTGTTTCCTGCAAGGAATAACGGCGTCAGATCAAACCGCCGTAGGCGTATGAGCCTCACGGACAGATGATTTTCTCCCATTCAATCCCTTTTGAAACACACGATAATATTTCCAGATTCTTTCTTTTGTTTTCTTCCAATACCAAATCAATCCACTGTGTGTCCTCCCGCGCTATAGCATGTAAAATGCTTTCCATAAACGCTAATTCTTCTTTTATTTCGCGTGGCATGAATTCAGGTTTGATGCACATTTCCCTTTCTGCGTCTATGTATGCATGAATACACGCTGCCGCCTCTTTCCACTGTCTCAGCTTCAACTGTGACCAGAGCGCAGTTTTTGCTCCGATGTCCTTTCGATAATACTTCGAAAATGTTGCCATGCGCCATTGCGCGTGCTTCTCGGGCGTCGTCATTTGATCGAGCCATGGAAGCGTTTCTTCTGAAAACAATTGCTTTTCCAATTCCATGGCGTATGAAAAATCATCACGAAAAAGATTCAAAAAGGAATTGCAAAAACTTTTTTCCATCCCTGGAAACTGAAAATGCACAATGCGCTGCTGAAAAATGCCATATCCGTAACCAAACGGCGGAAACCTTGCGGCAAACTGCTCACATAATGAAAAGACATTGATTCCTATGTGACCGCCTGTCCCCACGTATCGGCTGAAAACACCATTGCTGTCCAACGCATCATATACCTGCGTCAGGGAGCCATCGACAACCTGAAGAAGATCCCGGTCCACCAGCCGATAGTACCGACACAGATTCATCAATGACTGGGCACTCGGTCTCTTTTCCTCTGGCATCTCGGAACCAACGCAAAAGAAGCCGTGTTCCGTCAATTCCTGATGAAAAGCTTTATGAAAGCATTGTACCTGCCGTTTGGGCGAAATATTCTTGGGTACGCGGTCTGACCATGTATCAGGTATTTTAACCATCCTTACCATCCCTTCTTTAACTCACATGAAACATCATGCAGGCATGCAAGCATGGCAAACATTGCCCCTCCTACTGCCACCGCTGCATAGGCACGACCTAATGCTTTGCCCCAATTATTGGATTTTGCTGATTCATGCCGACCCTGCTTCTTTCTGATTGGTACAGTGAGGCTATATGGCTGCATGGATATTCTTCATAATCATATTCAATAATTCCATAAAAAAGATAATTGGGTGCCTTGCTCCATTCCCTTTTGTAGTTCTTCGGATTATTCTAATCACTCATCCCTCATCCAAGCATTCCAACCAAGCCTTTTCATTTTGAATCAAAATACGTGAAAACTCAACGGAATATGAAATGATATTCCCCTTCAGCAATACCACATTTTATAATTTTTTGCAAGAGAATATCTTTCATTTCCGAAGGCTTTACATAATAATGGTCAAAATCCTCAGGATAACTGACATCGCCACCAGCAAAAACTTCTAAATGAATCCTGTCAGGTAGCACACACAGCATTTCTTGTAAGGCGGAAGAAAGCACATGCAATTGTTTTTCTGTTTCTTCCCAGCGAATCGGTTTACCGCTTTCATCGTATTGATCTGCTTCAAAAAAACGTAGCGAGGGAGAATGGTTTGTGCTTTCTCTTTCATCAGAAACATCGAACAAAATGGATTGATCCGTTGGTAGATCACGCAATGCAGGCTCGTACCAATTGACTCCTTTCTGATATTGGATATGATGCGCATCCAATATTTTCCCCATGCAAGGAGAAAATCTTGTCCTTTCCTGCTCCGTGAATCCATAAGAAGCTATTATAAACATATAGCACATCTTTTTTTCCTCCCGATACATTATTTCCAACGATACATGGAGGTGGAAGTTTTCTATTATATGAGGGATTCCCAAAATGAAAAAACCCTTGATTTCTCAAGGGCCCTCAAATGGTCGCAACAGGACTCGAACCTGTGACCCCATCGATGTGAACGATGTGCTCTACCAACTGAGCCATGCGACCTAATTCCGAACTTTTCTTACTTTTCTCCGGAAATTGTTCGGCTATTTCCGGTTCCCGTTCATGTCGGTCTTGACGACCAGTGCGCTGGCACTTAAGATACTCATAAGCGGCCAGTTTGAAGAAGTAACCAGTGGGTTCTACCAACTGAGCCATGCGACCTTATATGGGAACCGATTTTGGGGCGATGTTTCCGTGTCACATCCACGGACACCCGGCGCATCGGACATGGCGCTGACATACCGCTTTTTCAGCGGCATGAGGTATCATAGCATACGGCGCCGGTTTTGTCAAGCCGCCGGGGAAAAAAATCACGAAGGAATTGCGAATGTCTGCCCGCCGGCAAGCAGGCGCCGCCGACGCCTATCCCCGGCGGGGGAAGCCCTTATGCCCGCCATCCCATCCTCCCCGCAGGCTGCCCGGAGCATCCAGCGGCAGATCAGCCGGCTGCTGTTCATGGTATCCGTCACCATGACGGAATATTCTTCGCGGATTACGCCGTTTTTTATCTGAGAAAACGGCATGAATTCTCATAGAATCAACATGGTTTTTTCGCCGTTCTGATGGGCTTAAAACAGTGCTCCTGACCAGAACACCCTCAAATTGGAATATATAAGGGGCCGCGCCGCTCTCGCTCTGCTTCGCGCCTGCCGGAAGCCCCCGGTTCCCTTGTGCTTTTTGCCGGGATGCGCTATAATAGGCGCAGGAAGCCCGGCATGGGAAAAATATCACGAAAGAGGGGATGACCGGAATGATGAAACGGATGCTGCTGTTGCTGCTGGCCCTGCTTTTGCCCTGCGCCGCGCTGGCGGAAAACCAAGCCGCAAAGGAAGTGGAGAATGTGTATATCCCGGCCAGTATGGGCCAATTGTACGGCCAGCTTCAGTATAATGCCGAAGGCGGCCCTCAGCCGCTGGTGATCCTGTCCCACGGCTTCGGCGGCAACCACCAGGGCAACAAGGATTACGCGGACTGCTTCTTTGCCCACGGGTTTGCCACCTTCAACCTGGATTTCTGCGGCGGCGGATGGGGCTCCAAAAGCGACGGCACGATGATGGAAATGTCTGTGCTGACGGAGGCGGAGGACCTGAACGCCGTGATCGACCATTTCAGGGACGATCCCCGCTTTTCCCGCATTTATCTCTGGGGCGCCAGCCAAGGCGGGTTCGTATCCTCCTATGTGGCAGCACAGCGCCCGGAGGATGTGGCCGCGCTGGTGATCGAATTCCCCGCTTACGTCCTGCAGGATGATTCCCGGGCCAAGGCCGCGCCGGACGGGTCCTTCCCCGAAAAGGACAGCCTCCTTTTCAGCGCCGTGGGCCGGAAATACAACGAGGACGCGGTGTCCTTCGATATTTATGATATGCTGCCCGGCTATGCGGGCGACGTGCTGATCCTTCACGGGGACAGGGACGGCCTGGTGCCCCTCAGGTATTCCCAGCGGGCCGCGGAGACGTTTCCCCACGCGGAACTCATCGTGATGCAGGGGCAGAACCATGGCTTCATGGGCCAGGCCCGGACGGAAGCCATGGAAAAGGAAGCCGCCTTCCTGCTGGCGCACGGGGAATAAGCCCCGCCGTCGGCAGGCCGCCGAAGAATAAAGAATAACGAGGGTCACGCTTCTTCCCGGTATTTTTCCATCATGGTCTTAAACAATTCCGCCGTGGAGGGCGGCGTGCAGGTAATGGCATTGGCGCCGGCTTCGATAGTGCGCCGGATGCTTTCATCCGTGTTCCCGCCGCTGGCAATGATGGGGATCTCCGGAAAGCCGCCCCGGATCTGGCGAACCAGGTCCGGCGTGGCGGGGCCGCCCGCCACATTCAGGATGGAGGCCCCAGCCAGCAGCCGCTCCTGAATATCCGTATCCGGCTTTGTGACCGTGATGATGACTGGAATATCCACCGCCTTCGCCACGGCCAGCAGGTTCAGATTGGAGATGGGCGCATTGAGCACCACGCCCATGGCGCCCTGGCTTTCCACGTCCTTGGCCAGGGCCACGGTGCGCAGGCCCTTGGTGGTGCCGCCGCCCACCCCGCAGAAAACGGGAATATAGGACGCCTTGATAATGGCGTCGCTGATGGCCTGCTGGGGCGTAAAGGGATAAACGGCAAATACGGCGTCCGCGTCGCAATTGCGGATGATGGCCAGGTCGGTGGTGAACACCATGGTTTTGATCCTCCGGCCGTTGACGATGATGCCGCTGGCGGAATAGCACGCCTCCGGCATTTTCAGAATATGGCGCAGGCTGCTTTTGATATTCGGCGTGCTGTTTCTCACTGCCGCATACCTCCTTCCGTTCCGTTCATGGCTGTATCAATCCGCCCCTGCCGCAGATTCAAGTATACGCAAAAATAGAAAAAAGAAACCAAAAACCACGGAATAATCATTCGACGTATTTCCAGCAATTTCCTGCTCTCCGGCGAACGCCCGGGCCGTTTCCGCCTGAAAAGCGCGGCATTTGCCTGATTTGGTTTACTTTTTTCCAAAATCAGGCATTGTATCCAACGCGCGTGTGTGGTAAGATAAACATGACGTGGAAATCCGCCACGCTTATTATCTTGCGGCGCAGCAGCCGTGCGCGAAAGGAAGAGAACCATGAAGAAGGTCATTTGCAAAGTAGAATACGATACCGAGAATGCCGAGCTGATCCAGAAAAAGGTGTTCGGCGCTTTCGGCGATCCTGCGGGCTATGAAGAAATCCTCTTTAAGACCCAGGACGGCAAGCTGTTCCTGTATGGCAACGGCGGCGCGGAATCCCCCTACGCGGAGGAAACCATCAAGCGCATGTCCGCCGCCAAGGCCGAAGAATGGCAGAAGGCGTAAGCCCATCCGCAAAAAACAGCCCCGGGACCATCTCCCGGGGCTGTTTTTCTGCTGCGGCGTATTTACTGCCCGTTCAGATATCGGCAGGCGGCCAGGGCGGCGGCAGAGCCGTCGGCCACCGCGGTGGTGAGCTGGCGGACGGATTTGCTGCGGCAGTCCCCCGCCACATAAACGCCGGGGGTGCGGGTGAGGCACGCTTCGCCGCTGTCAAAGTATCCCCAGGCGTTCAGATCGGCCAGGTGGGCGAAGGGCCCGTTTTCCGGAATCAGCCCGATGGCCACGAAGAGCCCGTGGCAGGAAAGCACGGTTCTTTCGCCGGTCGCCGTGTTTTCCGCTTCCAGGCCGCACAGGGAAGATCCTTCAGTTAACAGGCGAAGGATCTTCATGTTCGTCATCAGCTTCACGTTGGGGCGGCTGAACAGCAATTGCTGCAATTTTTCCTCGCCGGTGCAGCGGGGCAGGTCCTGCAAAACGGTGACGGACGCGCACTTGTCGGCAAGCAGCAGCGCCTCCTGCAGGGCGGAATTGCCGCCCCCCGCCACGCATACATCCTTTCCGGTGTAAAAATCCCCGTCGCACACCGCGCAGAAGGAAATGCCCTCGCCCACCAGGTCGCCTTCCCCTGCCAGGCCCAGCATCCGGTGCTTCACGCCCGTGGCGATCACCACGGCCCTGCCCTCAAACCGGCTGCCCTCCTCGGTGACGACGGTTTTGTATTCCCCATGGTCCTCCACGCCCGTCACCGTTTCCAGCTCGATCTCCGCGCCCTGGGCCAGTATCTGCTCCAGCATTTTATCGGCAAACTCATTGCCGCTCATCTGCAGGGTGCCCGGATAGTTTTCCACCTTGGGGGAATGGGTGATCTGGCCCCCGAAGCCGTTTTTCTCGATCACCAGCGCGGATTTTCCGTTGCGCAGGGCGTACAGCGCCGCCGTCATGCCCGCAGGGCCGCCGCCGATCACGATGATGTCGTGCATGATTTGCCTCCTTCTGTCAGCACCAACGTTTTCTGGCGGGGCGCCCTCCTGCCTTCGTCAGTTCTGTTTCATCAGCCAGCCCTTGATATCGCTGACGCCGCGGTACTTTTCGTATCCGTCCGCGCCCACCAGCACCAGGGTGGGGGCCTGCTTCACTTCATATTTGGAAACCAGCGCCGCCTCTTCATTGGCGTTCAGCGCGGTATACCGGATGCCGGCCCGGTCCAGCAGGGCCATGGCGGCCTTGCAGTTGGGGCAGGTGGGGGTCTTGAACAGCAGCACGCTGCCCTGCTTTTCCGCCGGTTCGTCGGGAGCGATCATGGGCTCCACGGGGGCGCAGCAGCCCGTCTCCCTGGCGGCCTCCAGGGCGGCGTCGGCGATGGAAGGCCGGGGCCCCTGGTGGGTCAGATGGGAATGCCCGATATCGTACACCTTGCGGTCCTTGAATTCCTGCACCTTGCCGTCGTTCCAGTTCTGCACCGGGCGGTAATAGCCCGTGATGCGGCTGTACACCTCGGTCTTCTGGCCGCAGATGGGGCAGGTATACTGCTCGCCCGTCAGATAGCCATGGTCCCGGCAGACGGAATAGGTGGGGCTCATGGTATAATAGGGCAGCTTATAGTTTTCGGCGATCTTGCGCACCAGGTTGGCCGCGGCCTTCCAGTCGGGCAGCTTTTCGCCCAGGAAGGCGTGGAACACGGTGCCGGAGGTGTAGAGGGTCTGCAAGTCATCCTGGATATCCAGGGCGGAGAAAATATCCTCGGTATAGCCCACGGGCAGGTGGGAGGAATTGGTATAATAGGGGGTGCCGTTCATGTTGGCGGTGATGATGTCCGGGAATTCTTCCTTATCGTGCTTGGCGAAGCGATAGGTGGTGGATTCCGCGGGGGTGGCCTCCAGGTTGTACAGATCGCCGTATTTCTCCTGGTAATCGGAGAGGCGCTCGCGCATATGGTTCAGCACGTCCCGGGTAAAGGCCTGGGTTTCGGGATGGGTCAAATCCTTGCGCAGCCAGTTGGCGTTCAGGCCCACCTCGTTCATGCCGATGAGGCCGATGGTGGAGAAGTGGTTATCAAAGGTGCCCAAATACCGCCTGGTATAGGGATACAATCCCCGCTCCAGCAGCTTGGTGATCACGGTGCGCTTGGTTTTCAGGCTGCGGGCGGCGATATCCATCAGGTTGTCCAGCCGCTTGTAGAAATCTTGTTCATCCTTGGCCAGGTACGCGATGCGGGGCATGTTGATGGTGACCACGCCGATGGAGCCGGTGGATTCGCCGGAGCCGAAGAAGCCGCCGCCCTTTTTGCGCAGTTCCCTCAGGTCCAGCCGCAGCCGGCAGCACATGGACCTGACGTCGCTGGGCTCCATATCGGAATTGATATAATTGGAGAAGTAGGGCGTGCCGTATTTGGCGGTCATTTCAAAGAGCAGTTTATTGTTTTCCGTTTCGCTCCAGTCAAAATCCCTGGTGATGGAATAGGTGGGGATGGGATACTGGAAGCCCCGGCCGTTGGCGTCGCCCTCAATCATAATTTCGATGAAGGCCTTGTTCACCATATCCATTTCCTTCTGGCAGTCGCCGTAGGTGAAATCCATTTCCCTGCCGCCCACGATGGCGGGCAGGTTCTTCAGGTCATTGGGCACGGTCCAATCCAAGGTCACGTTGGAGAAGGGCGCCTGGGTGCCCCAGCGGCTGGGGGTGTTGACGCCGTAAATGAAGGACTGCACGCACTGCTTGACTTCCTTCTGGGACAGGCTGTCCACCTTCACGAAGGGGGCCAGATACGTATCGAAGGAGGAGAACGCCTGGGCGCCGGCCCATTCGTTCTGCATGATGCCCAGGAAATTCACCATCTGGTTGCACAGCGTGGACAGGTGGGATGCGGGAGAGGAGGTGATCTTCCCGGGCACGCCGCCCAGGCCTTCCTGGATCAATTGCTTCAGGCTCCATCCCGCGCAGTAGCCGGTGAGCATGGACAGGTCGTGCAGGTGGATGGCGGCGGAGCGGTGGGCCTCGGCGATTTCCTCGTCATAGACCTCGCTGAGCCAGTAATTGGCCGTGATGGCCCCGGAATTGGACAGGATCAGCCCGCCCACGGAATAGGTGACGGTGGAGTTCTCCTTCACGCGCCAGTCGTTGATCTGCAGATAATTATCCACCAGGTCCTTATAATTCAGCAGGGCGGAATTGATGTTGCGCACCTTTTCCCGCTGTTTGCGGTACAGGATATAGGCCTTCGCCACATCGGCGTAGCCCGATTCCGACAGCACCTTTTCCACGCTGTCCTGAATATCCTCCACGGTGATTTTCCCATCGTGGATCTTGCTTTCAAAATCACTGGTCACGTGCAGCGCCAGCAATTCGATCACACTGGGGTGATACTGCTTGCCGATGGCGTCAAACGCCTTGGTGATGGCCCCGCTGATTTTTCCGATGGCAAAATCCACAACGTTGCCATCCCGCTTGACTACCTGGTACATAATGATAAATCCCCTTTCGTGGCGTGATAAACCGCTTTTGCAAACAGGGCCATATAAAGAAAACCCGAAGCAAATATAACAGTATCACATCCGGAAGGGGATGTCAATATATTGTGGATAATTTAACAATTAGAGGCTTTTAATTCAATATATTGTGGTTCGTTTTCACCGGAAAGCACATAAACCCCACCGGAAAGCACAACCCCGGCGGCATCAGTCCACGCCCCGGAGCTGCGATGCGGGAACGAAGCGCCGGGCAATGTCCAAGCAGCGGCGCATCTCCTCCGGCGCCGGGGCGTGCAATCCCCCGAAGGGCACGGAATCCCGGTCGGCAAAGGCCTGAAGGAAATAGCGCCGCGCCCCGGCGATCCACCGGCCGATTTTTTCAAAATCCTCCGCCTCATGCAGTTCCGCCACCACCGTGGTGCGGAATTCATAATCCGTTTGCCCCGCCGTCAGCATGCTTACGCTTTCCCGGATGGGCGCCAGGTCCAATTTTTGCAGCCCCACGGTGCGGGCGTATTTTTCCGGGCTGTTTTTGATGTCCATGGCCACATAATCCGCGATGCCCCCGTCCAGCACCCTGCGCAGCGTATCCGGGTGGGCGCCGTTGGTGTCCAATTTGATTTTGTAGCCCAGGTCCCGGATGCGGGCAAGGAAATCCGGCAGTTCCCTGCGCAGGCAGGGCTCGCCCCCGGTGACGGCCACCCCGTCCAGGAGGCCTTTTCGGCCCTCCAGGAAGTGAAACAGCTCATCTTCCTCCATGACGGCGGGGGCGGACAATTCCGCCAGCTCAAAATTGTGGCAGTAAGGGCAGCGGAAATCGCACCCGCCCAGAAACACCGTGCAGGCCACATGGCCGGGAAAATCCAGCAGCGTCATTTTTTGCAGGCCGTGAATCTTCATATAAATCCTTTCCTGAGGGCCTGGCCCTCCAGCCTCAGGCCTGGGCGCATCGCACCCCGGGCCCAGATAATCAAAAGCAAAAACGAGTTAAAAGCGAAAGGCGTCCTGGCCGCTTCATACCGCCGACAGGATATGCAGGTTGCGGATTTCCCCGTCCGCGATGCCGTCCTGCACGGAGTAGGCGTGCTTTTCCAGGTCGCCGCAGACGGCCCTGGTCAATTCCTGCCGCTGCATTTCGTCGATGACGTCGGCGGCGATGCCCTCCATCACGTCCTGCTTTTCCCGGGCCTGCTCCTCCTCGTTCCCGGTGGTGAGCAGATATTCCATGAGCTCGGCCAGCAGGGAAAGCCGGGGCAACCGCCGCATGGCCCGGAAGCTCCATTTGTAAAAGGGCTGGTAAACCCCGTTCAGCAGGAACACCGTCTGCATGCCAGCCTTCACGAATTCGCAAACCGCCAGCTGGGCCGCTCCCATTTCCCCGTGGCGGAGGCACCGGGCGTAATTATACTGGCCGGATTGGGCCATCAAAAGCAATTGCCCCGCCAGCTTCTTTTTCCTGATGTCCTCCGGATATCGGCTGAGCCGCTGCCGAATGCGGGTCACATCCCCGGGCCCGTCGTAAAAGATTTCCCCGTTCACCGCCTCCGCCAGGGCATGGTCCGGCGTGGTCAGCCATTGGGATACGGTCAGGATTCCGTCCGGCGCGCCGGTTTTTTCGCTGAAATACTCCGCCGTGCGCAGAACGCCCCGCCGTGCCCCGCCCACGGGCCCCATCAGTCCCCGGCGGAAGCCCATGAATTCCCGGGGCAGCTTGGCATACGCCCGCTCCAATTGAAAGGCCGCCCGGCGGTCGACTGCGTCTTCCCCCGGGAGGAACAGGCAAAAACCCGGCTCAAAATCGTGATCCTGGGAGGTCTCGTCGTCAAAGCCAAAGCATTCCGATCCGCTGCCCGTCAGCCCCGCCGCCAGATGGGGCAGCAGGGAGGGGAACTGCGCTTTCAGCATGGGCAGGGCGCACTCCTCAAAGTACGCCCGGGACAAATCAAGCCCCCGCATAGATGGTCTCCGCCCTTTCCTCCAATTCACGGGCCGCCAGGAAATAGCCGTAATACGCGAAAGTGGGCGCGCATTTTTCGCACACGAAGGCGTAATACCCGTCCCGGGGGATGCCCGGCGTGTCCAGCAGGGCCTGGGCCCGGTCCAGCAAAGCAAAGATTTGGCTTTCTCCCTGCTCCAATCCCCATTGCGCTTCCACGGCGTTGGCCCGGTTCAGGCAGGTGACGGCCTGCTCCAGTTCGCCGTTTTCGGCCTGCGCCATCTGCGCCATGGCCAGGTCATACAGGGCGTGGGCCTCCGCATACCGGGAAAGCGACGCGCAGCACAGCCCCATGTTGTTATACAGCCCGCCCAGCAGCTCGGGCGAAACGCCGCTTCCCTGCTCATAAACCGCCCGGGCCCGCTCAAACAGCCCCATGGCCCGCTGGTTTTCCCCAAAGGCGTTCAGCGCCGTGGCGGCGTTCACGTAGGTGGTGCCCGCGCTGACGGTGCCTTCAAAATCCAATGCCGGCAGCAGCGCAAGCGCCGCGCCGATCTGCGAAAGGGCCTTTTCCTTTTCCCCGGTCTTGCGGTAATGGCCGATCAGCTCATTGCGAACCATCAGTTCGCCCCGCCGGTCCCCGCCCAGGTTCGCTTCCTCCAGCCAGTAAAGCAAATGGCGCTCTGCCCCTGCGTAATCCTGCCTGGCCATGTACGCGTCCAGCTTCTCCCGGATGCGCTGCTGGGGCACCGGCCGGATGGTTTCAAATCCTTCGTTGAATTCCATGCGCACACCCCTTCCTTCCGCCGTTCTCCATTCCGGGCCATGCATCCTTTCATCCCCAGCATACCACAGCCCGGCCCGTTCGTCAAAGGAAAGAGCATGCGGTTCTGCCATATGAACGTATGATTATGAATATAAAGAATCCGCAGCGTCCGATCGGTGCTGCGGCAAAGGGCAGGCCGGATGGTGAAAGAATCAGGTCGGTTGGATCAGCAGGAGGGATAAGGCGCAAATAAGTGCAATCCCCCCTTTATGCGCCAAAGCCATAAGATTGGGGTTTGCGGCCTTGGAGTATGCTTTCCGGCCGCTCATTGAATGCAATAGTATTCTTTATACCATGCCGCGAAGGCGCGCAGTCCCTCGCGGATGCCGATGGACGGCTTAAACCCATAATCCTGCTCCAGTCCCCTGCTGTCAGCAAAAGTCACCGGCACATCGCCGGGCTGCATGCCTACCAGCTTCCGATGGGCCTCAAAGTCATAGTCCTTTGGCAATACGCCGGCACGGACGAGCTCCTCCTGCAGGACGCTGACGTAATCCAGCAGATTCTCCGGCGTGCCCCCGCCGATGTTGTACACCGCGTAGGGGGCCAGGGGCAGGCCATCCTCGCCGTTCACTTTCTCCGGCGCGCCCCGCATCACCCGCAGCACGCCCTCCACGATATCGTCCACATAGGTGAAATCCCGCTGGCAATTGCCGTAATTGAAGATGGAGATCGTTTCGCCCTTTACCAGCTTCTGTGTCGCGGAATAATAGAACATGTCCGGGCGGCCCGCAGGCCCGTATACCGTAAAGAAGCGCAGGCCGGTGGACGGGATGCTGTACAGCTTGGAATAGCTGTGGGCCAGCAGCTCGTTGCTTTTCTTGGTGGCGGCGTAGAGGCTGACCGGGTTGTCCACCTTGTCCTCCGTGCTGAAGGGCACCTTCTTGTTGCCGCCATACACGCTGCTGCTGGAGGCGTACACCAGATGCTCCACGGGATTGCGGCGGCAGGCCTCCAGGATGTTGAAAAAGCCGATCAGGTTGCTTTCGATGTACACATCGGGGTGATCAATGGAATACCGGACGCCCGCCTGAGCTGCCAGGTTCACCACCACAGCGGGCCGGTATTCCGCAAACACGCGGTCCACCAGGGCTCTGTCCGCAATGGAGCCGCGAATGAACACATGCTCAGCCGGCGAAGCTTTCGCCGCCTTATTGATCAGCGACAGGCGGTATTCCTTCAGCTTGGGATCATAATAGTCGTTCATATTGTCCAGGCTGATCACCGTGCCGGAGGCCATTTCCCCCAGCAGGCGAAGCACCAGGTTTGCCCCGATAAAGCCGGGGGAACCCGTGACCAGGATGGTTTTTCCGTTCAAATCAATGTGACGTTTCATTTTGTGATCCCCCTATACGCCGCCTTCACGGCTTCATAGCTTTCAAGGCTGCCGATGTCATAGCGGCTCCCGGGCATGCGCATGCTGTGCAGCACGGAGCGGCGGCACATCCAGGCCGCCAGGCTGCCCGGCGCATCCGTTGCGCAGCCGTCCGCGATTGCGTCCCGGATCTTTCTTGCATCCTCTGCCCTGTAAAAATAGAAGGGCGGCGTGCACCAATGGGACCGGGGCCGGCTGGGCTTTTCCTCCAGCGAGAGAAGCACGTCGTCGTCCCTCACCTCTGCGACGCCGCTCTTGGTCAGCCGTTTATCGTTCTCCTCGTAATAGCGCATGACGCAGGAGGTCTGCTTTTCCTGCGCATAGCGGATGAAATGCGTCAGGCTGAAATCCAGCACGTTGTCCCCGGCAATGATCAGCAGATCGTCGTCCAGCTTCAGTTGGTCCATGGCGAACTGGATATCGCGCACCGCGCCGAGCCGGGTTTCGTTAGTGCTGGTGCCGTCGTCCACCACGGTGATGGGCAAAGCATGGGTCTCCGCCCACGCGCGGAAATGCGGCGCGAATTTGTGATTGGTGATCACAATATATTCATCCGCCAGGCCGGCAGTATGGATATCGTCCAGCAGCCAGTCCAGGATGGTCTTTTCTCCAACCATCAGCAGCGGCTTGGGGAAGTTTTCCGTCAGGGGATAGAGCCGCGTGGCATAGCCGGCGGCGAGAATCAGGCACTTCACGGCGCGTTCCCTCTCATTTCTGATTTGCTATGCCGTCCGCACTCCGGCAGAGGTGAAAGCTGTACTTGCCGCGCATTTCAGGAAAAGCGGCCAGGTACGCCCGCTCCACGCGCTCCCGGATGCAGTCGGCCTTTTCGGGCTCGATCAGCGCCATGCAGCAGCCCTTGAAGCCCGCGCCGCTGAACCGCCCGCCATAGATGCCGTCGGTTTCGGCCATAATTTCGTACAGCTTAATCTGCTCCGGGGCGCCGCTTTCCCAATTGTGGATGCTGCTCCAGCCGGATTCGAAGCTCAGCCTTCCATAGGCCTCGATATCGCCCCGCCGCCAGGCTTCCGCGCCGGCTTCCACGCGCCGGAACTCAGTGAACCAATGTTCGCAGCGTTTCGCCCACTGGACAGGCAGCCTGTTCTTGTACGCCTGGTACACGTCCCAGCCCACATCCCGCGCATTGGCCTGATTGAACTTTCCGTATTCAAAACCCGCAAACGCCTGCAGGGCGTACACGCCAGCGCGCAGTTCGTCCACACGCATGTTATACTTGCTCCCAGCCAGGGAATGCTCCAGGCCGGAAAAGAAAATGGCGATCTCGTACGGCTTCATCGCCGGGTCCGTTGGAATCAGCTCATATCTGTTATCCCTGCAGTCCAGGTAGAGCAGGTGATCCTTTTTGCTCAGCACCTCGCAGCTCTGGTCCAGGGTGCCGATATTGATGCCGACATAGTCCTTTTCCGCTTCAAAGGCTTTGTCGATCAGCTCCTGCGGCGAAAGGAAGATGTCGTTCACCCTGCAAAGCGCATCCATGAACGCAAGAATCACGGCGGCAGACGAGGACAGCCCGCCGATGGGCAGCGAGCCTTCAATCACGCCGCACACGCCGACGGTCAGCGCGTGGCTCTTGGCCAGCGCCCAGGTTGCCCCGCGCAAATAATCCGCCCAGTCTCCCGTCTTATCTCCGATTTCCCGGATGTGCCACTGGGCGCGCTTGGGAAACTGCAGGCTTGTCATCTCAATGACGCCGTTCTGCTTGGGACAGAACGCGATATGAATCCCCTTGTCAATGGCCAGGCCGGTTATCTTGCCTAAATTGTGGTCACTGTGCGCTCCGATGGGGCAGATGCGATACGGCGCAAAGGAAATGCTTTCCGCATTCCGGCCATAAATTTCCAGAAACCTGTCTTCACAACGCATTGCGTTCACCTTTCTGCACTCATTCTGTCATCCCGTCAATCTCTTCTGAACAGATCCCGGGTATATACCTTTTCTTTCACGTCATCCAATGCGGCATCGTACCGATTGGCAATGATGCAGCCGCACATTTTCTTAAACTTCTTCAAATCATTGATGACGGCGGAGCCAAAGAATGTGCTGCCGTTTTCCAGGGTCGGTTCGTAAATGACCACTGTCGCGCCTTTGGCCTTGATCCGCTTCATAACTCCCTGGATGCTGCTCTGCCGGAAATTGTCGCTGTTGGCCTTCATTGTCAGGCGATATACGCCAACCACCGTTTCCTTCTGCTTTTCTTCCTGCCGGGTGGAATAATCGGCGGAAGCAGTGTACGTGCCTGCGATTTCCATCACACGATCGGCAATGAAATCCTTTCTTGTGCGGTTGCTTTCCACGATGGCCTGGATCAGGTTTTCCGGCACGTCCCGATAGTTCGCCAGCAGCTGCTTGGTATCCTTGGGCAGGCAATAGCCGCCATAGCCGAAAGAAGGATTGTTATAATAATCGCCCACCCGCGGGTCAAGGCACACGCCTTTGATAATCGGGGCGGTCTTGAGCCCTTTGATTTCGGCGTACGTATCCAGCTCGTTAAAATAGGAAACCCGCAAGGCCAGATATGTATTGACGAACAGCTTTGTCGCCTCGGCCTCCGTACAGCCCATGATAAGCGTTTCGATGTTTTTTTTGATTGCTCCCTGCCGAAGCATGGCCGCGAAGATTTCCGCCTTGGGGCGGTTCTGCTCATCGCACCCCACAATGATGCGGCTGGGATAGAGATTGTCATACAGGGCTTTGGACTCCCGCAGGAATTCCGGAGAGAAGATGATATTGTCCGCATTCAGCTGTTTTCGGATATGCTCCGTGTAGCCCACGGGAATGGTGGATTTAATGACGATGGCGGGCTTTTCCTCCCGCTCCGCCGTGCATTCCAGAATCTGCTTCAGCACGGACTCCACCGCGGAACAGTCAAAGTAATTCTGCTTGGGGTCATAATTGGTGGGAACAGCCACAATGATATAATCCGCTGACGCATAGGCAGAGGTCCCGTCCAGCGTTGCGGTGAGGCTCAGCCGGCGCTTTCCATCCAGCGTTTCAGACAGATACTTTTCGATATACTCATCCTGAATCGGAGAAATGCAGCGGTTCAGCTTGTCCACCTTTTCCGGCAGGATATCCACGGCCGTTACGCTGTGATGCTGCGCCAAAAGTACGGCAAGAGACAGCCCCACGTATCCCGTTCCAGCCACCGCGATTCTGTATTGTCTGTCCAGGTCAGCCGCCTGTTCATCCTCGCTGACAAACAGGGAAGAAGGGTCAAAGCCCAGCGTTTCCGACAGCGCGTAGAGCTGGTCTGCCGACGGCGTATAGTCTCCTGTTTCCAGTCTGGAAAGGACGGAACGGTTCATGCCCACTTCCGCGGCCAATTTCGCCTGAGATATCTGTTTTGCCCTGCGGGACGAGGCAACGGTTTCAGAGAGAAGTTTCAAAGAAAGCTTTTTCATCATTGACCTCACGCATATTCGTGCTTGTTGTTGATGGCGGCAAATATTCCCGCTTTTCATGTATTATACCGTCAAATGTTTCCCTTGTCAACACAAAATGCAGTCGATTCGCTGCATAACGCGGTTTATTTGCTGGATTTTTCAGATTTACGTTGCCATCAGAAACAATTTTGACAGATTCGCTTCCTGTTTTCCTGAATGCTCAAGGCACTGTCACAGGAAGGTTATTCCGCATCGGCGGCAGTGCTAAGCCTGTTCTGTTAAATATCTTTTCAGCAGCCACAGCGCAAACATGGCCCCGCAAAACTCACCCACAGGCAAAGCGCAGGCCAAACCCGTCTCTCCCCATATGCCGTTCATAATGAACTGACAGGGGATATAAAAAACCAGTTCGCGCACAATCGCATGGATCATGGTTGCCTTACCGTTTCCCATGGCCTGCATGCAATAGGACGTATGGTAGTTGATGAACTGCAGGGGCGATGCGACGCACCGTATCCGCAGAAACAGCGTTGCAAAGCCAATGGTCAGCATCGCTTTTTCCGGATCGTCCCCTTTTACGTTCATAAATACCTTTGTCACGGCGCCTGCGAAGAGCTGAAAGAGGATGATGGCGGCGCCAGAAATAATGAGGCCCCACAGCCTTGCCGTGTCCACCGTCTTTTTCATGCGCTCCCGGTTCCCGGAGGAATAGTTGTACGCAATGATCGGCATAGCGCCCTGGCAGATGCCAAGGTTAATGGCCGTGGGGATCCGCTCCACTTTCATCACGATGCCCATGCCGGCCAGCACCTGCGCGCTGTGGGCGGAGGCAAGCATATTCACGCACACGTTTGCCAAATCAAAAAGTCCGGTCAGGATCGCGGAGGGAACGCCTACGGAAAACAATCGCCTGACGCTCGTTTTTTGAATCCGCCTTGCGTCCTTTGCCTGCAGGCTCAGGGGAGCCTTCGCGCTTGCTTTTTTTAAAGCCAAAAGCAGATAGGCGCAGGAAATGATATTGGACAGCAGCGTCGCCAGCGCAGCGCCGACCACCTCCTGCCCCTTGGGAAGCAGCACAAACATAAACAAAGGATCAAGCGCCATGTTCAGTATCCCGCCCAAGCTGAGCCCGAGGCTGGCCTGGCTGGAATAGCCAGTATTGCGCAGCAGGTGCGCCAGGGTCATGGAAAGCATGCTGAACACGCTGCCGATTACGATTACAAGCAGGGTATACTGGCTGGCGTACAGGATCGTTTCCTCTGACGCGCCAAGGAAGAACAGCACAGGCCTCAGAAACAAGCCAATCAGCAGGGAATAGACAATGGCTGTGGCAAATGCGCCATATACGCTGAAGGCGCTGACCTTTTTGCATTCCTCTTCCCGGGACGCCCCCATGAGCCGCGCAACCAGGCTGCCGCCGCCCACGCCAAACAGGTTGGACAGGGCCGTATTCATCATCACCAGCGTCAACGTCAGCGACGTGGCTGCCACCATATAGGAATTGCCCGTTCTTCCGATGAAAAAGGCGTCCACCATATTATAGACCAGATTGATGAGCTGGCTTATAATGGTTGGGATCGCCAGAGTCGCCAGCGCCTTGGGAACGGGAAGGTCCTCAAATATTTCCTTCTTGTTAACTTCTTTCTTCATTGAATGCTGTTTCTTTCTGGCCGTTTGTGTTTGTTCCGTTCTCCCGGCATGGCGCGGGAAGGTATGCGTTCAGTCCTGCCCGGCAATGCAGGCTGCCCGTTCGGCTCTCATTATGCCGCGATTTCCTCGGCCGTCCTTATGCCGCAAGGAGATGGGAATGCCGCCCCTGCATTACAATTCCACCGAAGCGATCCTCGGCTCAAAGCAGCAGGCGGGGCGAACGCAGACAATGCGGACGCCGGAGGCGCGCTGAGGGCCGACCTTCATAAAGGTAGCCAACACGCTTGTTTTCCCGCCAAGGCCCAGAGGACCGATGCCCGCTTCGTTGACCCGCCTTGTGATTTCTCTTTCCATATCACTTTGGACATCATAGCGCCCGTCCACCTGCGCCTGGAGCATCAGGGACGCCGCTTCAAAGTGGCTGCGGCCCACGCCCACGGCCAGCGTACAGGGAGAACACCCGAGCTGGGAAACGCCCTCAACGGCCCATTTGACAATCTCGTCCAGCACCACCTGCGCATCGTGCCTGTGAAACACCCGATAGGTCCTGGCGCGAATGGCCGGGCCCCCTCCAAACATCAGGATATGAAGGCGCATCGCGTTTTCCGCGCAGCGCCGAAGCAGGATGGGCGCCGCCTCCACCCCCGCGCTGTCCTCGTTCAATCCGCCGCTCTGGTCGATCCTGCGTTGGTCGTCCCCCATGATGCCCATGGGACGGCCGGGCAGCATGCGCAGGCCCTGGGCCACGCCCTCCCGGATGGCATCCAGCGTGTGCCCGGAAACGGCGCGGTCCCCGCCCACCTCCAGGATCAGATGCGGGATGCCCGTATCGTCGCAAAGGGGGCTGCGGTTTTTTTCCGCCATCTCCGCGTTTTCAAGGATCGTTTCCAGCACCCATTTGGCCTGCGCGTTCTCTTCTTTTTCAATCGCCTGCCGGTACGCGGCCTTTTTGTCCGCCCGAAAGGCGGACCCGGCTTCCACCAGCGTATCGCGGACCAGCGCGGCGATTTCATCATACGTTTTGCTCATAAATGCTCCTTCCGTGCGCCGCGCCGATGATCGCCGGATATTGATCCACTTTGATCAGGTAGAGCGCCTCCATGCCCAATTCCGGAAACGCGAGGAGCTTTTTCTCTATCGTCTTTTCTCCCAGCAGCGCCGTTACGGGCGGGATGATCGCGTATACGGCATGATACCTGTCCAGCGCCTGAATGGTCTCCCGGTGCAGCGCGCCTTTGCCCAGGTGCATCTTGATGCCCGCGGCGGACAGCGGCGCGATGCTGCTCTCGATTTCCAGCTTGTTGCTGGACGTGGGGCCGACGCCGGCGGGGCTCACTGCCGTGTGAAAAATCACCTGGCCCTGCAGCGGCACGCCCAGGGTGCCCTCGGTTCCCTCTTCGATCATTTTCAGCACCCTGGGCAATACTGCGTCGCGCCCGCAAAGGATATAACCGCTGATTTCTACCGTGTTGCCCACCTGCAGCCCGGCTGCCGCCTCCTCGCTGATGGGCGTCGTTATCTGTTTGGGCATTCCCTGTTCACCTCTTTCTGAAAAGCCGCCCCCGGCATATTTTCTTTTACGTCAGCCGCTGAAAAAACTCCTGCCTGCCGTGAAAGAAAAGGGCCAAGGGCGGCTTCCCGTCATGCCTGATTCATATTTCGCCTGTCAATCATTCACGGCAAACAGCTTCACGTGGCCGCTTTCATCCCTGATCACGCCATATGCACGCGCGCGGTTATAGACCTTCCGGGCCCAGTTGGTGTGCGGCTTGATTTCGTTCATCTTGTTGCCGCCGGAGCCCTTCACGACGCCGCCGCTGGTACCCAGGATCTGGCATGCGTCATCATACTCTTCCCTGGTCACGGCCATCATCGCGTTGACGAATTTCACGTGGGTGGGATGGATCACGGTACGGCCCACAAAGCCGTTTGCCTTGTCCAAAATCACTTCGCGGAGCAGGCCGTCGATCTCGTCGTTTACAATCGTTTTGCGCGTAACCAGATAGTCCTCAATGCCATAATGAGGCAATTCTTCGAACATCAGCTCCTTGGGTGCGCGGAAATATTCCCAGACCGGGCCGGAAACCACATAATCGTTGTTGCGGCCAAACATATTCAGAATGTCCCCGAGGCACTCCCGCACCGTCATAATATCGTACACAGAGTAACCAACGCCGCGGCGCACGCCGAACACGGAAGAGAAATCCGTCGCTCCAACGCGCACCTGCAGCACCAAATCCTTATACTTGTCCAGGATACGCTTGATGCCGGTCAGCTCATACATACGGGATTCCTTATAGGCGACCTCCGCATCCTCAATGATGGGCATGCCATAGATAATCTCTCCGAACCGTTCATTCAGATCTTTCAAATAGGCATAGTATTCATAGCCGTTTTCGGCGTTGAATTTGGGGAAATTGATACCGCACAGGCTCTGCACCTGACGCTTGGTCAGGCCCTCGCCAAAGTGCTTGAACTGTTCCAGGTTCCGGATGCGCACGAAAATGAGCGGCACCTTGTCCGCGTCCAGCGTGCCATCCTCCACGGCGCCGGTGACGGTGTCCAGCAGCCGATGGATGTTCTCTTCCGCTTCCAATACGCGCTCCTCCGGGCAGGCGTCCTCACAACACAGCACCATGCTGGTCAGCCCCGGCATGGCGTTGGAGAGGATTTTGGGGGCGAAGTCCTTGAAGCCGGGCATATACATGGTGGCGCCCAGGCAATACTGGAGCAGCTCCCGTTCGGTGTACTTGTTGAAGGATTCCGGTTCCACAATGAACTTGAACTCCGGGTTATAGCGATGATGCTTCATGGCTGATGCCTCTTTCTGCTGTTTGTTGCAGCGTCTTTATTCAAGGTTATCCTTTTTGCTCTGCCAGGCCGCCCCGGGGGCTCCATACCGCCTCCGGGTAGTATTCGTCGATCATCCGCTTGACCAGCACGCACTGCTTGGCGCGCTTGCGGGCGTCGTCCTCCGTGCTGTCCCAGCTGTGGGTGGCGGCAACGGACCCGCCCGTTTTCAGATAAATGGGCGCCGCGATGCGGATCATTTCGGGCACTTCGTAATGCCGGATGAAGCCGCCGGTGGATTTGGGGTTTTCGGTATGGATGTCGATGGGGCAGTCCACCGCCTGGCGCATGGCCGCCAGCATCTGCAGTTGGATGTCGCGCACGGGGTTAATGGAATCGGCGCCGATGCTTTCCAGCAGCTTCGCTGAGCAGGGATTGCCGTGGCCAGCATGGGCGGATACCTTGAAGCGGCAGTCCGCCGGGATTTCCCCGGCCCTGCGCATCTCATTGAGCGCCCACAGGCAGCCCTCGTCATAGACCAGGAAGCCGCGGCAGCCCAAACGGGCGGCGCGCTTCACATCCTCGATGGCGCGCACGATCTGCTCCTGTCCCCTCAGGCGATAGCCCATCCGCACGCCCTCCTCCGTATGCACGGAAGCGGAGGTGTCGGTGGTGGCGCGGGGGCCGATGGCCAGGATCAGGTCGGTGCGGTACTGATGGGCCAGCTCCACCATTTTGCCGATCTCCTCATCGGTCAGGCGCATGATGCCCTGGGTCTGGGTCACGCGATGCAGGTACAGGCCATAGCCGTCCATGGCCTCCAGCAGCGCCTTCATCACCTTGGGCCCCTGAATGCCCGGCACCTCGAAGCGATACTGGCCGCCGTCCGGAAACCGTTTGCCGGAGGTGGGCAGATCATAGGCATCCCCGCCCGGCAAACCGATGGATTGGAGAAATGCCCGGGTTTTATCCATGCTGTTCATGTTCCTATCCTTTCTCCGGCTTTCACCGGTTCAAATCATCCATCAGCGCGTCGATGGCTTCCCGATGGGAGAAAACCAGCGGCGGCAGTTTGCCGCTCAGGCCCTTGTGGATCCGGCAGTCAATGAACGACGCCCTGCCGCAGCCCCGCAGCGCCGCGACGGCGTCCGCCAGTTCCTGTTTCGTTGCCACCGGCTTGCCCACCGTTTTGTATCCGCACGCCTCAGCGATGGCCGTAAAATCGACCCTGTGGCCGGCGGATGGCTGGCCGCCCACGGATTCATGGGCGCCGTTGTTGAGCACGATATGCATGAGGTTGGGCGCCTCCAGCTTGCTCACCATGGTCATGGCGCCCATGTGCATGATGGCTGCGCTGTCCCCGTCCAGCACCGCCACAGGGCGGTCCGGCTTTTCCAGGGCGATTCCCAGCGCCACGGAGGACGCATGGCCCATGGAGCCCACGTTCAGGAAATCGTGCGCCTTTGTTTCGCCGCGTTTTTCCCGCAGGAAGAACAATTCCCGGGTGGCGCGGCCCGTGGTGGCGGCAAAAACGGTGTCGGCGGGCATATGATCCAGGATCACTTCGATGGCTTCTTCCCGGCTCATGGGATAGGCGGCGTCCATGTTGTTCGCTTTCTCGCTTGCCGCCATAACGCCCTTGGGCGCGATCAGGCCGTATGGCCGGCGGTGCGCCGCGCAGTATTTTACCGCCCGCTCAGCCGTTTTCGCAAATTCCGCGTCGTCGTCCGAAAGGACCGTGTACGGAATATGCATGATATCCAGCAATTTGGGCGTGATTTCGCCCTGCAGCTTATGCTGCGGATGGTTTGGCTCCGTGTCGCCCTGCCCGCGCCAGCCGATAAGAAGGAGCATCGGCACGGCGTACACCGCCCGGTCCGCAAGGGACGCCAGCGGATTGACGGCGTTCCCCATGCCGCTGTTCTGCATATATACCAGCGGGATCTCCCTGCTGGCAAAATAATGCCCCGCCGCGATGGCAACGGCGTTCCCCTCATTGGCCGCGATCACATTCCGCGCCGGAAAGTGCTCCAGCGCGTAATTGCAAAACCCGTTCAGGTAGGAATCCGGCACGCCGGCAAAGAAGGTGACGCCCAGCCTGTTCAGCGCATCAAACACTTTCTTCTGATCTAACATCGCCGCACCTCACTTCGCGCTTTTATACAGAGTGAAATACTCCGGGCTGTCCGGCCGGCAAACGGCCCACGCTTCCTCAAACGCCTGCCGCACGCTTTCCGGCAGCGGGCCGGCCTTCATGGCCGCCATATTCTGCATCAGGTGGCTCAGTTTGGAAGCGCCGATGATGACGGCGTCGCCCCGGTCCTCCCGAAGCATGGAATGGTGCGCCAGCCAGCGGTAGGACGCCTCCACGGCGGTGATGCCGTGCTGCGCACAGGCCGCCTTCACGATTTCCACGGCGTCAAAATAGCTTTTTTTCCAGTAGCGGTTCTGATAGCCCGGACGGTGGGTAAAGCGGCCGTCCGCAGGCGCATCCTCATACCGCCCGTACCGTCCCGTCAGCAAGCCGCCGGCCAGCGGATTATAAGCATAATAGCGCAGCCCGAAGCGGTCCAGGCAGGCGTTCAGCTCCGTTTCCGCCTTCCGGGTCAGCGGATTGTACATGCCTTCATAAACGGTGGGCTTCACCCAGCCGTGCCGGTCGCACAAATGCCACACATCCGCAACCATCCATGCGGGAAAATTGGATAGCCCCAGCTCCCTGAATTTTCCCTGGTCATGCATGTCCGCCATGGCGGAAAGGACGCTCTCCACCGGCGTGGAAGGATCGGGAAAATGCAGGTATACGATGTCCGCCGCGGGCAGCCCAAGCCGCTCCAGGCTTCCGTTGAGCTGCATATACGCCGCTTCGCCGTCCAGCCGCCCGGTGATCCGGGGGTTCACCTTCGTGGCGATTTTGTACGGGCGGCCCAGGGCCGGCAGCGCCTCTCCCAGCAGGCGTTCACACAGGCCGTCGTTATAAACGTAGGCCGTGTCCAGCTCCAGATAGCCCGCGTCCAGGAACGCCCTGATGAATTCTCCCACGTCCGGCGCAAATACGCTCTCCCCGAACGTCATGGTGCCAAGAACCAGCTTATTCATGCCGCACCTTCCTTACAGCTTTTCCACCAGGGCGCTCACGGCGATGCCTTTGCGCTGCGCCGCCTCAAACACCGCGGCGCTGGCGCCGGCATCCACGCCGGCATACGCCATCAGCCCGTCATAGCGGGCTTTGAACTCCTCGTCCGACAGGGGGTTTTCGGGTTCGCCCTTGGGAAAATCCACGCGGTCGGCAAAGGTCCCGTTGGACGCGGTGACGGTCACGATCGCCGCCTGAATGGCCGGGAACGCCGCGCTCAGCGCATCATCCGCCTCCACCCGCACCTTCCGCGTCAAAGCCAGAACGGCGGCGTCCCTGACCGTTTCCTCGCTGAATTCCTGCAGCCCGGCCCTGCCGAACAGCATGCCTGCCGCCGTGGCGTAAGGGATGCTCATTTTTGCGCTGTAGCTGCCCGGGATCTGCGTATGGTCGTGGCCGGAAACGGCCAGACTGTACGTTTTGATATGGATGCTCTCCACGTCCTCCGGCCGCACCCTGCTCCGCAGGTGAATCGCAGCCTCCACGGCGGGGTGGGTATAGCGGCAGGAGGCATAGGGCTTGGTGTAGCTTTTCATTATGGCATAGGTGCCGCCCAGCAGCGCCGGCTTTATCTCCACGTCCTCTTTGCCGGTCATCATTTTGATGAAGCCGCGGCCCCCCAGCGGGTCCGCATGGCCCTTGAAGCCCGCCTTGGCAAGCTGAATCGCCGTGAGGGCCAGCAGCGCCGTTTTCGCCACGTTATAGGGCTTCAGTTCGCTGCCGTCATCCAGCACCTTCAGCATCCCGCCGGCCGCAACGCAGGCGGCGGCAAAGGCCTGGAAACGCTCCTCCTCCGTAAATCCCAGCATGTAGCTGGCGGCCAGCGCCGCGCCCAGGGTGCCGCAGGTGCCTGTGGCATGGTAGCCCATGGCCTTATGCCCGGGCTGGATGGATACCGCCATGGTATAGGATGCTTCGTAGCCCACAACGGCGGCCTTCAGCATTTCTTCCACGCCCGTTCCGTACCGCTGGCTGAGCGGAATCAGCAGCGAAAAAATGGGAGAGCCCAAATGGATGATGCCGCTGTTGGTGCCGTCGTCAAAATCCAGCGCGTGGCCGTTCAGGCCGTTGAGAAACACCGCTTCCTTCATTGCCAGGCTTTTGCCGGTCCCGATGGCTTTGAACGCCCCTTCTTCCGGCAGCGCAAAGCCAAAATAACGTTCCAGCTTTTCTTTCTGGAACGCCGCCCCGGCGCAGGTCACGGCAAGATAATCAAGAAGGCTTCTCTTCGCTCTTGCCATCACTTCATCCGGTATCGGCTTGTTCCATACGCCGTCCATCATTTCCAGGAATTGAATTGACTTGTTCATTTTTCTCCTATGGATTCTATAATCACTTGCTTATAAAAGTCTGCCAGAAAAAGGCCAGCATTTCAGCATACATCCGTGCCGGCCTCTTTCCTGTTTTACTTTTCACCCTCGGACTTCATGTTCTTTTTCCCCGGCGTCAGGGCCTTTTCGCCGGCCAGATACATGGTAACCAAACCAAACAGAATCAGAATGGTTGACGCATAAATCATCACGGGGATAAAGGACTTATAGATCCAAGTACAGATTGCCGTCGCCGTATCGCCGCCGATAATCAAAGCGGCAACATAGCCAAAGAACGTCAGGCCGCCTGCAAAGAGAACGATCATAATGCCGTAGCCGAAGATCAGCTTGCATACATCAGAAATCTTCTTCAGCGTGTTCTTCGCGCCGCTGGTGTTTTCTTTCATCGTTTCTCCCTCCTTACAGTCCCAGGATCGGGAGCCAGCCCATCAGCACAATGACTTCCATTGCAAACTGAGCGGCCACCCACCACAGGTTATTCTTGAATGTCGGGCCAAACTCCGACCCGGCAAGGCTCATGCCGGCATACATACCAAGCCCGAGGGGGGGCGTAATGCCGCACATGACGCCGCAGATGCAGGGCAGCATGGCGGCGGCCAGAACGGGGTTCACGCCCTTGGCCGCAAGGATCGTGATAAACACGGGCCCGAAAATGACAACGAGCGAAGAGCCGGGGATAACCATCCCAAGCAGGCAGGTAATGAAGCAGATGAACACAACAATGCCAAACTTGCCCATGCTCAGGCCTTCCATGAAGGTCAGCATTTCATCGGTCACGCCCAGGTCGGTAAACATCGCGCCGATCATGTAACCGATCACGCAGACGCCGATGGCCGGGGCAATGGTCTTGATCCCATCGGCAAACATCCGGGCAATGGCGTTCGGTGTGACCTGTTTCTTATCCTTGGCAATGATCACGGCATAGATGGATGCGAGACCGCCGATGAAGATAAGAAGGGAACTGGACATGTTCTTCGCGCCGCTGGAGCCAAGACGATCGGTGAAGAATGTGGATTTGAAGAAATAGTCCAGGATAAAGGGAAGCAGGATGATGATCGGAAGAAGAAGCCCCTGCCAGCCAACCTTCAGCGTTTCCTTCATACTCGGCAGATCTTCCTTGGCGATCGGCGCAACTTTGTAAACCTTGCAGAAAGCGAATACCATGAGCAGGCGCTGCAGGATAAACCAGAGGCTGCATCCCCACAGGACGATCCAGAACTCGGCCTGAGAAATGTATCCTTCGCCATAGGCCACCATGCCGGTCAAAGCGCCCAGAGCGGCCGTGATATTGCCGGAGGGCGGAATCATGTTGCCCAGATAGCTGGCGTTGGATTCAATGTTCGCCGCCAATTCCGCCGGGAAGCCGGATTTCTTCATGGCGGGAATGGTGATGGAGCCGGTGGCCATGACGTTGCCGGGGCCGGAGCCGGACAGGGCGCCCATGAAGGAGCTGGCCACGACTGAAACATAGCCCGCGCCGCCGGTGACGCGGCCCAGCAGGGCCAGAATGACTGCGATGGCTGAATCAATGACTTTGGTCTTGGTGAGCAATATGGACATTGCGCAGAATGCCGTCATTGAGTACAGCAGTGAGGTTTTGAGGCCGGTGTCGATATACGAAGCGACATGGCCCCAGGTGCCGGTAATCGTCAGCAGGATGATGAAGCTGATCAGTACGGCCTCATAGACCGGCCTTTTCAGCAACAGGAACCAGAAGATGATTACCACGAGCATGATTCCCAGATAGGTCAATGCAGCTGGCATCTTGGGTATCCCCTCTTCCTTTTGTTTTTTCTTGGGTATGGGATGATGTATGGGCTGCTCCCTCAGCGCCGCTTGTTCTGCCCGGCCTCTTTTGTCTCAGCAGGGAAAGCCGCTTTGGGGCTCATCACTCCGGGAGCGGCAATCTGTTACCATTCGATAGAAACGATCACCGATATCAGCTCCCTGGAGACGGATGACAATTCCCGGTCCTTTCTCCACATGACCACCACTTCCCGTTTGGGAAGCGCCTTTGTGAACGAGTAGAGCGTCACGGAAGAATCCGAGCAAAACCGATCGATGCCCGACGGCATCAGCGCGATGCCCACGCCGGCCTTGACCATCTCAATCTGCGCTTCGAGCGACTTGACCACGGCGGCTGTGCACACGTTCACGGCGCTTTGCTTCAGCAGGTCGTTAAGCTGGCGCTGCATATACTGCGTCTGCGTGAGCATCACCACCTTCTGGTCTTTCAGAACAGAAGGCTCTACCGCCGGGTATTTGCGGCCGGAGACGGTTTTCGCGGGAAAGGCGGGGTATGTGACGGGAACGGCAAGAACCAACTCTTCTTCCATTACTTTTTCCCAGGAGAAAAGCTTTGGATCAAGCGGCAGGAGCGTCAGAGCAAAGTCATACTCGCCATGCTCCATCCCTTCCACAAGCTCCGCCGTGGTGCCTTCCCGAACCACCAGATGCATGCCGGGATAAATGGCCTGGAAACGCTTTGCGATGGTAGGAAGCATACTGGCTGTGCGAAAGGGCGCGGCCCCTATGATGAGGGACCCGGTTTTATGGGTGGAGAGATCCGAAAAGGATGTCTCCATCCGGTGCTCAATATCCAGTATTCTTCTTCCTGCGTCGATGTAAACGCGGCCCGCGTCGGTCAGCCTGACGTCGCCATTCGTCCGGTCAAACAGCGCCAGTCCGATTTCCTTCTCGATCTTCTTGATGTACTGAGACAAAGAAGGCTGGGTAATATTCAGGGCATTCGCCGCTCTGGAAAATGATCCTTCGCGGGCAAGGACCTGAACATAAAGTAACTGTTTGCTGTTCATTGGCCGGCTCCGAATATAGCTATTTGCCCATATGTTTCATGGGCATCTCATTATATGATGTATCGCAAAAACTGTCAAGCGGTGTTTTGCCGTTTATTTGCCGGATTTTGCCGCGCTTTCGATTGTTTTCATGCCATCGCACGGCGCCGCGGCGTTTCCGCCGATCCGGATGGATTGTTTTTCAGCGTTTATTGCGCATTTCTCAGAAAACGGCCCCTTCGCCAAACGCCGCACTTTTTGCGCCGTCAGAATACGCGGGCCGTCTACTGTGAATTCATTTTTTCGCTTTCCGGATGGATTGCTCCAGCCCTTTCAGCAGCAATTCTCTGTGCGCTTCACAATCCGTGTAGTTTACGATGCCGAGCATTTCCGGAACGCCATAAGCTTTTTCGGTATACGATTGAAGCAGCCTGCCCTTTGTTAATCTGTTCGTCATCCGGAAAAGCAGGGGGCGTTTGCCCGCATACCTTTTGAGGTAGGTGGGAAGGAACCCTTCCGCAAACCGTACGTAGCTCTTCTCAATAAAGCCGGGCGCCTTTATCTCCTCCGACCTGGCCTCAAAAGCGGCTATGATTTCGTTTCCTTTGTTTTCATCGGCAAGGCGAACGGCATGGCCCGCCTTGACAAGGGGGATGTAAGCCACCGTGAAGTCGTCCTTGAGCTTGATCAGGAGGCTTGTCTGCCAGCATTCTCTCTTGCTTCCGTCGAAAATAAAGTTGCCCTGGCCGTATACGATCGTCCCGCCGCAATACTTTTCTTCGCATCCGATGCAGTGGCTATGCTGACAGACCACCAGATCCGCGCCTTTGTCCACCAGCCTTCTGCACACCCTCTGGAGATTGGGGCTGGGATAGGGATAATGCTCCTTGCCGCCGTGATACAGCACGATGACATAGTCGGTCTTCGATTTCAATTCCACCACGTGATCCAATGAAAACAGCGGATCAAAGGGATTCGCCCCCGGGCTTGCTTCGCCTGCAATGGAGAATTCATGCTCCGCGCAGGCGTAAATCCCTATGCTCTTTCCGGCAAATTCAAAAATGAAGGGTTTGGATGCTTCCGCAACGCTGCCGCCCGTACCCACATGGGCAATCCCGGCCCGGTCCAGCGTTTCCACGGTGGCCTGCAGGCCCTGCGCGCCCTGATCCAATATGTGATTATTGGCAAGCGTAACGATATTGGCTCCAATCGCCTTGTAGCCCGCAATCGCCGCCGTCGGCGCATGCAGATGCGGGCCGTTCTTGATGATCGGGGCCTTCTGATCCGTCAGCGGCACCTCCAGATTGAACAGACGCCCGTCTGCGGCATTCAGCACCGGCAGCAGCGCATCGCCAACCAGCGCGCCAGCGTCTCCGCTTTTGAAATGCTCCAGGTTGCTGTCCGTCGGAACTACGTCCGCGCCTATGAGAAGATAGTGCTCCGGCATGGCAAATTCATCCTTTTATCCATTGATATGGCTCAAATCGCTTGCACGGCAAACCGCGTTCCTGACAGAAAACCGAATGCTTTTTCAAAAGCACGCGCCTTATTTCCCACAATCCTTCAAAATCTTTTGGATGTTTTCCACACCCAGGCGTTCCGGCGTTCTGCCCTCGGCGCGCATGCTCCGGCCCAGCGCGGCGGAGGCAATTTCGATCAAGGCGGTGCAAATCGGGGTGTCAACGCCCAGCGCCTTGCCCAGCGCCTCCAGCATGACCAGCCCCTGAGGCACATCCTCAGAGATATAGCGGGAATCCACCTTGGTGGGGCCCTTGGCGCGCGTAGGCATCTCGGCGTAATTCAGGAACACTTCTTTTGCGTCCATGGCATCGTCCAGTGAATTGCGGTACTTGCACGCTTCCACATAGGGGATGCGGTCAAAGCCCAGCTTTTCCAGCACGTTCATTTTCTCCGCGTCCAGCGCGTCCAGGATCTTCCACGTGGAGGGATTGGCGCGGGTATACGCCTCGTGGTACATGCAGAATTCCCCGCCGGAATATTCGATCCGGGGAATGCTCATCACCGAGCCCACGGTATGCACCACCAGATTCGGATTGTGCAGCGCGGCTTCCACCACGCTGTTCAGATATACGAAGCGTTCATCCAATTGATCGAGCTTGGCAATGGCTTCCGCTTTCCGGGCGGTGGGGAAAATGCCGATGGGGTTGCGCACGTTGCGGAAACCGACGCGGAAAAAGCCGGGCTCCATGATGCGGCCGTCAATAAAGCTGCTCTCCGCCTCCGCGATGATCAGGTTCTTGCCGCCGCAGTGCTTGAGCATATAGGCCGTGGAAAGATAGCCCGGGTTGATCAAAACGATCTGGCCGTCCTCAAAGTATTCGGCGAGGCGCTGAATCAGCTGCTCATGGAAATTGGTCTGGATGAAAATGATAACGACCTCGTTGCCCCGAATCTGAGACAGGTCTCTGGTCACCTTGGAGATATAGGCGGTTTTGATCTCGCCGAATTCATTGAGGGTCATTTTCCCGTTGTTTTCCACGAGGTAATCGAAATTATCGTCATGCATGGCATGAGATGTTTTGATGAGCGTCAGTTCATGTCCCTTCAGCGTCAGATCCGCTGCCACGGCGCAGCCGGCGTTCCCGGCGCCTACCATTGCGATTTTCATTTTTTGTGTCCTCCTTCAAGTATTTTAATGGTTTCCTGTATCTCACTGTGCAAATGCAAAGCCGCGGTGCGCGGAACGCGCCGCGATTTATTTGGAAATGCCCTCCAGGGAAAGCATATCGCCGAAGATCCTGTCCGTTTCCGGCAGCCTGCCCGTATCGAAGCCGGCCGATGGGTATAAGGTTAATTCGCCAAAGTAAATCTTCCCATATACATTGTAAAGGTCCACGCGGACAAAAGGCGCCTGGGAAGCCTTTGCAAGCACCTCTGCCAGTTCAAACATTTCATCGATTCCTTCCGGCTTCGGCTTTGTAAAGCCTTCCGGCGCGGCTTTTCCCCTTTTATTGTATCGCTTCAGTTCCCATTTGCGGTCAAAGAAATAAAACTTGGTATCACCCGTCATACGGTCAAAGCACGCCAGCACGCAGTCGGCTTTTCCATTAAAGCAGTAAAATTTATAATCCGTCAAAAACCCTGTTTCATCCTCCATATACTTTTCCGCAATAATTCGGGGCTGAACATTTTTGTACGGCCATTCGCGATATTTCAAATAGTAATTCCGGTCATGTGTTTCACTCAGCCTCTTTTTCGCCTGCTCAATATTCAGCTTCGCTTTATCTTTGCAGATCACCAGGCCGCGGCTGTCATGCGTTCCTTTCAGAACAAACTGATCCGGAAGGATGCTGAAATCAATGTCCTCCACCTCATCCCACACGGCCAGGGTGGGAATGACATGCTCGGCGCCGATGGTATTCGCGACAAAATCCTTCACCGTATATTTGTCCACCAGCGTGGAATAAATCGGTTTTCTGTCGTGCAGTTTCAGCCACTGCAGTTTTTCGTTCAGCGTCTTTGGATTGTCAAGATCCAGCTTGTATCCGAGCCGGGCCTTATACTGGCGGCAAAGGTATTCGTCGTCCGGCATGTCGTTGTATTTTCCTTTATTTGCGTCAATAATGAAACGATAGTCCGAATCAAACAGGTATTTCAGCCCTTTTTCTATCCGGTTCATTCTGCATACATCCTTTCCAATCGCGGGGCCGGCTCAGCCCTTCGCTTTACTGGCATACGGAGGAACGGCATCATCGGCTTAATGGATCCCATCCACGCGCATCCATGCGCCGCATCAGGCGCATCGAAACGCCGTCGTGATACCGCCTTCCCATCCTTGGCATTTTTCCTGATGCCAGTTGACGTCCAGAAAAAATGCGGTTCATCCCCTGCCGAATTCCGGAGGGATTATAACACACATCATAATAGAATTCAAGGGTACCGCACGCGGCTTTGGCGCCTGCAAACGGCGCGGCGCCTATGCCCGTTACGCAAACCGATGGCACGCTGCCCAGTGCCCGGGGGAAACGTTAATCAGCTCCGGTTCGCTTTTCATGCATTCATCGCAGGCATAAGCGCACCTCGCGGCAAAGCGGCAAACCGGCTTCGGCTCTATTGGCGAGGTCACTTCCCCCTTCAGCACGATCCTTTTCATTTCCGTATGAATATCCGGAATCGGGATGGCGGACAAAAGCGCCTGCGTATAGGGATGAATCGGATGCTCAAACAGCTCCTCGGCAGGCGCTTTTTCCACCATTCTTCCCATATACATCACCGCAATATCATCCGCAAAATGGTTCACCACGGAAAGATCGTGGGTAATGAAGATATAGGTCAGCCCTTCTCTCTCCTGAATGTCCTTCATCAGGTTCAGGATCTGTGCCTGAATGGATACGTCCAGCGCCGATACGGGTTCATCGCAAACAATGAACTTGGGTTTCACGGCAAGCGCGCGTGCGATGCCGATCCTTTGCCTTCTTCCTCCGTCAAGCTCGTGCGGATAAGCATCATATAAGCGTTCAGCCAAACCAACCGTCGCCATCAGTTCCAGCACGCGTTTTTCTCTTTCCGCTTTATTCTTTATCATGCCGTGGAGCTTCAATGGCTCAGCAATCGTCTGGCTCACTGTCATCCTTGGGTCGAGGGAAGAAAACGGATCCTGAAATATGATCTGCATCTGCTGGCGCATCTTCCGAAGCTCCTCTTTCGAAAGAGCGGTCAGGTCTGTGCCGTCAAAGATGACTTTCCCGGACGTTGGCTCCAACAGGCGCAGGATCGTGCGGCCTATCGTGGATTTTCCGCATCCGGACTCGCCCACAATGCCCAGCGTTTTTCCCCTTTCAATCTGGAAGGAAACGTCATCCACCGCGTGCAGCGTGCCGCCGGACGTATGAAAGTATTTTGTGAGATGCTGAACGTCAAGCAGAATACTTTTTTCTGTCATTGTTCCTTTTTCCTTTACAGTCGATCCTCGTCTTTGCCGTCTTCGTATAAGTGGCAGGCGACAAAATGCGAATCTGTCAGCCATTGTTTCCTGGGCTTTTCCCCTCTGCATTTTTCTGTCGCGTAATCACAGCGGTCCGCAAAGGCGCATCCCATGGGGAGATTGGCCGGATCGGGCATCAGCCCGCGAATAGGCTTCAGCCTTGCCGTCCTGTCCTTGATGTTGGGCAGGGAATTGAACAGCCCCCGTGTGTATGGGTGCCTTGTCCGGTCAAATACGTCCTCCAGGCTTCCATGCTCCACCACGGCGCCGGCGTACATGACGGAAACCTCGTCACACATTTCGGCGATGATTCCCAGGTCGTGGGTAATCATCAGAACGGATGTCCCGAACTTGTCCCGCAGGTTCTTGATCATCTCAAGGACCTGCGCCTGGACGGTAACGTCAAGGGCCGTCGTCGGCTCGTCCGCGATCAGCAGGGCCGGGTTGCACGCAAGCGCCATGGCAATGACCACGCGCTGCTTCATGCCGCCGGAAAACTGATGCGGATATTCGTCTTTCCGGCTTGCGGGAATACCGACGAGCTCCAGCATTTCCTCAGCTTTTTTCTCGGCTTCCTTCGCGCTGCATTTTTGATGGAGCCTGACCGATTCGGCGATCTGGTATCCCACAGTGAAAATTGGATTCAAGGCCGTCATTGGGTCCTGAAAAATCATGGCGACTTTATCGCCCCGGATTTTCTGCATATCTGAATCGAGCAGGGCGGGAACGCTTTTCCCTTCTCTGTTCTTCTTTATGATCGGTTCCCCGTCCAAAGACACCGTTCCGTCCACGATATAGCCCGTGGTCTCCGGAAGCAGATTGAGAATCGACAGCGCAGTCGTCGTTTTGCCGGCGCCCGTTTCGCCTACAAGGCCCAAGGATTTTCCTTTTTCAATCCACAGGTTGATATCATTGACCGCATGGACCGTTTCGTCATCCGTGCGGTACTCAACTACCAGGCCTTTTATCTCCAGCATCAGATTCGTATATCTGCCCATATTCGCTCTCCTACTTCTTCAGTCTGGGGTCCAGCGCGTCTCTCAGTCCGTCGCCGATCAGGTTAAACGCGCTGATGGTCAGCAGCAGCGCAATCCCCGGGCCCAATACCAAATAGGCGTTTCCGCGGATATACGCCCTTGCGCCGGACAGCATATTGCCCCAGTCCGGCGTCGGGGCCTGTATCCCCATGCCAATATAGCTCAGCGTTGATACCGAAAGAATCCGGCTGCCGATAGCCAAAGCATACTGCACAAAAATCGGCGCCATGCAGTTCATCAGCAAATGCTTGAGAATGATGGTGTGGTCTTTTGCGCCGATCGCTTTCGCCGCTTCGATATACTCCTGCTCGCGGACGGTAAGCACTGCCGACCGTACAATCCTCGTAAACTTGGATATGTAGGAGATGCCAAGCGCCAGGCTGATATAAAATATATTGGGCTTAAAAGCACTCATAATGGCAATGGCCAGAAGAAGACCGGGAATTGCCAGCAGCACGTCCGTACAGCGCATAATGATGTTATCCAGTTTTCCGCCGTAATAGCCGCAGATTGCCCCCAGGGCCCCCCCGATAAGAAGAGCAAATGTCGTTGCGGCAAGCCCCACCGTCAGTGACGCCCTGGCGCCATAGACGATCCTGCAGAGCATGTCCCGTCCCATTTCGTCCGTGCCAAGCCAATGCTGCGCGGACGGTTTCTGCAAACGGGCGGGGATGTTGATGTTGCAGGCGTCTTTCTGATAATCCCAGAACAAATCGGCAGTGCAGGCAGCGAAGACAATGATGGCAAGTATAATAAGCGCCGCCATTGCAATTTTATTCTTCCGGAACCTTCTCCATATTTGCCGTGCCTGGCTTTCCTTCTTTTTTCTTATTTTTTCTCGTGTCATTGTTGTTTCCCTTCAAGTATTGAGCTTTGATTCTCGGATCGATCAGCCCGTAGAGTATGTCGACCAGCAAATTGATAATGCTGACCATGACGGAGACAAAAACCATGCATCCGATCACCGTGGGCGTATCATGCAGCTTTATATTGTCAATCATCAGCCGGCCAACTCCCGGTATTGCAAAAACCGTTTCAATGGCAACGGAGCCGCCCACCAGGAGGCTGAAATCCAGACCGGCCACCGTAATGGACGGAAGGACCGCGTTTCGCAGTGCGTGCTTATAGGTCGCGCTGAAATGGCTGACGCCCTTGGCCCGGGCTGTACGGATATAATCTGAACTCAGCACTTCCAGCATAGAGGATCTTTGTGTCCGCACAATGCTGGCAAGCATATTAAACCCCTGCGTAATCGTTGGCAGCAGATAGCTTTTCCATGTCCCATCAAAGGCTGAAGGAAGCACCCTCCACTCCAACGCAAACAAAAGGATCAGCATCGTGCCAACCCAGAACGTCGGCGCCGATACCCCGATCATCGCAAAAACACTGATGGCGTAATCGGCGATGGTGTTTCTTTTTACAGCGGCAATCACCCCGAAGGGAACAGAAATAATCAGAGCAACCAGCATTGCTCCCAAGCTCAATTTCACGGTATAAGGAATGGCTGCGAAGAGGCGTTCGGAAACGGGATTGCCGGTATACCACGACATGCCGAAGTCGCCATGCAGCAGGTTCCACAGATATCTTCCAAACTGAACAAAAAACGGATCGCTGATGCCCAGTTTCGCTCTGGTTTCAACAATCAGCTCCGGGGTCGCATCCGCGCCCAGCAGCAGCGCCACCGGATCGCCGGGGGTGAGATACATGATAAGATACACGATAAAGATCACTGCTATCGTGACTGGAATCATGTATAGAATTCTCTTGAACGAGTATTTTAACATCGCTCCACCTTCAATAAAGATTGCCCCGGGGCTGTCTGGCTGAGAGACAGCCCCGGGGACATACTGCAATGATCTTGGATTACTTATAGCAAATCGTGTTGTACCAATACGTGGTCTCAACGTTGATGTTCACGCCGGAAATCCCGGTGCGGGCCAGCGCATACAAATTGCTGTTGAACATACCGATCCAGG